>ERZ834859.2102-NODE-2102-length-18524-cov-5.069359_pt1 | contig 18524 bp, 14 predicted proteins | sample MGYA00519947_ERZ834859 | MGnify/ENA primary metagenome ERZ834859 (study PRJEB31850, sample SAMEA3708763) | human gut metagenome | biome: human gut; feature: human-associated habitat; material: faeces | place: China | collected 2014 ...
TCTCCGCCGTGGGGATGACCACGGTGGTATGGCTGCTGGCGGGAGCGGTGCTCCAAGCGGGGCGGCCCACGATCCCGGGGCTTTTGCTGGTACTGCCTGTGCGGGGTGAGGCGTTAGCCTTGGAGCACGATGTCCGGGAGCTGCGCCGGGTGCGGAGCAGTCTGCCGGGGACACAGATCGTTATTGCCGACTGCGGCCTGACAGCGGAGGCCCGGGGCCTTGCCGACTATTTGGCGGAGCGGGAGGACAACGCCGCTGTGGTGGACGGGGCGGACTTCCGGCTGGACGCCGGGAACGAGAGATAAAAATGCCGGTCAGGGGTCTTGCGTAAGAAGGACTGCGCTGCACCGGCACGTTAAAGAGAGGAAGTCATGGAAGAACTGATCTGCCGGGAGGGCACGGTACATAGCGTTATTTTTCAGAACGCCGAAAACGGATATACGGTCCTCCGCCTCCTCACAGAGGAGGGGGAGGTCGTTACTGTGGTGGGATGTATCCCCTGTGTGGCGCCGGGAGAGCATCTGACCGTTACCGGTACCTGGGAGGTCCATCCCCAGCACGGCGAGCAGCTGAAGGCGCAGGAGCTGGAGCGGACGCTGCCGGAGGAGGAAGAGGATATCTTCGCCTACCTGTCCTCCGGCGTCTGCAAGGGCGTGGGACCCACCACCGCCCGGCGGATCGTGGACCGGTTCGGCCTGGAGACGCTGGATATTTTAGAGGCGGAGCCGGAACGACTTCAGGAGATCCGGGGCATTACCGCGAAAAAGGCTATGGAGATCGGAGAGCTGTTCCGTCAGCACATGGGCTTGCGGCGGCTGATGGAATTTCTCTCCCGGTATCAGCTGCCGCCGGTGCTGGCCATCCGGCTGCGACAGCAGTACGGGGACGGCGCCCTGGAAGTGGTGCGCCGGAACCCCTACCTGCTGTCGGACGACGTGTGCGGCGTGGATTTTTCCGTGACGGACACCATGGCGCTGTCCATGGGATTTGCGGAGGACTGCACGGAGCGCCTTGAGGCGGCCCTCACTTTTGAGTTGACCTATAACGAGAATAACGGCCATGTGTTTTTGCCGAAGGACAAGCTGCTTGCCGCCACCTGCCAGCTGTTGAGCTGCGGGATCGAGCAGGTGGAAGCGGCCCTGGACGCCTTGGCGGAGCATCACGCCGTGGTGATCCAGCGGATCGCCAATGTGGAGGCGGTGTACCTGCGGCGGCTGTGGGAGGCGGAGACCTCCGCCTGCGCCCGCCTGCTGGCATTGCTGGAAATGGACGCCGACGAGAGCCGGTTTGCAGACCGGACCGTGGCGGAAATCGAGAAGGAACAGGGCATTACCTACGCCCCCTTGCAGCGGCAGGCGGTAGAGCTGGCGGCGAAGGTTGGCGTCATCCTGCTGACCGGCGGTCCCGGCACCGGCAAGACCACCACCGTCCGGGGCATCGTGGCCCTGTTTCAGAAAATGGGGCTGAACATCGTGCTGGCGGCCCCCACGGGCCGTGCGGCGAAGCGCATGAGCGAGCTGACGGGCATGGAGGCTCAGACGGTCCACCGGCTGCTGGGTATGACGTGGAATGAGGCGGCTCATCAGGTGACCTTCCAGAAAACGGAAAAGGAGCCGCTGGAGGCCGAGGCCGTCATCGTGGACGAGATGAGCATGGTGGACGTGTCTCTGTTCTCCGCACTGCTGCGGGCGCTGCGCCCCGGCACCCGGCTGGTGCTGGTGGGAGATGCAGACCAGTTGCCCTCCGTGGGGGCGGGAAATGTGTTTTCCGACCTGATCCGCAGCAAGAAGATCGAGACTGTGTTTCTCCGGGAGGTGTTCCGGCAGGCGGAGCAGTCCGCCATCATCCGCAACGCCCACCGGGTCAATCTGGGCGAAAGCCCGGACCTGAAGGGGAATCAGGGGGATTTCTTCTTCCTCTGCCGTCGGGACGCCCAGCGGGCGGTGGCGACGGTGCTGGAGCTGTGCAAGACCCGCCTGCCGGACAATATGCACATCCCGGCGGAGCAGATCCAGGTGCTGACGCCCACCCGGAAGGGGCCCTGCGGCACCATCAACCTGAACCGGCTCTTGCAGGAGGCGCTGAACCCCCGGACACCCGGCAAGCGGGAGATCCTGTGGGGGGAGCGGGTATTCCGGGTAGGGGACCGGATCATGCAGACCCGGAATGATTACGATGTGGTCTGGCAGAAGGATGACGGCACCGTGGGTACCGGAATGTTCAACGGCGACGTAGGCCGCATCGCGGAGATCGACGCCGGGGGCGAGTGGCTGGCGCTGGACTTTGACGGCCGGAAAGCGCCTTACAGCGTGGAAATGCTCAGCGAGATTGACCTGGCCTATGCCCAGACGGTCCACAAGGCTCAGGGCAGCGAGTACCGCTGCGTGGTGCTGGCGGCCCTGCCCTCGGCACCCAGTCTCATGGTGCGGGGGGTGCTGTATACGGCGCTGACCCGGGCCAGAGAGCTGCTGGTCATCGTGGGCGATGACGCGGCCATCCGCTCTATGGCGGCCAATGACCGGCAGCAGAAACGCTACTCCGGCTTGAAATGGCGGCTGTGCCACGCCGGGGATGCCAGCGAATAAAATGGATAAGAAAAAGCCGTCCGGCGGAGCCGGACGGCTTTTTTGACGTATTTTCATCGGTTTTCCCGATAGAATTTCAGGGACAGGGGGATGGAGACGGCGGTGGCGATGATGGTCAGCGCCGCCGGAAGCAGCAGCGCCGGGAAAGCTGCCGCCCCGGCAGGACTTCCGGCGTCCAGACCTTTGAGAAAACCCACGGAAGCAAAGACAAGGAATGTGATGAGGACGGAGACCATCCGGGCCTTTTCGGAGCCGAAGCGCAGCGTGAGGGGGACGTTGATGCTCAGCAGGATCGTTCCCACACACAGCGCCGTGTAGATCAGAGCGGGGGAGAGGCCGGCTGCGGCTTCTGTCCGAACAGGCAGGCAGGAAACAATCCCCTGACAGAGCGTTACAGCGGCGGTACCAATCAAAAGGGAGACCCAGCCAAGCGCATACCGGCTAAGCACCACAGTCCGGTCCGAATAGGGGAGCATCCGGGCAAACCTGTCCCAGTGGCTCCGCTGGTCATAGGCCATGGCGGTATAGGGGATCATGGCCCCGTAGACCACAGCCAGAAGATTCAGTACTTCGCTGGGGATAGCGCCCCAGACCAGAACGATGATGAGATAGGCCCAGGCCTGCTTCCGCAGAACATACCAGTCTTTCAGCAGCAGTGCTTTCATTGCTTTTCTCCTTTCACCAGAGCGAGGATGATGTCCTCAATGGTGGGCTTTTCCAGTTGGAAGCCCACCGGGGCTAGGTCCCGCCGCACCAGCGCCCGGACGCCGCCGTAGGGCGTGGTTTCCATGGACACGATGGCTTCCGGCATGAGGGCCTCCGCTTGCTCCGCCGTGTCGTTGAAGATGCCGTATTGCTCCAGAAGGGCGTCCTTTTCCTCGCAGAACAGCAGCCGCCCCTGATGGAGAAAGGCGATGTAGTCGCAGAGCTTTTCCAAATCGCTGAGAATGTGGGAGGAGATCAGGACGGAGTGGGTCTCGTCCCGGGTAAACTCATTGAAAAGCTCCAAGATCTCGTCTCGGACAATGGGGTCCAGTCCGGCGGTGGCCTCGTCCAACACCAGAAGTTGTGCCTGATGGCTGAGGGCAACGGCGATGGTGAGCTTCATTTTCATACCCCGGGAATAGTCCTTGAAGGCGGTTTTCTCCGGCAGAGCGAAACGGCGGCAATAGGCGTCGAAGGTATCCTGCTCCCAGCGGCGGTAGGTGGCGGCCATCACGCGGCCCACCTGCGGGGCGGTGAGGGTCTCAGGAAAGCACCCCTCGTCCAGCACCACGCCGATGTCCTCCTTGGCGTTCAGAAACTCCGGGGCGGAGACGTCCACGCCCAGCGCGGCGGCGGTGCCGCTGTCCGGCCGCAGCGCGCCCATGAGAATGCGGATGAGGGTGGATTTGCCCGCGCCGTTCTCGCCCACCAGACCGCAGATGGTCCCGGCGGGAATGGCGAGAGTCACGTTCTTCAGAGAAAATTCTCCGAAGGATTTGCTGATATGGTTCAATTCGATAGCGTTTGTCATAGAGATCCCTCCCACTTGTGGCGCAGCAGCTCCGCCAATTCCGGCTCTGAAAGGCCGCAGGTCCGCGCCAGCTCTGCGGCGGCGGCCAGATGGTCCTCGAGCAGGTGGAGCGATTGCTCCCGGAACAGAGCCAGATCCGGCTCCGCCACAAAGCAGCCCTTGCCGGCCACGGTGTTGATCAGCCCTTGGGCCTCCAGTTCGTCATAGGCCCGCTTGGTGGTGATGACGGATATTTTCAGGTCCTTGGCCAGCCCACGGATGGAGGGCAGCGCGTCCCCCGGCGATAGAGCGCCGGAGAGGATCTGGGCCTTGATCTGCCCGCTGATCTGATCGTAGATAGGCTGGCCGCTGTTGTTTCGGATAATGAGTTCCATGGAAGTCCTCCGTTCGTACTGTACATACACAGTATATACAGTTGGTGCGAGATGTCAAGAGGGATTTTCAAAATTTTCCGTGGACGCTTCCGGGGAAGCGTGGTATACTGAGCGAAAAGAAGTACGCGGGAGGAACGAATATGAGCGATTTGGAGCGGATCGAAGCGGCGATGGAGGAAAAGGTGCGGCCTGCTCTCCGTTCCCATGGCGGTGACATTTCCATCGACCATGTGGAGGGGAAAACTGTGTATGTAAAGCTGCTGGGCCAGTGCGCGGGATGCCCCTCGGCAGACCTGACCAATGAGACCATCGTGGAGGCGGAGCTGAAGGCGGCCCTGCCGGATCTGGTGGAAAAGGCGGTAGTGGTCCAGACCGTCAGCGATGAGCTGTGGGAGCAGGCGAAAAAGCTGCTGCGGGAGCATCATCTGTAAAAGAAAAATAACAAAAACCCTCCCGGAAGCCTCAACTTCCGGGAGGGTTTTTGCAAATATGGATTTATTCTACATCCTGCAGGGCGTCATAGCCCTCCTCGCTGGTGCGGACCTTCACCACGTTTTCCACATCGTAGACGAAGATCTTGCCGTCGCCGATATGGCCGGTGTAGAGCACCTTCTTAGCGGTTTCAATGACGCTGCGGACAGGCACCTTGCTGACCACAATGTCCAGCTGGATCTTGGGCAGCAGGGTGGGCTCCACCTCCACGCCACGGTAATACTCCGGCTTGCCCTTCTGGATGCCGCAGCCAAGAACGTGGCTCATGGTCATGTCGGTGATGCCCAGCTCCAGCATAGCTGTTTTCAGGGCCTCAAACTTGGATTCCTTGCAGATGATCTCCACCTTGGTGAACTTGGGGGAGGTGCCGTCGGCAGTGTCGAAGGAGGGGACACGCTTGACGGGAATGGCCTCGGCGGCGGGCACACTGCCAGTGACGGCCACGGGGGCGTCGGTCTCCACGGCGGCGGTATCCGGCAGCATAGCGAAGCCAGCATAGGCGGTGAGCAGGCCGTGCTCGGAGACATCCAGACCGGTGATTTCTTCCTCCGGCGTGACCCGCAGGCCGATGGTGTGCTTCAGGATGGCGAAGACGATGGTGATGACCACAGCCACATAGAGGATCACGGAAGCAACGCCCAGGCACTGGACGCCAAAGAAGTGGAAGCCACCGCCGTAAAAGACCCCCTTTTCCGTGGACACGCCGGTGGCGAAGAGGACGGTGAGGATAGTGCCCAGGGCACCGCAGACGCCATGGACCGAGATGGCGCCCACAGGGTCGTCAATCTTGGCAACCTTGTCGAAAAACTCCACGGCCAGCACGATGACCAGACCGAAGACGATGCCCATAACGGCGGCACCCAGAGGGGATACAGCGTCACACCCGGCGGTGATGCCCACCAGGCCCGCCAGAGCGGCGTTGTAGGTCATGGAGACATCTGGCTTGCCGTAGCGCAGCCAGGTGAAGATCAAGGTGGTGCAGCAGGCCACGGCAGTGCAGAGGTTGGTGTTGAAGAACACTAGACCGGCGCTGACGATCAGCTCGTCGGTGTCCATGCCTACGGTGGAGGCACCGTTGAAGCCGAACCAGCAGAACCAGAGAATGAACACGCCCAGAGCGGCAAAGGTCAGGTTGTGGCCTAAGATAGCACGGGGCTTGCCGTCCTTACCATACTTGCCGATGCGGGGGCCCAGCATCTTGGCACCGATCAGGGCGCAGACGCCGCCTACCATGTGGACACAGGTAGATCCGGCAAAGTCATGGAAGCCCAGCTCACTGAGCCAGCCGCCGCCCCAGATCCAGTGGCCGGAAATGGGGTAGATCAAAAGGGAGATAGAGGCGGAGTAGATGCAGTAGGCGCTGAACTTGGTGCGCTCCGCCATCGCGCCGGAGACGATGGTGGCGGAGGTGGCGCAGAAGACGGTCTGGAAAATGGCGTAGGCCCACAGGGGGACGCCGGAGGGAAGGATGCTGCTGTAATCCTTCATGATCATGGGGTCAAACCAGCCGAAGAGGCCGGTGCCCGCGCCGAACATGATGCCGAAGCCGACAAGCCAGAAGCAAGGGGTGCCGATGCAGAAGTCCATCAGGTTTTTCATCAGGATATTGCCGGTGTTTTTGGCCCGGGTGAAGCCGGCCTCGCACATGGAGAAGCCCGCCTGCATGAAAAAGACCAGCGCTGCGCCCAACAGGACCCAAATGGTGTTGACAGAACTGAATTCCATAGTTGTTTCCTCCCATTTTTGTCGTTTTCTTCCAGCGAACGGTTCTGCATATAAGAAGGCAATGGAGCCTTCCGAACGGTAAGACTCCATTGCCTTGCGTTTTGCCGGGAGACAGGAGCGGGTTCGCTTCCACTGTCCGGCAGTTATATGCAGAAAAGATCGGGGGAAGAGAGAAAGCGTCTTAGAGCATGCACTCTAAGACGCCTTTGCCTTGATGGGGGCATTATACACGGTTTGTCGGCTCTGTCAATCATACCGTGCCAATTTTGGCTGTTTTTACAAAAGCAAGACAGGGCAAACCGGGAATGTGTGTGTTTTCCCGTGATGTTACAGCCGGGTCACCACAGGAATGACCATGGGGCTGCGCTTGGTGTTTTTGAACAGGTAGCTGCTGACAGCGGACTTGACCGCGCCGCGGAGCTCACCGTCATCCCGGCCGCGCTTGCGGCTGCCGGTGACGCTGTCAGCGGCGTTCATGGCAACGTTTTGCAGCTCCTTCATCAGATCGCCGGATTCCTTCACATAAATGAATCCGCGGGTGATGATCTCAGGCGGGGACAGCAGCGCGCCGTCCTGCGTGGCGATGGGAAGGACCACCACCACCATGCCGTCCTCTGCCAGACGCTTGCGGTCCCGCATGACCACGGCACCCACGTCGCCCACGCCGGAGCCGTCCACATACACCTCGCCGGCGGGGACGGAGTTGGCGGACAGCTTCATGGACTTGCCGGTGATTTCAATGACGCCGCCGTTATCGGCGATGGCGATGTGATTGCGGTCCATGCCCATCTGCTGAGCCAGCTGGCAGTGGATCTGCAGCATCCGCTGCTCACCGTGGAGCGGGACGAAGAAACGGGGCTTCGTCAGGGCGTGGATGATCTTCAGCTCCTCCTGGCAGGCGTGGCCGGAGACGTGAAGCATATCCGCCCGGTCATAGACCACGGTAGCACCCTTGCGGAACAGCTCGTTGATGACACGGCCCACCGTGACCTCGTTGCCGGGAACGGCGGAGGCGGAGAGGATCACCTTGTCGCCGGCGCCGATCTCCACCTGCTTGTGGGTGGAGAAGGCCATGCGGTACAGGGCGCTCATTTCCTCGCCCTGAGAGCCGGTGGTGACGATGACCTGCTTGTTCTTGGGCAGGCCCTTGAGCTTGTTGATGTCCACCAGCGTGTTCTTGGGGACCTTCATGTAGCCCAGCTCCGTGGAGACCTTCATCATGTTCTCCATGCTGCGGCCGGTAACGGCCACCTTCCGGCCGCACTGGGCGGCGGCGTCCAGCACCTGCTGGACACGGTGGACGTTGGAGGCGAAGGTGGTGACGATGATACGCTCGTCGCAATTCTGGAACTGGCGCATGAAGGTGGCGCCCACCACCTTTTCGGAGGGGGTGAAGCCGGGGCGCTCCACGTTGGTGGAGTCGGCGCACAGGCACAGGACCCCCTCCTTGCCCAGCTCACCCAGGCGGGCCAGGTCGATGACCTCCCCGTCAATGGGGGTGGAGTCGATCTTGAAGTCGCCGGTGTGGACGATGGTGCCCATCTTAGTGTGGATGGCGAAAGCCACGGAGTCGGCGATGGAATGGTTCACATGGATGAACTCCACGGTGAACTTGCCTGCCCGGACGCTCTTGCCCGCCTCTACGGTGATGAGCTTGGTGGATTTCACCAGCTGGTGCTCCTCCAGCTTCAGCTTGATGAGACCGGCGGTGAAGCGGGTGCAGTAGATGGGCATGTTGATCTGCTTGAGCACATAGGGGATGGCGCCGATGTGGTCCTCGTGGCCGTGGGTGATGAACAGGCCCCGAATCCGGGATTTGTTCTTGATGAGATAAGACACATCGGGGATCACGCAGTCGATGCCGTACATGTCATCACCGGGGAAGGCCATACCACAGTCCACCACGATGATCTCACCGCCGTATTCATAGGCGGTCATGTTCTTGCCGATCTCGTTGAGACCGCCAAGGGGAATGATTTTCAGTTTTTCTGCCATAGATATAGAAACTCCTTTGCTGAACGCCCTGAAAAGGGCGGAAATATGTAGGAGCTTTTCAGAGAATACGGATGACGTAAAGTGGACGCAGGCGCCTAAAGAGGCACGGCAAATAAAGACGTCCGTTGTCCGCACGGCCCCGTTTCGCCGGCGGAGGTTCGGTCACGTCTGTCCGATCTCGTATGAAAAGCTCTATTTATTCAACCGCAGGCTCTCGGGCCGCGGAAAAATACAGGTGAAATAAATAAAATGTAAGAAAACGGCAGGGAAGCCTTGCCCCCCGGTGCCAGATTTGATATAGTATAGCACAGAAAAGAGTATTTGTATACATAAAATTTTGAATGAGACGGAAATGCGCTGCAACACGGACAATAAAAAGGCAAATTGTTGCCGGGAGAAAGAATTTTTCGGCACCTATTGACAATTCCTAAAAATCTGCTACTGTATGCGCGTTGACATAGGACGGAGGAACCAACCATGCGGACCACCATTAAAATGATTGCGGAGCGGGCCGGTGTATCCATCGGCACAGTAGACCGGGTGCTCCATGACCGGCCTTATGTAAAGGCGGAAGTCCGGGAGCGGGTCCTGCGCGTGATGGAGGAACTGGACTATCATCCCAACCGGATGGCCAGCGCCCTGGCCACCAGCGGTACGCCCCGGAAGCTGGCGCTGGTGCAGCCGGAATGGGAAGAGGGCTTTGTGCGGGATGAGATGGATGCCGGTACAGCCCGCTTTCTGGAGGAATACAGAGATTACAATGTGTCGCTGGACATCCGGAACTACCCGTCGGGGGACGAGGCGGAATGTCTGCGTTTGCTGAATGAGGCAGTGGAAAACGGCGCACAGGCCGTCGCGCTGTGTGCTTCCGGCACCGAGGAGATCCGGCGGGCGCTGGAACGGCTGTCAGAGCGGGGGATCCCGGTGGCGACCTTTAACTCCGACGTGCCTGGTGGACGGCGGATCTGCTATGTGGGCGAGGACGGCCATCGGGCCGGACGGGTGGCCGGAGAGATCGCATCCTGCTTCCTGAGCCGTGGTGATGCGTTTCTGGTCATCTATGCCGATCCGAAATATACGGCGCATAAGGCCCGTGTGGACGGGTTTCTGGAGCGGCTGGCGGAGCGGGGGATCCCGGAGGAAAACGGTGTGATCGCCGCCACCCACCGGGATTACCGGAAAACGGCGGAAACGGTGGAAAGTGCATTGGCGGCGCATCCAAATTTGCGGATGGTGTATATGGCGAACCCCAGCGTCCCGGCCTGCGCGGAAGTTCTCCGGAGCCGGGGCCTGGCAGAAAAGGTCCACATCCTTTCCCACGACTGCGGCCCGGAGATCCAGGAGCTGCTGAAAAGCGGCGAGGTGGATTTTACTATCGGGCAGGATCTGGCGTATCAGCCTTATCAGGCGCTGTCTGTGCTTTTTGAGGCCCTGATGGGACAGCGGCCTGACCGGGATACCTATGTGACCGCTTGCCCCATTCTCAATTCGGAGAGTATTTGACGGTAAATATGGAAAGAAACGGGGGACTGCGGTCCTCCGCTGTTTCCGGGCAAAACTGTGTACGCACACATATAAACACATAGTAAGGAGCGCATGATGAAAAAGCATCGTTTACCGGCGGCTGTGCTGGCACTGGCCGCTTTGGGCTTTACCCTGGGCACCTGTGAATTTGTGATCGTGGGTATCCTGCCGGATATTGCGGCGGGGCTGAACGTATCTCTGGCCGCCGTGGGGCGGTTGGTCAGCGTATTTGCCGCCTGCTATGCGGTAGGAACGCCGCTGCTCACGGCCCTGACCGGACGGATGGACCGCTTCCGCCTGCTGATAGGGCTGATGCTTCTGTTTCTGGGTGTGAATGTCCTGAGTATGCTGGCTCCAGGCGTGACGGTGCTGTATGCATCCCGTGTAGTGGCGGCGCTGGTGTCCGGGACCCTCACCGCAGTGGCTATGCTGTATGCGAAGGAGGTTTCTTCCCCGGAGCAGACGGCCCGGGCCATTTCCGCCGTGTACGCGGGCTTTTCCGTGGCGGCGGTGGCGGGGGTGCCCATCGGTACAGCGGTGTGCCACGCTCTTGGCTGGCGGGCCACCTTTGGCGTGATCCTGGCAATGGGACTGGTGCTGCTGCCGGTGCTGGCCCGACTGCTACCCAGAAAGATTGAGCTTCCCGCGGCAGAGGGCAGCTTTCTGCGCCAGTTCGCAGTGCTGCGGGACAGTCGCTGCTGGCACTGTGTTTTGATGGTGCTGTTCAGCGCTTCCGCTACCTATACGGTCTACACCTATCTGACACCGACGCTGACCGGTACGCTGGGTCTGCCGGAGACGGCGGTCAGTCCGGCCCTGCTGGTGATGGGCCTTTGCAGTGCCGCCAGCAATTTGTTTTCCGGACGCCTTGCGGAAAAAGGGGGCCTGAAGCCCCTGCCGGTGTTCTTTGCCGCGCAGGTTCTGCTGTTTGCCGTGCTGCCTCTGCTGCTGGTGAACCGGTGGCTGGGATTGACAGGGCTGTTTGCCATGGGCCTGCTGATGTATCTGCTGAATACGCCGGTGCAGGTCCATTCTCTGGGATTGGCAGAGGCGGAATACCCGGCGGCAGCCAGCCTCTGCGCGTCGGTGCAGCCGGTGTCCTATAACTTTGGCATCGCCGCAGGCTCCTTTGCGGGCAGTCTGGTGCAGGATGCTTGGGGACCGCGACTGTTAGGCGTTCCGGCGGCGGTATTCGCTCTGCTGAGCCTGTGGCAGTGCAGAGGATTGCTGCGGTCCATTCAGCGCAGGAAAACCCGCCGGTAAGCACAGACAACAGAACAGATAGGAAAACAACACCATCCGAATGGATGGTGTTGTTGAGACTGTCAATAAAGTGGTAAATCCTCCGCAACGGTAAGGAAGGGTGTGCGCGGGAAACCCAAGAAGGGTGTCTCGCGCCATTAAAATCCTAAGTTTCCAGAACTTTTATAAAGTTCTGGAAACTTGCTCAGCGGGGCGAAAAAATTTTTTCGACACGCTGAACAACACCATCCATCCGGATGGTGTTGTTTTTTTGGACAGATACTTTACGCCCGGCTCCGCTTGGCGGAGCGTACCCGAGCCGGACGGCGCTGGCAGACCTCGGCGGACAGAGGCTGGATGTCCCCGGCGGCCATCAGGGCCTGCCGTGTCAGAAGAGGACCGACCATTTCATAGATCAGCACAGAGAAGAGGGTGATGTTGCGGATCAATCCGCCCTGCTCTCCAAGCTGCATAGCGGTTGTGCACATTCCCAGCGCTACACCTGCCTGAGGCAGCAGGGTGATCCCCAGATATTTACAGATCTCCGGTCCGCATTTCATATATTTGGAGCTGGCAAAGGCACCGATATATTTGCCGGCAGAGCGGAACAGGATGTAGACCAGACCAATGCACACGATGGCCCAATCCGTAAAGACGCCCAACTCCAACTCCGCGCCGCTGATGACGAAGAACAGCGCAAAAAGGGGAGAGGTCCATTTGTCTGCGGCTTTCATCAAATCGGCAGACTGGGGGCAGAGATTGCAGAACACCGTTCCCAGCATCATGCATACCAGAAGAGAGGAAAAACTAATAGTCACCGGCCCAAGGGTAATGTGCGACATGGACAGGGCCACCGTCAGAAAAACGAGGGAAATGGTCATGTTCAGGCGGTTTGTGTTGGAATGAAAGAGGACCTCCAGCTTGGTCAGCAGCCAGCCTGCGGCGGCACCCAATGCCAGAGACGCGACGATCTCCAGCAAGGGGTTGAGCAGAATGGAGATCAGATCCAACTCGCCGCTGACCAGCGCTTTGGAAATGCCGAAGCTGACCGCAAACACGATCAGACCCACTGCGTCATCCAGTGCGACGATGGGCAGAAGGAGATTGGTCACCGGACCCTTTGCTTTATACTGGCGCACCACCATCAGCGTGGCGGCCGGCGCAGTAGCCGTCGCAATGGCGCCCAGGGTGATCGCCTGAGCCGCGGACAGCTTTTCCGGCAGCAGCATGTGGACCGTCAGCAGTGCGGCGTCCACCAGCAGGGTGGCGGTCAAGGCCTGGACAACGCCGATGACGGCAGCCTGGTTGCCCGTGGATTTCAGGTCCTCCAGACGGAACTCATTTCCGATGGAAAAGGCGATGAAGCCCAGCGCGACCTCGGAGACCAGTTGCAGACTGCTTACCGCATCGGCTGAGACCAGCCCCAGACCGGTAATATGCATACTCCCCAGAACATAGGGGCCGATCAGCACACCGGCCACCAGATACGCAGTTACGTCCGGCAATCGCCACAGATTGAATACGCGCGTCATCAGAAGTCCCGCCAGAGCCGCGATGGAAACAGATAAGAGTGTAGACATGTGAATGAATCCTTCTCTCCTGCATTTGATTGCATCAGTATACACCTTGGCTTTTATAAAATCAATGCAAACGTTTGCAATATTTACAAAATCTTTATGTGGAATTTTTCGACTGTTTATGCGCGTATATCGATCATTGAAAAATAATTTTGTAAATAAAAGACAAAAATAACGATAACGTTTGCGCTTTGAAGACAGCCTCGGACTTTGGCATTTTCACACGAGGGCAAAGTAAAAAAGAGAAGCCCCATGGAATGGGGCTTCTTTGGATCATATGCGGTTGTGGCTGCATTTAGGTACGGCTTACGTTCAGCCCTTGCGAGGGAAGCCAGCCGTCCTATGGCGGGAGGTTTTAACGGATCATTTCACGATCAGGGTCTGACCGTCCATTTCCTCCGGCGCGGCAAGGCCCATCACATCCAGAATGGTGGGGGCAATGTCCGCCAGACGGCCCTGACGCAGCTCCGAGCCGGCGCCGCAGAGGATGAAGGGCACCAGATCGGTGGTGTGGGCGGTCATGGGAGAGCCGTCCTCCTGGGTCATGGTTTCGGCGTTGCCGTGGTCGGCGGTGATCATGGCGATGCCGCCCATTTTCATGGTGGCGTCCACCACCTTGCCCACGCACTCATCCACGGTCTCCACGGCCTTCACCGCCGCGTCAAAGACACCGGTGTGACCCACCATGTCGCAGTTGGCGAAGTTCAGGATAATGACATCATACGCACCGGATTCGATCCGCTCCACGCACTTGTCGCACACCTCGTAGGCGCTCATCTCCGGCTGGAGATCGTAGGTTGCCACCTTGGGAGAGGGCACCAGCACCCGGTCCTCGCCGGGGAACTGGGTCTCCACGCCGCCGTTGAAGAAGAAGGTCACATGGGCATACTTCTCCGTTTCCGCGATGCGGAGCTGGGTCAGTCCCAGATTGCTGAGATACTCACCCAGACCATTGCGGACGGCCTGACGGGGGTAGGCCACCTCCACATTGGGCATGGTAGCGTCATACTCCGTGGTGCAGACGAAGGTCACGGGGAAATACTGGCGGGTGAAGCCGTCGAACTTCGGGTCCACAAGGGTCCGGGTGATCTCACGGGCCCGGTCAGGGCGATAGTTGAAGAAGATCACACTGTCATTATCGGAGATGGTGCCGTCCCCATCACAGATCACCGGCTCGATGAACTCGTCGGTGACGCCGGCGGCGTAGGCATCCTTCACCGCTGCCACGGGCAGGGGATTGACGTGGGCGCTCTCACCGTAGACCATGGCGTCATAGGCGGCTTCCACACGGTCCCAGCGCTTGTCGCGGTCCATGGCGTAGTAACGGCCCATGAGGGTTGAGATCTTACCCACGCCCAGCTCCCGGCACTTCTCCACCGTCCGGGTCACATAGTCCGCGCCGGAGGTGGGGGAAACGTCCCGTCCATCCAGAAATGCGTGGATGTAGACCCGCTCAAGGCCACGGTCCTTTGCCATCTGCATCAGGGCGAAGAGGTGGTCGATGTGGGAGTGGACACCGCCGTCGCTGAGCAGACCCATGAGGTGAAGGGCAGAGCGCTTTTCCTTGCAGGCGTCCATGGCGTGAACATAGGCGGGATTCTGGAAGAAATCTCCGTCATCAATGGATTTGCTGATCCGGGGCAGGTCCTGAAACACCACCCGGCCTGCGCCGATGTTGGTGTGGCCCACCTCACTGTTGCCCATCTGGCCTGCAGGCAGACCTACATCCAGACCGGAGGCGGACAGCTCTGTATGGGCATACTCCTGAAAGAACTGATCCAGACGAGGGGTGTTGGCGGCGGCAACGGCGTTGCCCTCCGTCTCGGTCCGGAGACCGAATCCGTCCATAATGATGAGTGTGGTCGGTGTTTTGTTCATAGAAACCTCATTTCGCATAAAGGGGGGGACTGTGTCCCCCCGCTTTTCCGCATTATTCCTGATTGGCCGCGTTGATGATGTCCACGAACTGCTCGGGCTTCAGAGCAGCACCGCCGATGAGGCCGCCATCGATATCGGGCTGGGCCAGCAGCTCAGCAGCGTTCTTGGGGTTCATGCTGCCGCCGTACTGAATGGTGACGCTGCGGGCCACGCGGGCACCGTACAGGCCACGGATGGCAGCACGGATGTTGGAGCAGACCTCACCGGCCTGCTCGGCAGTGGCGGTCTTGCCGGTGCCGATGGCCCAGATGGGCTCATAGGCGATAACCACATGGCGCATCTTCTCGGCGGGCACGCCGGACAGGGCGGCCTTCACCTGGTAGGAGATGAGATCCATGGTCACGCCCAGCTCCCGCTGCTCCAGGCTCTCGCCCACGCACACGATGGGGTACAGGCCCGCCTCCAGGGCGGCATGCACCTTCTTGTTCACCGTGAAATCAGTTTCATTATAGTACTGGCGGCGCTCGGAATGGCCGATCACCACATACTTGACGCCCAGCTCCTTCAGCATCTCCGGGGAGACCTCACCGGTGTAGGCGCCGTGGGACTCATAGTGGCAGTTCTCCGCGCCGATGGAGACGCGGCACTCTTTGAACAGGCGCACGGCGGCCTGGATATTCACATAGGGCACGCACAGCACTACCTCGCACCAGTTGGGCTTGCCCAGCAGGGGCTTAAGCTCCTCGGCAAATGCACGGGTTTCGGAGAGGGTTTTGTTCATTTTCCAGTTTCCAGCGATAATCGTCTTACGGTAGCGGCGGTTCACGGCAAACAATCCTTTCGATTTTGGAATAGCTATAAGGGGGCGGCGCGGCCCCAGCGCAGCGGTTCGTGCGGGGCCCTCGGCGGAGGAGCTGCCCGGCACGGAAGTTGTCACGCTGCGGCGGCGGCGCGGTCGCCGCACTGCTCACCCCTCCGCGAAAAACACCTTGCGCCTGCGGCGCAACTGCTTTTTCGTCTGCGGGCTTCGCTGTGCGGCTGCTCCGCTCGTCTCCGCGATTCTTTCTTACTTATCCAGCAGGCACGCCACGCCGGTCGCGTCGGCGCAAGCTTTGGATCACTCGCTTCCACGCCTTACGGGAAAGCTCGCTCCCTCCGCTGCGCCTCCTTTTCCCCACACGACCCGCGGCGGAGCCGCTGGGCTCGTGCGGGGGCCACGGCGGAGGAGCTGCCCGGCACGGAAGTCTTACTTATCCAGCAGGCACGCCACGCCGGGCAGCTCCTTGCCCTCCAGGAACTCGAGGGAGGCGCCGCCGCCGGTGGAGATGTGGGTCATCTTGTCGGCGTAGCCCAGCTGGGCCACGGCGGCCGCGGAGTCACCGCCGCCCACAATGGTGATGGCGTCGGTCTCGGCCAGGGCCTGGGCCACGGCCCGGGTGCCCTCGGCAAAGGCGGGGAACTCAAACACGCCCATGGGGCCGTTCCAGATAACGGTGCCGGCCTCTTTCACGGCCGCGGCATACAGGGCGATGGTCTTGGGCCCGATGTCCATACCCATCATGCCGTCGGGGATACCCGCGCCGTCCACGGCCACCGGCTTGGCATCGGCGGAAAACTCCGCGGCGGCCACGCCGTCCACGGGCAGGAGCAACTTGACGCCCTTGTCCTTGGCCTTCTGCATCATCTCCCGGCAGTAGTCCAGCCAGTCGGCCTCCAGCAGGGAGTTGCCCACGCCGATGCCCTGGGCCTTGGCAAAGGTATAGCACATGCCGCCGCCGATGATGATGGTGTCGGCAATGTCCAGCAGGTGATTGATCACGCCGATCTTGGAGGACACCTTGGAGCCGCCCAGGATGGCCACCAGGGGGCGCTTGGGGGCTTCCAAGGCAGCGCCCATGAACTGGAGCTCCTTCTCCACCAGCAGGCCGGCCACCGAGGGCAGATAGTGGGACACCCCTTCTGTGGAGGCGTGGGCCCGGTGGGCGGCCCCGAACGCGTCGAAGACAAACAGATCAGCCAGCGAGGCCAGTTCCCGGGAGAAATCGGGGTCGTTCTGCTCCTCCTCCAGGCGGAAACGGAGGTTCTCTACCAGTACCACCTGACCAGGCTGGAGAGCGGCGCACTTTTCCTTGGTGTCTGGTCCCAGCACGTCTTGGGTCAGAGGGACGGGAATGCCCAGCAGCTTTTCCAGGTGGTCCCGGGCGGAGAACAGGGAGAGCTCCTTTTTCCACTGGCCGTGGGGGCGGCCCATGTGGGAGAGAAGAATGACCGCGGCATTGTGCTCCAGCAGATAGCGGATGGTGGGCAGTGTGGACACGATGCGGGTGTCATCGTGAATGATCCCGGTGGTTTTGTCGTGGGGAACGTTGAAATCACAGCGCAGGAGGATCTTTTTCCCGGATACATCAATGTCCCGGATGGTCTTCTTGTCATAATTCATCAGAAAAAAGCCCCTTCTTTTCATTTTTGTCGGCGGGTCGTCCGGGTTCCACTCCGGTCCGGCGGCGGTTCCGCGGTGTCGGGTCAGAACTCTGCAAGAGAGGACGGCGCTGCCTTCCGATCTCCTTCCCCGCACAGTTGGGGGAAGCCCAGCTGGCGGAGTGCCTCATAGGTGAGAACAGCGACAGAGTTGGCCAGGTTCAGGCTGCGGGCCTCCGGCCGCATGGGGATGCGGAGGCACCGGTCTGGATGGGCCTGCCGGAACCACAGGGGCAGGCCGGCGGTTTCCTTGCCGAAAAAGAGCCAGCATCCGTCCCGAAACTGGGCCTGGGCGTAATCCTGCGGTGCCTTGGTGGTGGCCAGCCAAAGGTCCGTAATCTCGTTTTTGTGAAAGAGGTCCTCTATGCTATCATAGACGCGCAGGTCCACCATGTGCCAATAATCCAGCCCCGCCCGCTTCACTGCCCGGTCGCTGATGTCAAAGCCCAGGGGGCGGACCAGATGCAGACGGCTGCGGGTGGCGGCGCAGGTGCGGGCGATGTTTCCCGTGTTCATGGGGATTTCCGGTTCCACAAGAACGATATTCAGCATGATATCCTTCGCCTCGATCCTGACAAACTGTCGTGATGATACAGCCTGCATTTTACTGCAATACGGGAAAAAATTCAATATAATCCCGCAATAAACCGGTAAAAAGGGAAAAATTAAGCGGTTTCCTCAAAATGGAGGGAGCGTTTCTGGTAAATTCAGCTTGTCGCACAAAAGGGAAGGGGGAAAGAAATGCAGGAATCCCTTCTTTTTTGGGAAAATGACGGAAAGCGGCCGGGTGGGGAGAGGGCCTTGTGTTTTCGCGCGGTTTCCACTATAATGGAGCGGAAAAAAGACAGGCGGTCCGGGGGCGGAACAGGCCCGGCCGGGCGAACCTGATCCGGGTGTAAGCCCGAAAGAAAGGAATGGTCAACACCATGAAATTAGGCATCGTGGGCCTGCCCAACGTGGGCAAGAGCACCCTGTTCAACGCCATCACCAACGCGGGGGCGGAGTCCGCCAACTACCCCTTCTGTACCATTGACCCCAATGTGGGCATGGTCACGGTCCCTGACACCCGGCTGGACAAGCTGGCCGAGATCTACCAGCCCAAGAAGAAGACCCCGGCGGTCATCGAGTTTGTGGACAT
>ERZ834859.2106-NODE-2106-length-18492-cov-2.865162_pt1 | contig 18492 bp, 22 predicted proteins | sample MGYA00519947_ERZ834859 | MGnify/ENA primary metagenome ERZ834859 (study PRJEB31850, sample SAMEA3708763) | human gut metagenome | biome: human gut; feature: human-associated habitat; material: faeces | place: China | collected 2014 ...
AATGTCCGCACCCTCCCGTCACGAAATTGATCTGTTTCATCAGTTACTTTCTGATTATATTTTAAAGCCCGTAGATCCTTTGGAATTCCAGAAGACCATGAAAAAGCTATTGGAAGAAATCGAAAGAGAGAAAGCAGAAGAAGTACAGCAGATTAAAACACAGGATTATTTATACCAGTTCTTTTTGCAGAATTATTTGTACGGGGGAAAAGTCGATATTGAGGAAATGAAGAGAAATCTGGATTTCCAACAGTATCATTACATGGTTTTAATTCAGACCTCCAGCAGTTTTTTTGAAATGGAAGAAGAAATCTTTAAAGAAAAATTAAAAGAGGAAATTCGCCGTGATTTCTTTTATCTGAATTTAAATGCGGGAGAAGGACTTTTCTTCTTTAAGGAGAAACACAGCGATTATGCGCTTTTGTGCAGGGAAATTTATCAGTTTTTTAAGCTTCGTTATAATACGGAATGTCTATTGGCTGTCAGCGAGGAATTAAAAAGCTTTGAGGAGCTGCCGGCGGTTTTCGAGGCGTTGGAAATGGTGCTGGAAGACCAGTTTTATCAGCCGGAAAAGCATATTTTTTCTTTAAAAGAGAATGAAGACAGAGAAACAAACACAGCGCTTGGGGATGCAGAGCTTTTAAAACGAATTTTAGAAGACATTCATCATCGGGATATGGGGCATTTAAAAAATCATTTTGAGCAGTTGAAAGTCGTGTATCATCCGGAAAAAGCATATTCTGAAATGTATGTGAAATTTTTATTTTCCAGTATTATAAAAGAAATTTATGAAGCCATGGATTTGCCTGATGAGAAAAGATTGAGCAGAGAAATTGACCGCTTATATCGTGCCAAAAGGCTGCAAGATGTATGGAAGCTTACCGAAAAAGCCATGGAGGAGCTGGAGGAATATCTGGCAGAAGAAGAAAAGGGTACGAGAAGCGAAGTGACGCAGGTGAAAAATTACATTTATCAGAATTATCAGGAAGAATTAAGCGTAGACATTCTGGCGGAAAAGGTATATTTGTCACCGGGGTATTTAAGCTATATTTTTAAACAGGAAACAGGTATGAATTTAAATCGCTTTATTAAAGCCTTTCGTATGGATAAGGCAAAAGAGCTGCTGGAAAACAGTCAGAAAAAAATTTCTCAGATTGCCAAGGAAGTGGGATTTTCCAATAATTCTTATTTTTGCCGAAGCTTTCGAGAATATTTCGGAGTAACGCCGGAGTTTTGCAGGAAAGGAACTGCGGAGTATGAAAAAATGGATACAGAAATATAAAGACCTGAAATATCGGTATAAGCTGACGATTATGATGATTTTGTGCAGCCTGATACCGGTATGCGTCATCAGCGGTTATACCCAGATAAGAACCGTACAGATTATGCGGGAAAAAGAACAAATCGGATTAGAGCAGGTGCTGGAGCAGTCCGTGAACAGTATTGATAATCGGATACAGATTTACACAAACCTGATAAATTATTTAACCTATTCCTCGGATTTACGGGAAATTATGGAAAAAGAGTGTTCCTCTGATTATGAGGCATATCTGGCGTATACGGAAATTGCTGACCCGATGTTTACCATGCCACAGCTATACCACGAGGAAATCAGAAGCATTACATTATATGCTGAAAACATTCAGGTAGAACATGGCAATACCTTAGCTCCTCTGTCTGTGGCACAAAACCAGACCTGGTATTCTAAAATCAATGAAAAGGGTACGGTGCAGTGGCTGGTAAAGCAGGGAAATAAAAAAGAAATTCTGGCAGTGCGTAAGTTTTATCGGCAGGACAGCATACAGGCAATGGTGGTTTTGACCTTGGGTATTAGAGCCTTTTGCCGATTTGCTGACGGAAAACAGAGGGGGCTTAATCTTAGACGAACAAGGAAATGTGGTGTATTCCGGATACCGCATGGATGCCCCTTATAAGCCGGATAAAGAAACTTCTCTAAACTATTTAAAAGAACATTATGTATGTATAGAGAAAAAAATAGAAGATACGAAATGGAATTTCTGTCTTTATCAGCCAAAAGAGGAGCTGGAGAAATCGGTTTGGACATTGCTTCTTGGAAACATTCCTGTGCTGCTTCTCTGTCTTTTGCTGATTTTACTTTTGGGATATTTTTTCTCAAGGAAAATGGTAGAACGTTTGGAACAGCTTACAGAAAATATGAACCAGATTAATCTGGGACTTCGTAAAGTTACGGTGGTGAGCCAATCTAAAGATGAAATCGGTGTGTTGGTGCGTACCTTTACCAGAATGATGGATGAAATCAATAAATTGATTTCTCAGGTATATGAGGCAAAAATTAAGCTGCAAAAAACAGAGATGAAAGCCCTTCAGGCGCAGATTAATCCTCATTTTCTCTACAATTCTCTTTCTATTATTAACTGGAAAGCCCTTGAGGCAGACAATGAGGAGATTAGCCGGATTACGCTGGCATTGTCTACCTATTATCGCACCAGCCTGAACAAAGGAGAGACTATGACAATCGCTGCAAACGAAATCCGAAATATTGATGCCTATCTTCAAATTCAGCTTATTATGCACGACAACAGTTTTCAGGTTATCAAAGAAATACAGGAAGATGCTTTAAGCTACTCTGTGCCCAAGTTGATTTTACAACCGTTAGTGGAAAATGCCATTGAGCATGGTTTAGACGTATCGGAAAAGGAAGAGAAATGGCTGAAAATTTCTGTCTGCAAAGAGAAAGATGCCTTAATTATGGCAGTGGAGGACAATGGCATGGGTATGTCAGAGGAACAGGCAAAGTCTATCATCACTTATCGTTCTAAGGGATATGGGGTACGCAATGTCAATGACAGAATAACACTGCTTTACGGAGAGGAATATCATTTAAGGGTAAAAAGCCGTCAGGGAGAGGGATGCCGAATAGAGATTGCTATTCCTGTCAATAAGGAGGAAAAACGATATGAATAAAAAATTATTTTGGGGCATTGCTGTGGCAGCAGTGATTGTCTTTAGCATATTGTTCTTTCCGTGGAAAAAAGAGACTGCTAAAGAAGAACCTCCAAAAACGGATAACAATGCAAAATGGCAGGAAGCAGAGCATACTCCTTACGGAAAATATCCGGAAACAGTCACCTATACGCTGGGGAAAATATCCGGAGGCAATCACTCTAATCTTCCGGCAGGAGATACTTATGAAGACAACGGTTATACACGTTATTTAAAGAAAATGCTGAATATTCAAAACAAGGATGTATTTGAACTGGAGGATGGAAATCAGTATGAGGAAGCAGTAGAAATCGCCATAAAGGACAACAATTTACCGGACATTATGGTGGTAAAAGGGCAGGAAACGGTACAGAAGCTGGCAGAGGCAGGCATGCTTGAGGATTTAACCGATGTTTATGAGGAATGTACCACATGGCGGATTAAAGATATGTATGCCAGCTACACAGATGCACTTTTAAATTCGGCAAAATATGGGGGCAGACTTTACGGGCTGCCGGATACGGTTATCGACCACGGCCCAACGCTTTTATGGATGCGAAAGGATTGGCTGGATAAGCTGGGCTTGGCAGAGCCTGCCACTATGGAAGAAGCAATGAATTATATTTTAGAATTTGTCAATCAAGACGCAGCCGGAAACGGAGAGACTATCGGCCTTGCCTGCACGCCGGAGCTGGTAGCCGGAAGCAGCGAAACCTATTCTGCTGACGGAATTTTTTCGATGTTTCATGCAAGTCCCAGAAAATGGGTACAGGATGCAGAGGGAGAAATTGTGTACGGCTCTGTGACACAGGAGTGTAAGGCAGCACTGGAATACCTGAATACACTGTATACAAAAGGCGTTTTGGATAAAAAATTTCTTTTACGTACCTCAGAGAATATAGAGGAGCTAATCAAAAATGGGAAATGCGGAGCTTTTTTCGGAAAATGGTGGGCGCCGAATAATCCTCTGATGGAGTCTTATGATTATGATAAAAATGCGGAATGGACGCCTTATTTCTTTACAAAAGAGGATGAAAATGTATTGCAGGAGTATGAAACCTTTGAGGACAGACTTTATGTGGTGGTGCGAAAAGGATATGAGCATCCGGAAATTGTGGCAAAGTATATCAGTGTGATTTTTGATTATTCCCGCTATGATGACAAAGAGGCAAATGAAGTAAATGAGTATTTTTCATTAAATGTAGACCCTACGGCAAGACCGTTGAACATTAACGTGGATTATCGGGATACACTGTATCAGACAACGGAAAATATTCGAAATACGCTGAACAAAGAAAAGCCGTCCTCCTCCTTGACAGGGCTTGAAAAGTCTTATTATCGTACGTGTAAGGCTTATTTAGACGGAAATCTGACTACGGCAAATGCCTGGGCCGCCTATACCTCCCGTATTACGGCAGTAGGCACACTGGTGGACTTGAATTTTAAAAGCCGTCAGCCCCTGCCTCTTTCAGGAGAAGGCTTAAAGGTCGGAGAAGACCTTTTGAAATTGGAGCAGCAGACCTTTATACAGATTGTCTGTGGTGAAAAAACGGTGGGCTATTTTGATACTTTTGTGAAAGAATGGTATGCAGCGGGAGGAAAGGATTTTACTCAAAAGGCTCGCACAGCAGCAGAAAATGAATGATTGTAAACCTAAAAATAAAATATAGTTGACAATTAAAGGCGGATTGTGATACGATACCTTTGCAAAAATAAGGACAGAAGAAAGGTAACGAAAAATGATAATGGCAAAAGAAAACAACAAAACTTATGATTTAGTGTATATTAGCATGTTTACGGTATTAATCGCAATCTGCTCATGGATTTCCATTCCGGCAGCAGTTCCTTTTACCTTGCAAACCTTAGGCGTTTTTCTGGCAGTGGGAATTCTGGGCGGTAAAAGGGGAACGATGGCTGTTTTGGTGTATATTTTACTGGGAGCTATCGGAATTCCCGTTTTCGCAGGCTTTTCTGGCGGAATTGGTGTTCTTACAGGAACAACAGGAGGCTATATTGTAGGATTTCTGGCATCCGCTCTTGTGATGTGGGGTATGGAACGTGCTTTCGGAAAAGGAAAAAAGATACAAATTCTCTCTATGCTTGTAGGATTATTGGCATGCTATGCAGTAGGAACCTTATGGTTTATGGCAGTATATACTCATCAGACCGGTGAAGTGGGAATTTTAGCAGTTCTGGGCTGGTGCGTATTTCCGTTTGTGATACCGGATATTTTAAAAATTGCTTTGGCGGTAATATTAAGCGGAAGATTAAAAGGAGCAGTCAGAAGATGAAACAGGAAGGTTTGAAAATCAGGGCACATCATGGTATGTGCCTTCATTTTTTTGAAGGAAAAGGATATAGTAATGAATTTACGGCTCACATGCAGAAAATTTATGAAGAAATGCAGAAAAATCCAGAGGTCGAGGTGGTTGCCTGTGGGGATGAAATCTGTAAAAAATGCCCGAATTTAGAAAACGGAGTCTGCAATACATGGGAGCTTGTTCTGCATTATGACAGAGAAGTTCTAAAATGCTGCGGGCTGGCTGAGGGAATAAAAATTTTCTGGAATGATTTTGCAAAGCTGGTGGAGGAGAGGATTATTTCTTCAGGAGAACGTCAAAAGATATGCGGAAATTGTCAGTGGTCGTCTATATGCTCAAAGAAAGTAGAAAAAAGCCTATTGGAAACTGAAAAAAATTGTGTTACACTATAAAAAAACCACTGGAGGGAAAGAAAATGAGAGCAGAATTTGATGAAACATTAGTAACCGGAAATGAAATGATTGATGGACAACATAAAGAACTGATTGAACGTATTAACCAGCTTTTAGAAAGCTGCGAAGACGGACAGGGCAAAGTGAAAGCAATTAAAATGTTGGATTACTTATTAGATTATACAGAATTTCATTTCAGCGCAGAAGAAAAATTACAGGAAGAAATTCAGTATCCGGGAATCGAAGAACATAAAGTAAAACATGCAGAATTTAAAAATGCTGTAAAAGAACTTCAGGAAATGCTGGAAGAGGAAGAAGGACCGACAGAAGCGTTTGTAGCTCAGGTTAAGAAAAATGTAGTAGATTGGTTATTCGACCACATTAAAGGCTTTGACCGTTCTGTGGCAGAATATAAATTTATGGCTTCCAACGCAGACAGATTATAATTAAGAGGTTGTATATGATATTATTTGTAGAATATCCCAAATGCAGTACCTGTCAGAAGGCAAAGAAATGGCTTGTAGAAAATCAGGTGGAATTTGAGGAGCGTCATATTGTAGAAGACAATCCTTCTAAGGAAGAACTCAAGGCTTGGTATGAAAAAAGCGGACTTCCTTTGAAGCGTTTCTTTAATACCAGCGGAATGAAATACAAAGAATTGAAGCTAAAGGATAAGCTGCCTGCTATGACAGAGGAAGAACAGCTTGAGCTTCTGGCTTCAGATGGTATGCTGGTAAAACGACCTGTGCTTGTAGGGAATGATTTTGTCCTTACAGGCTTTAAGGAAAAAGAGTGGACAGAAAAATTAAATTAAAGTCAGCAGGGGAGTCCGTGGGCGGGCTGAGAGGAAGTTATCAACTTCGACCCTTTAACCTGATATGGGTAATGCCAGCGTAGGGAGATGAATGTGAAAACCGGGAAACGTGCAGGCGTTTTCCGGTTTTTTACTTTATAGCTGTAAATGCTGGAAATTCACAGTCATTATAATATAAAAAACAGGATAGGGGAAAAAATGAGATTAGAAAGAAAAAATATGTGTTTATATGCAGTTACGGATAGAAGCTGGATAGGAGAAAAGAGTTTTTTGGAGCAAATTGAGGATTCTTTGAAGGGTGGAGTTACTTTATTGCAGCTTCGTGAAAAGAATTTAAGCAGGGAGGAGTTTTTAAAAGAAGCACAAGAAGTGAAGAAATTGACGGACAAGTATGGTGTGCCTTTCATTATCAATGATGATGTGGAAATTGCATTACAGGTAGATGCAGCCGGTGTTCATGTAGGACAAAAGGATATGGAAGCAGGAGAAGCCAGACAAAAGCTGGGAGCAGATAAAATTTTGGGAGTGTCTTGTCGCACTGTAGAGGATGCAAAAAAAGCAGAACAAATGGGAGCAGATTATTTGGGAGTAGGGGCTATGTTTGCAACTTCTACAAAAACAGAGGCAGAAGTAATTACAACAGAACGTTTGAGGTCTATTTGTCAGGCAGTAGCTATTCCGGTTGTGGCAATTGGCGGCATTAAGGAAGAAAATATAACAAAATTAAGGGACTGCGGTATTTCAGGTGTTGCAGTGATTTCAGGAATTTATGCTCAAAAAGATATAGAAAGTGCTTGTCAGAGATTTTTAAAGCTGTCAAAGGAAATTACACAGCAGGAGGTAAAAGAAAAATGAAAAAAGTATTAAGTATTGCAGGTTCGGATTGTAGCGGAGGCGCAGGAATTCAAGCAGATATCAAAACTATTTGTGCACATAATATGTATGCCATGACAGCGATTACTGCATTAACAGCGCAGAATACTACAGGTGTTTATGATATTGTGGAAGTATCTCCGGAATTTATAGCAAAGCAGTTGGATTGTATTTTTCAGGATATTTATCCGGATGCTGTGAAAATCGGAATGGTTCCAAATAGCGAGATTGTCGGTGTTATTTCTGAAAAATTACGGGAATATCAGGTGAAAAATATTGTAGTGGATACAGTTATGGTATCGACAAGTGGAAGCAGACTGATGCAGCAAGAAGCTTGTAAAGTGATGAAGGAACAGCTTTTTCCTTTAGGAAAAGTATTGACACCTAATCTTTTTGAGGCTGAGGTTCTTTCGGGAATAGAGATAAAGAGTCAGGAAGATATGGTATTGGCAGCAGCAGAAATTGGAAAATATACGCAGGGAGCAGTTTTGGTAAAAGGTGGACATTTGACGCAGGGAGCAGATGATCTTCTCTATGAAAATGAGAAAGAAATCTGGTATTGCAAAGAAAAAATTGAAAATCCCAATACACATGGTACAGGCTGTACTCTGTCTTCTGCCATTGCATGTAACCTTGCCAAAGGGTATTCTTTACAGGAAAGTGTAAAAAATGCCAAGGAATATCTCACTGGAGCCATTGAGGCTGGACTGGATTTGGGAAAGGGCAGAGGACCACTTAATCATCTCTATAATACAGTGGTAATAAAGAATTAAAGATATTTATAATAATTTAAAGTGTGCTTTATTTATGGTTCCTAAAAAAATAAAGCACACTTTTTTTGATAAAGTATTATTTCACTGTAATAAGTTTATATTTACTGTTTCCAATTCCGATTTTTTCTCCATGAGAAATAGCTGTTTCCCAACAGGTTTCAGGGAAAATGCTATGGAAGTGGTCGTGATTGTGGCAAGCTCTTTCTTCTTCACTGCAATCTCCCAACATACTGTTAGAAAGAACAGGTTGAGCATTTACGGCTTCTGCACAGGCCATATCAAGAGCTACGGGATCGAAAGAAGCAAACATTCCTACATTTGGAACGATGGCAGCGTCATTTTCTCCATGGCAGTCACAATATGGAGATACATCGATTACCAGACTGATATGGAAATGAGGGCGATTGTCAATAACTGCCTTTGTGTATTCTGCAATTTTGCAGTTTAAGATTTCATTTGACTCGTCAGAAGCAGATAAAATTGCATCTTTTGGACAGACACCAATACATCTTCCGCAGCCAACACATTTATCGTGGTTAATGGTTGCTTTTTTATTTTCAAATTCTGGAGCGTCATGGGCACAAATTTTTGCACACATTTGACATCCAACGCATAAATTTTGGTCTACGTGAGGTTTTCCGGCAGAATGCATTTCCATTTTTCCGGCTCTGGAGCCACAACCCATTCCGATGTTTTTTAAGGCACCGCCAAATCCTGTTGATTCATGTCCTTTGAAGTGGCTTAAAGAGATAAAAACATCTGCATCCATAACTGCACGTCCGATTTTGGCTTCTTTTATGTAAGTGCCGCCCTCTACAGGAACCAGTGTTTCATCCGTACCCTTCAGACCATCTGCAATGATAATCTGGCAGCCTGTTGTAGTTGGATTAAAGCCATTTAAATTGGCACTGTCTAAATGGTCGAGAGCATTTTTTCTTCCTCCTACATATAAGGTGTTGCAGTCTGTGAGAAATGGAAGTCCACCCTGCTCCTTGCAAAGGTTTTCCACCTAATTCTTTTACTATATCAGCAACTGCTTTAGCATAATTAGGGCGAAGAAATGCAAGATTTCCAGGTTCCCCGAAGTGCATTTTAATAGCAACATATTTGTCTGTAAAATCAATATTTCCAATTCCGGCAGTTTTGATTAATCTTTGCAGTTTTGTGAGAAGATTATCGCCGTTTTTCACTCTTAAATCTGTAAAATATACATTTGATACTTCCATTTTCAATCCTCCTGTTATTTATGAAAAGATGCCTGACGAATTGTTTCGTGCTGTGCACTTTTGCTATTCTGGCAGTATAAAAATATTTTATCATTGGAAAAACCAAGATACAATATAAAAATATGGATTTTCTTTAGACTGTTCAGGAAAGTGGAAATGTGATAAAATTTACTGAAAAACGATGAAGGGATAAAAAGATGGGGAAAAGACTTTATCTGACATGTAGAAATGGGTTAAATTGTAATGTTTTAATACAAGCTTTAACAAAACTGGTAAAACAGCAGAACTTATCTGTAAAAAATAAATTAAAAGAGGAAACTGAACAAAGACTTATACAGGTCTATGATTTATTAGAAGAAGCAGGAAAAGACAGAGAAGAAGATAAAAAGCAGCAGGAGGAACTGGGGAAACTATTAGATGCACTGGAATCTGTATTTCTTCTCTTACTGAAGGAAATAATGAAGAAACTCTTGAGGAGAAATCTGTTTCTATTTTTCATATTTTACAGAGGTATCATATTCCTATAGAATTGCAGCCGGAAAAGGGAGAGCTTTTAAGCCTGGGAATTGTCTGTTTTCTGGCTGTTTTCGGAGAATGGAAAACAGAAAAAACACCCGGTTATTTGGTACAGACAATTATAGAAAAAGGTGATAAAGACAGTGTAATAAAACTTTTGCTGTGTTCGGATACAGAAATTTCAGAAAAAGCAAAAGATACGGTACAGGTTTTAGAAACGAATGTGGATGACTGCAGTGGAGAACAATTGGGGTATGCCATAGAGTGTTTAATGAAAGCAGGCGCATTAGATGCTTCTTGCTTTCCTATTTATATGAAGAAAAACAGAGTTGCTTATATGCTGCAGGTATTATGCAAAAAAGAGCAGCAGGAAAAGCTGGAAGATATTATTTTTCGAGAAACTACCAGTATAGGATTACGCAGATACGAAGAAAACCGTAGAATTTTGCCCAGAACTTTTAAAGAAATCCAGTTAAAAGACGGACAGAAAGTAACTGTAAAAGTATGTGAACACCACGGGCAGAAATTTTGTTATCCGGAATTTGAAACGGTAAAAAAGGTGTGCGAAGAAACAGGCAGAGCTTACAGAGATGTGTATGATGAAGCATCTGCCGTGGCGGGAGGATATTATGAAGACCTATGAAGAAAAGAAGCGGGACTTATATGAAAAAATGAAAGAATACACAAAAGAAGATATTTGTATTGCTTTTTCGGGAGGCGTGGACAGCAGTCTTCTTTTAATGCTGGCAAAAGAATGTATGAAGCAACAGAAAAAAGCAGGGAATATTCATGCAGTAACCTTCCATACGGTTTTGCATCCGCCCTGTGATTTGGAAATTGCTCAAAAAGTAGCAAAAGAAGCCGGTGCGGTTCATAAAGTGGTTTTTGTCAATGAATTAGAGCAGGAAGAAATTCGGTTTAATCCAAAAGACAGATGTTATCTTTGCAAAAAAACTTTATTTCAGAAGCTTTTGGAGTATGCGAAAAGTCAGGGGATTTCTGTTGTCATGGAAGGAACAAACGAGGATGATTTGCATGTGTATCGTCCGGGATTAAGGGCAATCAAAGAGCTGGGAGTATTCAGTCCGCTGGCAGAAGCTGGATTTACCAAAGAGGAGGTAAGAAAACTGGCAGAGGAGCTGAGCGTTTCTGTGGCAAGTCGCCCGTCAACACCATGTCTTGCCACAAGGCTTCCTTATGGAACAGAAATTAAAACAGAAGCTTTGGAGAAAATTGCTTTAGGAGAGGAATATTTAAAAAAACAAGGCTTTTCGTAGTACGAATAAGACTCCACGGAGAGATTTGCAGAATTGAAATTCCAAAAGCAGACTTTGGAGCTTTTTTGGAAAAATCGCAGGAAATAACAGAAGCTTTGCAGAAAAGAGGATTTCAGTATATCACTTTAGATATACAGGGATTTCGAAGCGGAAGTATGGATGAATTCAGAAATGAAAAGTTGTCAAGAAAAAATACTTGACAGAGTAAAAAGTCTGTTGTATGATAAGCAAGGTGATGCGAATGGAGAAATTTGTAGAGCAGACTTTACTGTATGATTTCTATGGTGAACTGCTGACAGTTCATCAGAGAAGAATTTATGAAGATGTGGTCTTAAATGACTACTCGCTCAGTGAAGTAGCTGACGACTTGGGAATTAGCCGTCAGGGAGTACATGATAACATTAAGCGCTGCAATAAAGCTTTGCAGGATTATGAGGCAAAGCTGCATTTGGTAGAAAAGTTTTTAAGTATCAAAGAAAAAGTTCATCGTATTCACGAACTGAGTAAGAAATGTGAAAAGCTTAGCAAACAGGAATTAGTTTTCCAAGTGGAAAATATTTCTCAGGAAATTTTAGAGGAGTTATAACAGATGGCATTTGAAAGCTTAACAGACAAATTACAGAATGTATTCAAAAACTTAAGAAAAAAAGGCCGTCTGACGGAAGCCGATGTAAAAGCTGCCTTAAAAGAAGTAAAAATGGCTTTATTAGAAGCCGATGTAAGCTTTAAGGTAGTAAAACAGTTTATGAAAGCGGTACAGGAAAGAGCCATTGGACAGGATGTAATGTCTGGTTTGAATCCGGGACAGATGGTAATCAAAATCGTAAATGAAGAACTTGTCAAGCTTATGGGAAGTGAGACAACGGAGATTGCCTTAAAATCAGGAAATGAAGTAACCGTTCTCATGATGGTGGGACTTCAGGGTGCCGGTAAAACAACGACTACTGCAAAGCTGGCAGGGAAGTTGAAATCAAAAGGCAAAAAACCTCTTTTAGCAGCCTGTGACGTTTATCGTCCTGCAGCAATTAAACAGCTTCAGGTAAATGGTGAAAAACAGGGTGTAGATGTATTTTCCATGGGCGATAAAAACAGTCCTGTGGATATTGCGAAAGCTGCCTACGAGCATGCAAAAAATGAGAAGTATAATGTCTTGATTTTGGATACAGCAGGTCGTCTTCACATTGATGAAGACATGATGAAAGAACTTGAGAAAATCAAAGAAGCAATTACTGTGGATCAGACATTGCTGGTAGTAGATGCTATGACAGGTCAGGATGCCGTAAATGTAGCAGAAATCTTTGGTGAAAAGGTAGGAATTGACGGTGTTATATTGACAAAGATGGATGGTGACACTCGAGGCGGTGCTGCTCTTTCCATAAAGGCAATCAGCGGAAAACCAATTTTATATGTTGGTATGGGTGAAAAGCTTTCTGATTTAGAACAGTTTTATCCGGAACGTATGGCATCCCGTATTTTAGGTATGGGAGATGTGATGAGTCTGATTGAAAAGGCACAGGCAAATCTGGATGAAGAAAAAGCAAAAGAAATGGAACAGAAGTTCCGTAAAAATTCTTTTGGATTTGATGATTATCTGGAAAGTATGAACCAGATGAAAAATATGGGTGGTTTATCCAGTGTATTGAGTATGCTTCCAGGTGTAGGTTCTCAGATGAAAGATTTGGAAGGTATGGTTGATGAAAAGGATATGGCTCGTAAAGAAGCGATTATCTTGTCTATGACACCGAGAGAACGTTCTCATCCGGAAATCTTAAATCCATCAAGAAAATATCGTATTGCAAAAGGCGCCGGTGTGGATGTATCAGAAGTCAATCGTATGGTAAAGCAGTTTGAGCAGGCTAAGAAAATGATGAAACAGATGCCAGGTTTAATGGGTGGCAAAGGTGGTAAAAGAGGAAAATTCAAACTTCCCTTTTAACATATATGAAAGATAATGAAATAAACCAGGAGGTGAAATGAAATGGCAGTAAAAATCAGATTAAGAAGAATGGGACAGAAAAAGGCTCCTTTTTATAGAATCGTTGTAGCAGATTCCAAATCTCCAAGAGATGGAAGATTTATCGAAGAAATCGGAACATACGATCCAACTCAGGAACCAAGCGTATATAAAGTAGATGAAGAAGCAGCTAAAAAATGGCTTGCAAATGGTGCTCAGCCAACAGATGTTGTTGCTAAAATCTTTAAACTGGCTGGTATCGAAAAATAATCTGGGAGGTGTCTTGTAATGAAAGAATTAGTTGAAGTAATTGCAAAATCTCTCGTAGATTGTCCTGAAGAAGTCATTGTGACAGAAACAGAAGATAATGATGCGATTTTCGTTGAACTTAAGGTGGCAGCTTCCGATATGGGTAAAGTAATCGGTCGTCAGGGACGTATTGCAAAGGCAATCCGTACTGTTGTAAAAGCAGCTTCTTCCAAGAGTGAAAAGAAAGTAGTCGTAGATATTTTACAGTAAGCAAGAGGTGAGCGCTATATGCGCCCCTTTTTGCTATGCAGGAAAAGGAAAGAAGGCTGTAGTAAATACTTATTTACTGCGGCTTTTTGTATGTAGAGTTTTAATGAGGAGATTTAACTGATGGAAGATTTATTGCAGGTGGGTGTAATTACCACTACACATGGAATCAGAGGAGAAGTAAAGGTTTTTCCTACCACAGATGATGCGCATAGATTTGATTATTTAAAAAGTGTACTTTTAGATACAGGAAAAGAGTTGTGTGAGCTTGATATAGAAAGAGTAAAATATTTTAAGCAGTATGTTATTTTGAAATTTAAGGACGTAGATGATATCAATGATATTGAGCCATATAAAGGGAAAAGCCTGTATGTAACAAGAGAGTTTGCAGTGCCTTTAAAAGAAAATGAGTATTATATTGCAGACTTAATCGGTATGGAAGTTTATTTGGAAGACGGAAAGCATTTTGGGACTTTGATGGATGTTATGGAAACAGGAGCAAACGATGTTTATGTGGTTCATCTGGAAGCGGGAAAAGAAGTTTTAATTCCAGCGATTAAAGACTGCATCAAAGAAGTAGATGTAGAGAATGGAAAAATGGTCGTTCATCTTTTGAAGGGCCTGTGCTAGGAGGGATAAAATGGATTTTCATGTACTTACGCTGTTTCCTGAAATGGTGGAAAATACAGTCCAGACCAGTATTACAGGAAGAGCAGTGAAAAACGGAAAAATAGCCCTCCATACGGTAAATATCAGAGATTTTGCAGACAATAAACATTCTCGTGTAGATGATTACCCTTACGGGGGCGGTGCAGGAATGGTCATACAGGCAGAGCCTGTGTATCAGGCATATCAGTCTGTAAAAAAACGGACTTCAAAGCCCAGATGTATTTATCTCACTCCTCAGGGAAAGGTTTTTAACCAGACTATGGCAGAGGAGTTTGCCTTGGAAGAGGAGCTGGTTTTTCTCTGTGGGCATTATGAGGGAATTGACGAGAGAGTTTTAGAGGAAATCGTGACAGATTATGTTTCTATCGGAGACTATGTGCTCACCGGAGGAGAACTGGCTGCCTGTGTTATGATTGATGCAATTTCCCGGTTTGTTCCAGGCGTTTTAAATAATGAGGAGTCTTCTCAGTTTGAGTCCATGCAGGATAATTTGCTGGAATATCCCCATTATACCAGACCGGAAAGCTGGAGAGGAAAAAATGTGCCTGCGGTATTGCTGACCGGAGACCATACAAAAATTGAGGCGTGGCGTTTGGAAGAGTCTTATAAAAGGACAAAGGAAAGACGTCCTGATTTAAGAGCAAAAAACCGTCCTGTGACAGCCGCTTATTTCAGTCCGACAGGGGGAACAAAAAAAGCAGCGGAGCTATTGGCTTGCTGTTTGACGCAAAATCCGCAATATATTGATTTGACGAGAAGAAAGCTGCGCAGAGAAAAAAGAGAGTTTTCCGGTCAGGAATTACTCCTTGCAGCAGCGCCTGTCTATGGCGGACAGCTTCCGTCCTTGGATGACAAGTTATTTTCAAATTTAAAGGGAAATCAAACACCTTGTGTCATCATGGCTGCTTATGGAAACAGACATTATGATGATACCCTCTCCCAGATGAAAAAAATCCTGGAGGAAAGAGGATTTGTGTGCATTGGAGCTATTGCACCGGTTATTCCACACATTTATTCGGATAAACTAGGGGCAGGCAGACCCAATGAGCAGGATGCGGCAATTTTTAAGAAATTTGCGGTACTGATAAAAAAACGCATAGAAGAAGGGGAAGAACAGGGATTTGCTTCTGTTCAAGTTTCCGGAAATCCCATGCCGGATAAAAAAGAGATGAAGCCTGTACCAAAAGCTTTTATAAAAGAACGCTGCACAGGCTGTCAGGTATGCGTGCAGAAATGTCCTGTGTATGCCATTTCCAAGGATACGCTGGAAATTGACGAAAGGAAATGTATTTCCTGTATGCGATGCGCTTTACTGTGTAAAAAGGGAGCAAGAGCTTATGACGCATCTGCGGTAAAAGCTCATTTAGAAGAAAAATTTCTGACACCGAGAGAGGTGGAATTTTTCTAATCTGTTTAAAAATCAAGGGAAAATACTTGACAAGGATATGGGGAGATAGTATAATTACCCATGTTGTAAAAAGAGATGGTCCTCTGTTGCTGATTGCATTAAGAACGTCCGAATTTAAAGGAGAAAAATCATGAACGAAATTATTAAAAACATTGAAGCTGCTCAGATGAAAGCAGAAGCACCGGAATTCAACGTAGGAGATACTGTAAGAGTTCACGGTAAAATCAAAGAAGGTAATCGTGAAAGAATTCAGGTTTTCGAAGGTGTTGTATTAAAGAAACAGGGTGGAAGCAACCGTGAAACATTCACAGTTAGAAAAAATTCTAACGGAATTGGTGTTGAAAAAACATGGCCATTACACTCCCCTAACGTAGAAAAAGTAGAAGTTATCAGACGCGGTAAAGTAAGACGTGCTAAACTGAACTACTTAAGACAGCGTGTAGGTAAAGCAGCGAAAGTAAAAGAGTTAGTAAAATAATAACGGAAACATGACAGGGACACATACTTTGGTATATGTCCCTGTTTCTTCAATACGGATAATTTAGGTGAAAACAGGATGAAAAAGAAGAAAAGCAGAAAAAAGAGAGAACAGCAAAGGGAAATGGCGCTGGAGTTTATTAAAAGTAAAAGAGGTAGAACAGTTTTTAGCTGGGTATTTCAGGTGGCAGTGGTGTTGGCTGTTGCTGCAGTGGTATCTATTTTCTTTTTTCAGAGTATTCGTATGCAGGAAAGCAGTATGGAACCTACCTTGCGGACAGGTGAAACTTTTTTTATAAATAAGCTGGCATATAAGCTAACAGGGCCCAAAAGAGAAGATATGATTGCCTTTACAAAGGATGGAAAAGACAATGCGGCAATTCATATTAAAAGAGTAATCGGACTTCCCGGAGAAACAATTCAAATTCAGAATGGGGAAGTTTATATTGATGGAAAAAAATATAAAGAAAAAATGAAAGTGGATAAAATGACAAATCCCGGTCTGGCAGACGAAGGGGTTACTTTGAAAAATGATGAATATTTTGTGTTAGGTGACAATCGAAATAACAGTGAAGACAGCCGCTTTGCAGAGGTAAAGAAAGTTAAGAAGAAATATATTGAAGGTAAGCTGTGGTTTCGAGTTGCACCGGTAAACAAAATGGGATTTATAAAACATTAGACAAAAGGAGAAATAGCATGAATTATCAATGGTACCCGGGACACATGACAAAAGCAAAACGTATGATGCAGGAGAATATTAAGCTCATTGACCTGATTATTGAGGTGGTGGATGCGAGAATTCCTTTTTCCAGTCGAAATCCGGATATAGATGAATTAGGCAAAAATAAAGCAAGACTTATTTTGTTAAATAAATCAGATTTAGCAGATGAGCGCGAAAATGAGAAATGGGCAGAATATTTTAAAAGCAAAGGCTATTATGTAGTAAAATTAAATGCAAAAAGCGGTGCAGGGATAAAAGGAGTTCTTCCTGTTGTCATGGAGTCCTGTAAAGAAAAGCTTGAGCGAGACAGAAAAAGAGGAATTATCAACAGACCAATCAGAGCGATGGTAGTGGGAATTCCAAATGTAGGAAAATCTACATTAATGAATCAGATTATTGGTCAGAAGATAGCAATAACATCAAAAAAACCGCAGACTACAAGAAATAAGATACAGACAGTATACACATGTGATGAAGGTCAGATAGTATTCCTTGACACACCAGGAATCCACAAAGCTAAGAACAAGCTTGGGGAATATATGGTTAATGTGGCAGAAAAAACATTAAAGGAAGTTGACCTTATATTATGGCTTGTAGAACCTGACACTTTTATCGGGGCAGGGGAACAGCATATTGCTGAACAACTTAAAGGCATTGATGTACCTGTAATTCTTGTAATTAACAAAACAGATACAGTTAAACGTGAAGAGATTTTGACTTTTATCGATGCCTATAGAAAAATATATGATTTTAATGAAATCATTCCTGCATCAGCTCTTAGAGGTCAGAACACAGATACAGTTGTTGAGGAAATATTTAAGTATTTGCCGGAAGGTCCTATGTACTATGATGAAGATACAGTTACAGACCAGCCAATGAGACAGATTGTAGCTGAATTAATAAGAGAAAAAGCTCTGCACGCATTAAATGAAGAAGTGCCTCACGGAATTGCTGTAACAATAGAAAGAATGAAGCAGAGAAAAAATGCTGAAATTATGGATATTGACGCAACAATAGTTTGTGAAAGAGATTCACATAAGGGAATAATAATTGGCAAAAAAGGCAGCATGCTTAAGAAAATCGGTACAAATGCCAGATATGAAATTGAGCAACAGTTGGAAATGAAAGTTAATCTTCAGTTATGGGTAAAAGTTAGAAAAGACTGGAGAGACAGCGAATTATTAATGAAGAATTACGGATATATTGAAGAAAAATAATTTCCAATATATTCTTACAAGCCCAAATAAGTATACAAAAATTTCTATGGAGAATCCTAATTATAGACATATAAAACATGGAAAATAAAATATAATTTTATATAGGATTACAGTGTCAAAAGGTCTGAGTCCACCTGTTCTTGCACAAGGGTGGATGAATGACCTTGGGGCACGCCCCGATATGAGCATAAAAGTGGGATTTTCATCCCACGATATGCGAATAGCGGGAAGGATTGTGGGAGTGCAACGCACGGAACAATCCGTGTAATCAAGATTTGGGTGAGAGAAAACCTGATTGCCAACATGAAATCGAGTATGACACAGGAGCGAGAAAAAGATGGAAAATATTTATTTTAAGATGAAACATTCCGGCA
>ERZ834859.2116-NODE-2116-length-18414-cov-3.144725_pt1 | contig 18414 bp, 10 predicted proteins | sample MGYA00519947_ERZ834859 | MGnify/ENA primary metagenome ERZ834859 (study PRJEB31850, sample SAMEA3708763) | human gut metagenome | biome: human gut; feature: human-associated habitat; material: faeces | place: China | collected 2014 ...
GATTTGATTGCCGAGGGTGTTTCTGAAGAAGAAGCTCTCGAGCGCACTAAGCAAAGCATGTCGAGTCTGGACGAAATCGATGAAGACATTGCGTCCGATGATCCTTCGACTATCTCTTCTGCGGCCGCACAGGCCGAGGGGGCCGCTCGGGCAGATGGCGTTGAACAGACTGAGGAAAGCACGCAGCCTGACGAGACTTTGGCCGGTGGTACCAAGGCCATGCCCGTCTCGGATGTTGAGGTCTCTGGGGATCAGGTTGCCCCTGAGTCACAGCCAGAGAAGACCTTGGACACCGGCAAGGTTCTTAAGTACGGCTTGATCGCGTTTGCGCTCATTGTTCTTCTTGGAATCGGCTCCAAGCTCATGTTGGGGTGTGTCGATGAAGCGGTGGAGCACGGGAAGGACCAGGCCTCCGTTGTTCAGGTCGATCCTTCGTCTTCGCCGCAGGGAAATTCTAATCCGCAGGGAGCTGATGCGAATGCGGCTGACAGCGCCATCACCGTTGATGAGAATGGTCGCGTGTGGATGGAGGGTGAGCCGGGGGATGAGCTGCTTGCCGCGGTTGTAGGGGCGACGTACTCCGATGCGACTCCCTATGTCGATACGAAGCTCGAGGATGCCGCAACAGTTGAAACTCTGTTGCATACGCTGCCGCTCGGCGATCTTGCCACGGATATCGACGTCACGAAGGGCTCGGGCGTGCTCAGCCTTGCGTACCGTGAAGTTCCCGAGGCATACGATGACGATTCTGTCGATGTGGCCCTCGCCTACAACGTCGCGGTGCTGTTCAGCACCATGCCGCTCGTAAATGAGATTCAGGTCACTGTTACCGAACAGGGCGAGCCGATGGACGAAGGCTACTATGTCTTCACGCGCGATGACGTTCAGAGCGCCTACGGCGTCATGCTCTCTCGTGAGATGGTGAACGAGAGCGGTTGGCGCCAGATCAAGGACGACCATCTCTACGCCCGCAAGTTTGCGGAGCGCTTGGTCGAGAAGGCCGAGCGCGAGTGGCGATAGGGTCCCAGTTGAACAAATAGGGGAACAGTTATCAGGCTTCCCTGAGTCCGAGTTGCCCGGCCGATCATTCGAAGTACGAAAGATCGGCCGGGCGTTTTGCTTCAAAAACAGAAACATATAAGAAACAATGACGATGCGAATAAGTAGCCTATAAAAGAGTGGGTTACATATCTAGCTGCTGGTATTTCGAAAACAGCAGGAAACCGAGAAGATGGTGCGAGCTTCGAGGAGAAATGTCGTTTAGACAGCATGATGTTTGAGTGATATGGTGTGGAACGGTCTGTACGGCATATATCTGCCAGGAGGTCGTTATTTGTTCCGCAGCGTGCTCATAGGCATTTTGGTCGCATCCTTTACACTGGGCTCTTTCCCGGCGGGAGTTGGCGCATATCAGCTTTCTCAGCTTCGTCAGGATTTGGCATCGGCCCTTTCCGGAGCGGCACTTGCACAGGCTGATATGGATGCCGAGCTTCAGCGGATGAATGAGTCAATGGCATCGAAGACGTCTTCGACTGAATCTGCCGTGGTCATGCCCCTGAGCGCGAAATTTGAGACCGGGGGGGGTATCCCCAGCCTGAGGTAGGCCACGCGGATACGCGCGAGCTGGAAGAGCCAGCGATAGCAGAATCTGAGCCGAAAGATCAGGAGGCCGGCGGCGGCTCTCTGGAGAATAGTGCTGGAACGGAGAGTCAGGAGTCGACGCAAGGCGATAGTGCGGACGGCGTCGATATTGCTGACGATAACGCTGTATCGGACTCGATGACGAGTGCCGAGCAGGATGCGTCCGCAATTGAAGGCGCGGAGGTCCTGCAGCAGGGAGACGGTGAAAAGAGCGGCAATGTGTTGCTCGCGGACCGTGCCGCGGTTGATGCGTTGGGTGGACGAGACTTCATGGGTCAGTCCACGAAGGTTATCAACGGTGTTACGTACATCCTGATTGGCAACGAGCAGCAGCTGCGCGCGATTGGGTCGGACAAGAAGGTCATTTCCGGTCAAGTCTGGTCGATTGAGCAGAAAAAGGTGCCCGACGGTTTAATTGGTCACAAGTGGGTTGATGTAGAGGGCACCGACAAGCTTGTGTATGCAGGCGATACCGATCTCGCCGTTACTGATACTCTGCACAATGGGGCCTTTAAAGATCACGACGGCAGTCTGCTCCAAGATGCGCGCACGAAGTATTACGTGGCCGGCGAGAATGGTCGAAATGACGATGTTGGCTCGGCGCAGACGGGCCTCAAGTACACCATCGACGCCAACTATCTCATCTTTCGTGACATCGACCTGAGCACCAATGCGGAAAACGCTGCCGATGCGGGCTGGACGCCGCTCATGTTCTCGAGCACCATGCTCGGTGCTAAGAGCGATACCCCCGGTAAGGAGGGTAGCCTCTGGGACTACATCGGCGCCGATGGCGAGAGCATCGCCGACGTTACCGCTGTCGCCAATCCCGTTATCTCCAATGTAAACGTGGTGCAGTCGGGTAGACTGAGCGTGGGCAAACAGATGGGCGTCGGGTTTTTTGGAACCATTTCGGCTGACCACGACGATAACGATGTCTTCGCGCGTCCCTCTGCGGCAACGGTGAGCAACATCACGCTTAAGGGCGTTACGGTTGACAATGGATTCACCGAGGCATATGTCGACCAAACTCTGGTAAGTTCACTTGCTGGACTGCTCGGCGATCTGGTCGGTGGTCTCCTGGGGTTGCTTCTAGGTCAGTTGTTGGCGCTGTTGGGCGTTCCTGACTTGCCGGGCCTTGTTTCTAATCTTCTTAAAATACGCGCTGCAGATCCTACGTCTTTGGCGACGGGGGCGTTTGCGGGTCGCATCGTGGGTGCGGTCAACGTGTCGGGCTGCGAGGTTGACGATGTCACGGTGAAAAGCCCTCATGGGTATGTGGGCGGTTTCGTAGGATATGTTCAGGGCGAAACCCTGTACGGGCCTATTTCCGGATTGCTTGATGGTTTGGTCAAACTGCTCGCGGGGCTGCTGAATGTCGTTCCCGGTGTCGGCCTTGGCGATGTTATTACGCTGCTGCTCGATAGCAACGTCATCAAGGCAGGCCAGCTTACTCCCATCGACTATATGAACCCGAAAATTTCGAATTGTTCTGTACGGAATTTCGGCCAGAACGAGACGATCGGTCTTGCAGATAAAGACTACGCTGGCGGCTTCGCGGGCGTTATGGTGGGCACCATCGCGCAGGAGTGCTCGGTGGAAAGTGCCAACCCTTTCACCGTGACGGCTCGTTTGTATGCGGGCGGTTTCGCGGGTCTGATGCGCAACGACGTCATGAAGGGCGCCTTGTCTAAAGCCGGTATTGAGCTGCTGCGTCCCGCTCAGCCGCAAAGCATTGCTGTTGGATGCGCGGTTCGTTCGGGCGTCACGGTGAACGCCGCCAGTTATGCGGGCGGTTTTGCCGGCGCCATGGCGAACAGCTATGCGGTGGATACATCCGTGAAAGGCACAGTGGGCGTTTCGGCTACCGGCCATGACGAGCTGCAGCATGACGTGCGCTCCATCAAGGCGCTGGCCGGCGGCTTTACGGGCGCGGCAACCGTTGGCTGGGTGACCGATCTCGGCCAGGGAGAAAACAAGAATTCCGACCTACTTGCTGGCGTCAACGGTTTGCTCAGCGGTCTGCTGACGGAAGATCCGACGGCGGCGCAGAATCTGCTTTCACTTGTGGGCGTGGAAGAGTCCAAGCTGCTTGGCGTGCAGATGACGGGTTATTTCGCCGTGCATTCTGCTAACGATTGCGCGGGAGGCATCGTGGGCCGCGGTGACGGTGTGGTCATTGCGAAGTCGGACCAGGATCATCTGAAAGACATCAAATTGTGGGGCGAGAAAACGATTGTGCGCCCCGCAACAGAAAGACCTGTTGTGCTTGATGGCTTGCGTTCGGTTGAGGCCGGCCAGACGCGTGCTGGCGGTGTTGCGGGCATGCTGGGCACGGCTTCCGTCGGCGGCATCATCAATGGCACTGTTGGCTTGGGCGGTTATCTTCCGTTCGAGCTGAGCGATGTCACGGTGACGGGCGTCACGGAGGGCGCAGCGGTGACTGCGGCCGACTCGCATGCAGCCGGTGCGGTTGCCGAGGCTACGGGTGGTTCGTGCACCAACGTGCATATTAAAAACATTGCGTCCGTGCGTGCGGGCACGCACGCCGGCGGTTTCGCGGGCGTTATGGGTCCTGGTAACTTGGCGGGTAGCGGCGGTCTTGATCTACTTGGTCTTGGCGCCGTGAGCATTAAGGGCCTGCTTGCCGTAGGCGAAGGCGTAAACGTGACGGCGGAAAACTGCACCGTGGCGGGCCATGCAAACGGGTTCATAGTGGCAGCAACGAAAGACACCGCGCCCGATGCGGGGGTTTCCGCAGCAACGGCGGGCGGTTTTGTTGCCGACAATCACAGCGCTCATCTGTCGAACTGCAACGTGACGGGCCTTCATCGCGTGACGGCCGATGTCGATAACGGCGCGGCCGGCGGCTTCGTGGGCAATTCCGAGACGGGCGGCTTGGCCGACGTGGCCGACGACACGTCCATCCTTGCGCTCAGCTCCATTTCTGGCCTGCTCAGCGCCGTTCCTTACCTTATTCCGAAATACAGCGACTGCAATGTGACCTATGCAGGGGATGCCACCGTCACGGCTGACAAGGCCGGCGGCTTTGCGGGCGTGTTCCGCAGCGGCGTGGTGAAAGGTAAGCCCACTGACGATGCGGACGCCGACGAGTGGGCTGTCAACAACCTGAAGAGCGTCGAGGGCGGCAGCTATGCGGGCGGCTTCGCGGGCTTGCTCACTTCGGGTGCGCTTGCTGCGGCGGCAGATGGCGGCGGTGGTCTGAGCATTCTGGGCGGCCTCAAGGGGCTGAATGTTGATGTGTCCAATTTGCTCAGCCTGATCGACGCCTATGTTGCCACGGTGTCGGATGCGGGCGTGAATTCGCCCGAAGGTTTCACGGTTCGCGCTAACCGCATTGACGCGCTTGACGCGAACTCCGGCGCGGCGGGCGGCTTTGCGGGATACGCTTCGGGCGCCCAGATTTCCAACTGCGATGTGAACAAGATCGCCCATACGAAAATCGAAGACCCTGCCGACCTTGAAGCTGATGCAATCGATGCCTATTACGACGCAAATACGCCGTGGGCCATCGACGGCCTGCGTTATGCCGGTGGTTATGCCGGACGTTTGGACATCGGCTCCACCGCGTCCGTGGGCAAAGGCTTGGGCGTTCTGGGTCAGACCGTCGGTTTGACGGATGTTCTCTCCGCACTCAACGTGATGGTTTCCACCGTCGAGCATTCCGACGTGTACGGCATGCCGGGCGGCTATGCAGTGCGTGCCACCACGGCCAACGGTGTCGAAGGCTATGCAGGCGGTTTTGCGGGTCGTATTACCGGCGCTCACATTCAGGATTCCAGCGCCCATTCCTTCTCGCATGTGGTGGGCCGCATCGCTGCGGGCGGATATGCTGGCGGCATGGAGCCTGGTAGCGTTGCCGAGGTGCTCGGCGATGGCGAAAACAACATCTTGAAAAAGCTTGTCAACATCGACAGCCTGGCTGGCTTGGTGGAAAGCTTCGTTCCCACGGTACGCAACAGCTCCACCGACTGTGTGCCTTGCGGCGGCGTGGTGCGCGCGCAGGCGGCGTCCGACGGCATCACCATGCGCGGCATGGCGGGCGGCTATGCGGGATACAACGAAGGTGGCCAGATTTGGGGCAAGGATACGAGCGAGTGGAAGGCCGCGCCATACACCGGCCCCACGCGCGAGGCGTTCGCCGACCGCATGCGTTCGGTGTTCGGCACCGAGGTTGCGGGCGGTTATACCGGCTTCATGCGCCCCGCCGATACGGCCGACACGGGCAGCTTGAGTTTGCTGTTCGGCCTGATCAAGGTCAACACGCTTGCCTCTGCCTTGTCGGTGGTTTATCCCACGCAGCGTCATACGCGTGTGACCGGACCCTTGTCGGGTATCGACATGAACACGTGGAATGCATGGGTCGATTACATCGGCGTGCATGGAGGCTTCGGTGCTGAGCTTGCCGCAAACGGCAAGGTGAACTCGGAGAAAGAACTGGCCGACAAACTTGCCAACTATATATATGGTTACAACGTGGTGGCAGGACGCGACGCCTATAGCAACACTGCCAACGAATGCGACGGCGGCGTGGCTGGCGGCTACGTGGGCATCATGCGCAGCGGCGTTGTCAGCGACGGTGCGGCCAATGATGCCAAAACCGTGCGCGCCATGCGTGCGGCCGGCGGCTATGCGGGCTTTATGGAAAGCGGCGGCGCGGCCAACCTGGGTGGTGTGAGCATCCTGGGTCTCAGCCTCAATCTTGGTCAGCTTGTTTCAGCGGCCGAAGTGTTCGTTCCCAGCATTCAGGGATCGTCTTCCACGGTGGGTTATCGCGAGGGCATGACGGTGCAGGCGCTTGGTACGGGCGTTGCGGCCGACGACGAGAAGCACGACCTTGGCCATGCGGGCGGTTATGTGGGATATGCCGAAGGCGCGCAGATCTGGGGCGACACCGAAGGTGCCACGGGCTGCAACGTGGGCAATCTGCGCCTGGTGAAAGGCACCAACACGGTGGGCGGCTATGCAGGCACGGCAGCTCCCGGCTCTGCGGCCGATGCGAACACTCATGCAAGCAACGGCCTATTGCAGGGCATCCTCGACGCCGTCATTAAACAGCCGGGCGATGTTGCTAACGTGCTCGAGGCCACCATGACCACCATCCGCGGCGCGTCCGTGACGCCTGCTAACGAGGCATGGGGCTTCGTAGTGGACGGCTCGCATCAGAATGTGGGTGCAACGGAATTCGCCACGGCCGCGGGCGGCTTCGTGGGCAGCTGCGAATCTGCCGTGCTGGGCAGCAAGGAAGGCGCTTCACAGCTTTCCGTCAGGGGTCTGCGCGGTGTTTCCGGCGGCAAGAATGCCGGCGGCTTCGTGGGCCTGGCCGACGTGGGCAGCGTGGCCGACGTGGGCGGTACCGATGCCGGCACCAACAAGACATCCATCCTGAGCCTGATCGGCTTGGGCAACGTGAGCGTGCTGGATGCGTTCCGCAGCTATGTGTATCACGCAAGCGTGACGGGCGTGGCCGACGGCTCCCAGGTGCGTGCCAACACGGCCGACACGGTGGGCACCATGGACTCGTTGCGTTACTTCGGCAACGCGGGCGGTTTTGCCGGCAGCCTGTTGAACGGTTCGGTCAAAGACTGCACCGTGAGCGCGCTTTCCACGGTGACGGCGCCTAGCTACGCGGGCGGCTTCGCGGGCTACATGGGTAAGAATTCCACGGTCGATATCGATGAGGCTGGAGTGGGTATCGGAGAGATATTCAAGCTGCTGAAGTTGCAGACCGGCGCGCTGGACGTGTGGGGTTCGCACGCCGACCGCTGCCGCGTGGAGGGCGTTGCCTCTGGCTTCACGGTGACCAGCGGCGCCGATGCCGGTCAAGACATTGTGGAACAGGGCAACGATGCAGCGCAAAACATCGCAGGCGGTTTCGTGGGCCTGGGCGACTTGTCTAAGATCGACGCCTGTGAGGTCTCGAACCTGGGCATCGTGCGCAGCGATCAGGTTGCGGCGGGCTTCATCGGCCAAACCGACATGTCGTTCATCGCGAACACGGAGGTTGATTCCGTTGTGGTCGAGCTGCTGTTGGTCATTGTTGACCAGCTGGTGAAGGCTCTTCACGGGGACAAGCTTCAGAACATTGATCTGGCAAATCTCAGCATCCCCGGTTTGGATAAGCTGCTGAATTTGAAAATTCTCTCCGACGGTGATTTGCTCTACGTGAACTTGCTGGGCCTGCGCATCGGTGTGGCGCTTGCCAAGCCCGATCCGAATAACCCGACGCAGTCGGATGCGGTCATTGTTACGATTGGCGATTCCTCCATCAAACTGCCATGCAATAAAGATGGCGTTATAAGGGATGACAAAACCGAGGCGAACCTTAAAATCACGCTCATCAAGGGCAACCGTACCGCGGTGACCAATTCCAAGGTCACGGGTGCGCATGCGGGTTACGACGTGTTCGGCGGCGGAGCCACGCAAGATGCCGACGGCGCGGCGGTGGAAGGCGGCTTGCCTGCAGATAAGAATCAGCGCCCCGACAATGCGGGCTATGCTGGTGGCTTCGTGGGCCACAACAAGGAAGGCCTGTTCGAAGACAACGAGATGGTGTACTGCGACGTGGTGCGCGGCACCGAGCAGCTGGTGGGCCCGTTCTCGGGCATGACTAACCTGCAATCGGTGTATTTCGACAATGCGGGCACCATCGAGGGCAAAGACAACGAAGGCCGCTACAACCTGTATTCGATTTATCGCGATATGAACGCCGCGCTGACCGACGCTGTGGCGAAGGCTGACGGCATCTTCTCGCATGCCCAACAAGACACGGCAAGCGGCACGGACTATAACCGCTACGAGGTTCAGCACTACGAAAAGATTTCGAGCTTCGACGAGCTTGAGGGTGCCGTCATGCAAGGCGAAGCCAGCACCGCGCCGGTTGCCATGGAGGCCTACGTGTCTCCCGCGAAGGCTGTGCTCATGGATGACACGCGCAATACTCCCGGTACGGGCGGCATCACGCCCGAGCCGGGCGAGGGCCAAGACCCGTGCTCTGCGCTGGTTGACATCACGCTGCAGAAGGTGTGGATGGACAACGGGAACGCAGGCAACACGCGTCCCGACGAAGTGACCTTCAAGCTCAAGCGCACCTACACCAACGCCGACGGCGTGGTTGTCGAAGACCCGACGTTCGGCACGAATGGCGTGCTCGAGGTGAAGCTGACCTCGGCCGATGCATCTGAGTGGTCCGAAACCTGGCGCAAGGTGCTGACTGGCCTGCCTGTGGCGTTTGAAGACACGACGGTCGATCCGTCAGTTGTGCGCTACTACACCTACTCGGTGACCGAAGTGCGCGTGGGGGCATACGACGCCACCACCAACTACAGCTATACCGCTTCGGGCGACGGAACGGACTACGTGATCACCGTCACCAACATGCTTCCGCTTCCCGAGACGGGCGGCATCGGTACGTGGTGGACGGTACTCGCCGGCGGCATGCTGCTTGCGTGCGCTGCCTACGAGTGCCGCCGCAGGTCGATAGCCTATGCCGGGTACGTGCCCGCGCATTTTGCGCCTGCTCGCCCCCGGCTTGAGCTCGCGCGCCCCCGGCACCTACGTGCACGTGGTGCGCACGGGCAGGTCGGGCGCGGCAGATCGGGTCGCGCATCGAGATAGGTATCTCACGTGGCGCAGGTAACGCGCCGCCGCAGATAGGTAGTTGTTCATGTCATACGTTTGAGGGAAGGAATGATTCGATGAAAACGATGACAAAACGCATCGCCAGCATGGCACTGGCGGTCATGATGGCGGTCGTGATGCTCGCGAGCGCCCTGCCCACTAAGGCCTTCGCGGTGGGTGCCGGTAAGCTCACTGTGACGAGTGATAGCGCCGAGTTTGCGAACAAGGAGGTGAAGATTTGGAAGATGTTCGATATGACGGTGAGTGGCGCCGGCACGGACCAGGAGTCCTACGGCTATGCCATCAATTCCGTTTGGAAGGATTTCTTCATCGAGAAGAGTGACGAATGGTCGCTCGGTTTGACCAAAAGCTCAACGGACGAAGAGGTCTCTGCGGCTGCCTACAATTACATTAACAATCTCGGCGGTAAAAACGATGTCAAGGTAACTGCGTTTGCGAAGGTCGCACGCGATTGGGCAGTTGCGAAGCCGCTCGATGTTGATGGCACGCGGAATGCAAGCGCAGATGCGCCCTACACCGCTACGTTTAGCAATCTTGAGTATGGCTACTACGTGGTGAGCCCTGCCACCGGTTCAACGAGCGCGGGTCGCAAGACTGACGCCATGCTTATTCCTGTGAAGGACGATAAGGCAACTATCAAGCTCAAGTCTGAGTACCCCACGGTCGGGAAGACGGTTGACGGCAACGATAAGATCAATGCCGAGATCGGCAAGGAGCTCACCTTCACGCTGAAGGCGAAAGTGCCTGATGTGAGCGAGTTCGACAAGTATCAGTTTGCGTTCAAGGACACCTTGTCCAAGGGCCTGACGTTCGTTGCCTTCGATTCGGTGACGATTGGCGGCGTTAAGCTTGAGAAGCCGAGAGACTACACTACCACCAACCAGCAGCCCAATGGCGAGGGCAAAACTGAGATTCGCGTTGACCTTGGTACGCATGAGGGGACCATCTATGATGCGAAGAATCTGTTTACTGGCAAGGCGGGCCAGGAAATCGTCATGACCTACAAGGCCTACATCAATGCCGATGCCATCGTTGGCCAGGCGATCCCCAACAACGCTGAGCTTGATTACTCCAACACTCCGGATGGTACCCAAACCGGTACCTCTAACCCCGATGTGACCTATCAGTACGATTTTGGCTTCAAGCTCAAGAAGACCGATGACACCGAGCAGAAGAATCCTCTTGCTGGCGCCGTCTTCCAGCTCCGTCACACGGAAATGGGTGATCCTATTGAGCTTGTTAAGAAGTCCGAAGGAGTCTATCGCCCTGCGTTGGCCTCCGACGTCGATAAGGTAACTGAGGTCACAACGGGCATCGACGGCACTATCGTGTTCGAGGGTCTTGCCGCAGGTGACTACTATCTGGTCGAGACTGCGGCCCCCGAGGGCTACAACAAGCTCGCCAAGCCCATCAAGATTATGATCACCGATACCACTACGAACGGCACCAACCCGACCTGGCAGATCAAGGTTAACGAAGCGCAGAACGTTCTGAATGGTTCTTCCGCCAAACTTCCTGAGGTTGCCGTTGAGAACAACAAGGGCGCCCTGCTCCCCGAGACCGGCGGCATGGGCACCATCATCTTCACGCTCGTCGGCGCGGCCGCCATCGGCTATGGCATCTACCGCAAGCGCACGGCCAAGACCGTTGCGTAATTTGGTTTCGCGATGAAAAAGTCCCGCGACTGGTTCTCAACATTGGCAATCATCGGCGGTTTGTTGCTGGTGCTCTACCCGACCGTCTCAAACTTCCTTAACCTGCGCAACGCCACGCGCGTGATCGAGCAGTACAGCGAAGCGGTCGACGAGCTCACCGACGATGAGGCTCAGCACCTCATGGATGCTGCCCGCACCTACAATGCCAAGCTCGCGGGGCTCTCGGGCATCCCGGCTGCCGAAGGCGGCTGGGATGCCATCGACGCCTCGACGGCCGCCCAGCTTCGCGAGGAGTACATGGGTCTGCTCGACCTCACCGGTACGGGCGTGATGGGCTACATCACCATCCCGCGCCTCGACGAGACCATGCCCATCTACCACACAACCGAGGAAAAGGTCCTGCAGGTGGCCACGGGCCACATCGAGACCTCGTCTCTGCCTGTGGGCGGCGCGTCCACCCATGCGGCGATCTCCGGACATCGCGGGCTGCCGTCCGCAAAACTCTTCACCGAGCTCGACAAGATGCAGCTTGGCGACATCTTTTACGTGAAGGTCCTCAAGGAGACATTTGCCTATCAGGTCGATCAGATTCTCACGGTGTTGCCAGAGGAGACCGAAGCGCTTGCAATCGAACCTCGGGCGGACTACGTGACCCTCGTCACATGCACGCCGTATGCCATCAACTCGCATCGACTGCTCGTGCGGGCTCATGCCATTCCGTATTTGCCCTCTATGGAGGGCGAGGTCGGCGTGATGGGAAATCCGATCAACCTGTCGTGGCCTCATCTTGCGTTGATCGCTGCTCTCATCCTCCTAGCGGTCGTTTTGGCGGGAATGAGATTGCGGCAATTGGAGCGACGGGACAAGGATGGGTTTTTGGAAGAACACGGCGGGGCGCACGCGGCACCCGGAAAGGGGGAAGCTCATGAACATGCGGGCAGGCATTTTAAATAGCGTGACGTTCCTTGTCGCGTTGGCATTTGCATGCATGTTTGTGGCGCTGCCTCCTATGTGCGCAGCCGCATATGCTACGGGTTCCATCACCCTGACGTGCAATGTCGACCGTGATGGGGTCGATGTGCCGCTGGCGGGAGACGCCTACGAGTTCTCCTTGGTAGCTGCCGCCCAGGTTGTTAACGGGGAGCTGGTGTACGAGACAACAGGACCGTTTGCTTCGATTGGCTGCGAATGGGGCGGCTTGGACGCGGGACAGCTCCGGAGCAAGGCCCGGGAGGCGGCCGAGCTTGCTGCGCGCAACGGGATCGCTGCAGACGCGACGGGCTCCACGGATGCTCAAGGCAAGATATCTGCACAGGGCTTGCGGCTGGGCATGTATCTGGTGAGGCGCGTGGCAGCTGCGCCTGCGAACGACCGAGCGCTCGTCGACCCCATGCTCATATCTGTGCCCACGCGCGTGAGCGATTCCCTTGAATATCAAGTTGTCGCAAATCCCAAGGTGGAAATAGAAGGGGCTGCTCCTGAGCCGGCTGATCCGGGCGTGCCCGACTCCAACGGCATATTTCCCTGGTTTGATTTGCCCACAACGGGAGACGTTCAAATGCTGCTGGTCGGTCTCATTGCACTGCTGGGCGGATCGATGATTGTCGTATCTCGCAGAGTGACGAGATAGCTTGCCGTTTAAAGATGGCTATACGAGCGCTGCGATAGCACGCACGATGGCGTCTGCGGCAGCGGACGTTTTCGATGTGTCCTCGACCTGCAGGATGATCTTGCCCTTGATACCGAGCTCCGAGATCTCGGAGAACAGGACGCGCGGGCCGTCGATGACGGGGGAGACACCCTCGCCGGCCTCGAGCGCCAGAGCTGCGAGCTGCTTGGCGAGATCGTCCATGTGCTGAGTATGGGCACAGCCATCTTCGCCAACGCGCGGTACGGCGAACGGAACAACCACACGGTTGGCCGGCAGTAGATGCACGAGGGCGGTTTTTGAAATAATCGAGTTGGGGATGATCACCGTCTGCCCCATGGCGTCGCGGATGGTGGTGTGACGCCAGGTCACATCTTGAACGACGCCCGCTTCTGCACCGACCTCAATATTGTCGCCGGGTTTGACAATGCCCATGAAGGTCACCTGCAAGCCGCCGATGAGGTTGGACAGCGTGTCTTGGAAGCCGAGCGAGACGGCGATACCGCCGACGCCAAGAGCGGCTACGAGCGCATTGGCGTTGACGCCAAAACATGCATCCAAGATGACGCTGATGCCCGTCGCCCAGATCACGCCGCGGGCGATATTGATGATGATGCTGGAGGAGGGCAGGGGATTGCTCTCCTGATTGAGGTAGCGCTTGAGGATACGTGTTGCCACGCGAGCAGCGATGGCGGTTGCGAGTGCAAGGGCGAGTGCCCACAGCGAGCTTTGCACGAGTGGGTTTTTGAAGATGGAGAACGGGCCTTCCACGGGAACTCCTCTGGTGCGTACAACGGGTTCGATATAAATTCTCACACAACTGAGTGTTCCCAATCACGGGCGCTTTATGACGGGCGGCCGGGGCGCGCCGAGCCGGGCCAGAATCCGGCTCGACAGGCCCCGGCCGCCCGGATGCCATGTCGGGTGCGTCAAGCCTCGGTCGACGATATGCACCCACCGTGTTCCGCGCGCTCGGCCATGCGTCGCGTGAACCGCATGAACAGCTCGTCGGACGCGGCAATCTGCGCATCGTTGTAGTGCGCCGAGGCCATGTTCTCGAGTACGAGTTCGTAGTCCTTGTCGGGGCGGAGCCAGTTGCGGACGTCGAAGCAATCATCGATCTTCTCGAGGAAGGCCAGACCGGCTTCGATGGCGGCCTCGCGGCGCTCAGTGCTCGCATGAGCCGGCAGCGTGTCCATGAGCCGGCTCACATGGAGGTACTCCTGCGTGAGGCCGCGCTCGGGGATGGCGTGGAAGATGCGTTCGATTTCGGCGAGTTCGTCGTCGGAGTACAGGTGCGCCGCCACGCCCATTGCGGTCTTGTCGTTGCCCGTGAGTGCGCAGAGTAAAAAGCCCTGTCCATGGCTCGTGCGCTCAAAGTCCTCGATCGCTTCGAGTGCGCGGGCGGCACGGGCGGGATAGTCGGGCTCGCCCTGGCCGGAGCGGATACGCACGATGAGCTCGCGTTGCCGTTCGAGCTGAGCGATCTGCTCTTGCAGCTGTCTGTCGAGGTCGTCGAGCAGGCGATCGGACTCACCGCGGCGCTCCTCGCTCTCGGCGCGCTCGGCGTCGAGGTCCTGAAGCATAGGACCGATTTGCTCGAGCGAGAAACCGAGTGAGGCCAGCTGACGGATGCGAAGGAGGCGCAAGAGGTGCGTGGGCTCGTAGTCACGATAGCCGTTATCGTCGCGCGGCGGCTCTGGCAGCAGGCCGATGGCGTGATAGTGCCGCAGGGTGCGGACGCTCACGCCTGCCATGCGTGCAAGCTCGCTGCTTTTCATCTGCGCTCCTCCGTGGGGTCGGTTGGTTTGGGCTCATCGCGTGTTGTACCCACCGATAGTAAAAACCCAGACGTAACGTACGAGTCAAAGCACCCACAAATGCTCCATGCCCAAACATGTCTCAATTTGTGTCTGTCCCCATGTGAGACCGTCTCGATTGGGGACAGGTACAAATTGAGACGTTTGCCCCGTGCGTCTCTCAGGTTCTTATCAGCTTGCTCGGGTATTCTCTAGGCAACGAGCGGGATGCGCCTCATACGAGAGGCTCTGCGCTCGAAGGGAGGTGCTCCGATGCGCGTGCTGCTGATTGAAGATACGCCGCGTCTGGCAGAGGCGGTGGCCGAGATATTGCGCAAAAGCGGTTACGGTGCCGATATCGCTCACATTGGCGCCGATGGTCTCGCCATGGCGCTTACGGGCGCATACGATGTGCTTCTTCTCGACATCATGCTGCCCGACATGAGCGGTACGGATGTTCTGCGCGAGCTGCGCGAAGCGGGCAGCGTGGTTCCCGTTATCCTGCTCACCGCCCGACAGGGCGTTGGCGACCGCGTGGCGGGGCTCGACGCCGGTGCGGATGATTATCTTCCCAAGCCGTTTCATGCAAGCGAACTGCTCGCCCGTATTCGTGCGGTCACGCGCCGCCCGGCAACCTACCGGCCGAACAATGCGATCGAGGCGTGCGGACTTGTGCTTGATGTGGAGAGGTTGTCTGTGCAGGCCCGTGGGGGCGCGGTTGCCGTTGAGCTGGCACCAAAGGAAGCGTTGCTCCTTGAGGCGTTCATGGGACGTTCGGGAAGCCCTGTCTCCAAGGGCGATTTGGCCGTTCGGCTTTGGGGGCCTCATGTGCCGTTGGCTGACAATCGTATCGAGGTATTAGTTCACGCGCTGCGTGGCAAGCTTGAAAAACTGGAGTCGTCGGCGCAGATCGAGACTGTGCGCGGTGTGGGATATCGCCTGATGAGCGGGCGGCTTGCAGGCTGAGATGCGACGAGGGGAGAATATTCATGAGCGCCGTGTTCAAGAATGGGCAGAAAGACGGATTGTCTGCGGGGAGCGGGGATCTCAGGGCCCTGCGCAAGCGCCTGTGGCTGCGCTCGTCGGTGCTCGTTTGCAGCATCCTCGTATTCGCTTTGGCGGCTGCTTGGGTTGCCAGCGCATTTTCGGCGCGAGACGCCAACAACGTGGCGCTGCAAAACGTGATGACCGACTCATTGAATCGGGGCAGTCTGATGGGGGCGTATGAGAGCGCAAAGCCCGACGTCCCTCAAGCGTTCGCTGGCCTGGTCGAATCATCGAAAGAGGAAGCGGGCGATTGGAAGCCGACGGCAACGGCGCCGGACACCTACTACTCGCTCTCTGGGCCCGTGCAGAGTCCGTTCTCCCTCGCAGTGTTCGAAGGAGGCTCCATGGCGTTCCTGGTGCCCCCTCATAATGTGATAAGTGGCGATGGCGATCCTTCGTATGGGGCGTTCAATTGGTGTGAATCCGCGCTCGAAGAATTGACGAACATTGCTCTGTCCAATCGGGCGGATGCCGGTAAGCGCCCGAAGCCGCAGTACATCAAGGTTCAGGGGATGACGTGGAAGTGCGCGACGGAGATCGCAGTGACGAGTCCGCGTTATTCGAAAGACGCGACGGGCGACAGCGGGGTTTCCCTGTACAGCGACGGGCGCCTCGAGGGGTACGAAAAGGATGGGTATTTGGCCGCTCGCGTGTATGCGTTCGTCGATATCACCTCGTCAGTCATATATCTGAGGCGGATGGCTATGTTTCTCGCGGCGGTCGGGGTGGTTGGCTGCGCCGTGCTCGTCTTGGTGTGCCGTAGGATCATCGATCGCGCGCTCGTTCCGGTGGCAGAGTCCCAGGCGCGCCAGCGAGAGTTTCTCATCAGGGCATCGCATGAGCTCAAGACGCCCATGGCTTCCCTCTCGTCAAATCTTGACGCCCTGGTGGCGAATAGTGCGGAGACGGTCGCGAGTCAGGAGCGCTGGACGAAGAACATGCGCGAGGATATCGACGAGCTCGCTGATCGCACATGCAAGCTGCTCGATTTGGTGGCCGACCCCGAGCGTGGGGATTCAAAGGCGTGATGAGCATGCGATGGGCTGAGTATTGGAAAGGCCCAGGGATGCGGATGCGGGGAAGGCGGGGCGCCGCGGGTTTTCGCGCTACCCTGCCGAGCGGGCATCGCATCGAGATGACATGAAAGTCACGAATGGGACCCGAAGTTCGTGACTTTGGATATGTTTCGGTGAAATGCGAGGTGGCGACGAGCGGGGAAGGACGAAAAACGCCCGTCTCCGCATGGGTCACTCGATCTAATCTTCGAGGCAGCGCTCGCGGAAGGCGGCGATTTCGTCCTCGGTGATGCCGAGCGTGCCAGTGAGGTAGCCCATGAACCCGCCGTGCGGTTCCAACGCACGCTCCATCGCCTCGAAATAGCAAATGGACGCGGGAGAATCCAGCGTGAGGTCGATGGGAGCGTAGAGGTTGGTGGCGAGGTAGTCGGCGAGAATATCGTTGCGGCTCACGCCGAGCATGGTCTCGATAAGCGCCGAGCCCATGCCGCAGCGGTCGCGCCCCACGTAGCAGTGCCAGAGAGCGGCACCTTCCTCGACATCGAGCACCGCCCGCACAAAGGAGCGGTAACCGTTGATGCCCGTCTCGTCGATGAGCATGTGCGGGTAGAGCAGTGTCATGAACTCGACGGGGTCTCCCTGGGCCATGGCCTCGAGCTTGTATTCGAATGCAGTCTTCTCGTGCTCCTGCGTGACGCCCACCTGACTGTCGGAAAAGATCTCGGCATGCAGGTAGCGCGCGGCGGGGATGAGATCCATGGGATCGGGCAGCTCGGAGAGCTCGATGAGATTGCGAAAGTCGACCACGAGGCGCAGGTCGTAGTCGTCGCGCAGGCGGTTGATGTCGGCGGGAGAGCCAAAGCCGAGTGTACCTGAGCGCAGCAGCAGGCCGTGCTTCACGCGGCGACCGCCGGCGCCCACCATGCCGCCCAGGTCGCGGGTGTTGGGGAGTTTGTCGAAGTCGATGCGGCCGTATCCCGGGCGCGCCGGATCGGCTGCAGGGGGCAGGTCGACGCGAGAGGGGAGCTCATCGCCCCAATAGTTTTGAGCCATCGTGTGACCTTTCTCGTGAGGTTTCTTGCCATTATTCTGCCAGAGGGCCATACGCGGCACACCTGCTAGAATGGACGATTGTGAGAAAAGCGCATCGTGCGCCGCCGTCTTGCGGTGCACGCGGGAAAGGAATGGCATGGATCGCACCAAGATCGCCCAGCTCTACGCCGATGCTGAGACGCTCGGCGGACAGCAAGTGACCGTTGCCGGATGGGTCAAGTCCGTCCGCGACATGAAGAACTTCGGCTTCGTCACCTTGAACGACGGCAGCTGCTTCAAGGACCTGCAGGTCGTCATGAACCGCGAGGCGCTCGCCAACTACGACGAGATCGCCCATCAGAACGTCTCCGCGGCGCTCATCTGCACCGGCGAGCTCAAGCTCACGCCGGACGCCCCGCAGCCCTTCGAGCTCGCCGCGACCGAGATTGCGGTCGAGGGCGTTTCCGCTCCGGACTACCCGCTGCAGAAGAAGCGCGCCACCGTGGAGTTCCTGCGCACCCAGCAGCACCTGCGCCCGCGCACCAACCTGTTCCGCGCCGTCTTCCGCGTGCGCTCCGTGGCCGCCGCTGCCATTCATCGCTTCTTCCAGGACCGCGGCTTCGTCTACGTGAACACCCCCATCATCACCGCGAGCGACTGCGAGGGCGCCGGCGAGATGTTCCACGTCACCACCATCGACCCGGCCAACCCGCCGCTGGACGATAAGGGCAACGTGGACTTCAGCCAGGACTTCTTCGGCACCACCGCCTCGCTCACCGTGTCCGGCCAGCTCAACGCCGAGAACTTCGCCATGGCCTTTGGCGACGTGTACACCTTCGGCCCGACCTTCCGCGCCGAGAACTCCAACACCACACGTCATGCCGCCGAGTTCTGGATGATCGAGCCGGAAATCGCAT
>ERZ834859.2132-NODE-2132-length-18265-cov-8.209006_pt1 | contig 18265 bp, 15 predicted proteins | sample MGYA00519947_ERZ834859 | MGnify/ENA primary metagenome ERZ834859 (study PRJEB31850, sample SAMEA3708763) | human gut metagenome | biome: human gut; feature: human-associated habitat; material: faeces | place: China | collected 2014 ...
ATTTTTTCTTTTGAAGTTTATTTCACAATCCGGCGTCGTGCTTCAGGGGCCCGTGTGGAACTTTGGAAGTGGCCGATCCACAACATGAAGTGTCCCAATGGTCACGCAGGCAGTGAAACACTGGAAGTGTGTTAAACTTTTGTGAAAAATAGTCATGTTATTCAAGTGAGATATAGGATTGCGGAATGAGCGGGAGGAGGACCGCAAATGAGGACGCCCCGAGTCATTTCTTATGTAGCACGGGTGCGGGTTGTGGGCAGATTTTAGAAAAAAATAGATATAAGAACATATAATAATTAATTATTTTTTGTTATTGTTTCAATTGTAATACAGGTTGTCTTATTGTGTGTCGAATGCGGTCAACAGAGTCCCGCTAACAGGTATCAATATATAGATATGGAAAGTGAAATTTTTCCCTTTGATATTGAATATTGTTCTTTTTGTCGCAATAACTGCCCGAGATAAGAGCTAAACAATTCAGTTCATTTTTTGAGGGCAGAAATTTTTCCTTCTCCTAAGAAAATGGCATGTTCCTTGCTTAATATCAAACATAACGGTGGAAGCCGGGTATGTTTCTCAACGCGAGAATGTTGGGACAAACACTAGTATAAAGTATCTTGCTATGCATGACTTCTTTTACTCTAGCAATGTAACGTCATAAAAAATTGTTCTGTGCATATCATTTGCGATATGATCAGATCAAAAAAACGGCATGATTCTTTGTGGTTTTACGAAAGAGTATCGGGTTTCATGTTTGATTGAAGGAAAAATATTCTATTGCAGGAGGCAGAGGGCGATATGCAGAATCGCTATGGATAGCGGCATTAAGGTCAGGAGGCTGTCCGGGAAGCCATGCCCGATAGTGGGGGTGAGCGCGCCGGAAACTTTCCAAGGCAAATGATGAGCAAAAGCCTTTTTCAGTATCCACACTTCTGGAGGTTACTTCTATGGCAAACGTGGCTTGCATTGAAGAATTGAAAAACGCCATTCTGGATTTTGATGAAGACGCTGCCGTAACCGCGGCGGAAAAGATCATCAAGGAAGGCGTCTCTCCCATGGACGCGATCGATGCGATGGGCGACGCGTTGAAGGTTCTCGGCGACAAGTTCCAGATCATGGAAGTGTTCCTGCCTGAAATTTTGCTCGCGACCGACGCCTTCAAGGCCGGGCTCAAGGTTCTTGAACCCGAGCTCATGAAGACCATCGATGCTGGTTCCTTCCAGGAAAAGCCGAAAGTCGTCATCGGCACCGTCAAGGGTGACGTGCATGCCGTGGGTAAGGATATGGTCGCCACCATGCTCACCGTGGGCGGCTTTGACGTGAAGGACGTCGGCGCCGACGTCGACAGTGAAGTGTTCATCACCGCCGCCGAGGAATTCGGTGCTCAGATCATCGGCCTCTCCGCCCTGATGTCCACCACGATGCCCAGCCAGAAGGAAGTCATCGACTTCCTCGAAGCCAAGGGCCTGCGCAACAAGTATAAGGTCATCGTGGGCGGCGGTCCCGTGACCCCGCAGTGGGCCGAGCAGATCGGCGCCGACGGCTTCTCCAAGGACGCCGTGGAAGCGGTGGAACTCGCGAAGAGCCTCTTGAAGTAAGCGGTTTCGGTGGGTTTGAGTAGAGCCTGAACACACACTGTCTATGGAGGAAATCTCTATGCGTATAGGCGCCCGTGGAAAATTTATCGACTTCTGGTCGAGAGCTGTTACCGGTCCCATTTGCTTTGAATCCGACTTTGACAAGAGGGTCTACTGGCCGAAGCTGAAGAAGATCACCGAAAAGTGGGGCATCAAGTATGACCCGGATCACATGGTCCCCTGTGACGACGAAATGCTCGACCGCCTGTGGCAGGCCGCCATCGATCTGGTAGCAGAAGTCGGTGTGTTGTGCACTGATACCCGTAGGATCATTGAATTCTCTCGCAAAGAAATCCTTGACGCGGCTGCCAACACCGCCGACCGTTACACCGTCGGCGTGGGCAAGGATTCCTTCACCGCCGTTCACCGCGGCTTTGAAGATTACGATCATGTGAAGAACCCGGTTTCCGTGCTCGGCCGTATTCTCGGCCCCGTTTCTCAGGATATCTATCATCAGATTGCCATGAGCTACGCTCAGGTGCCTCAGATTGATATGTGCCACTTCCAAGGGAACCTGACGGAAATCTACGGCATGCCCATTACCCCCGACTCTCCGTGGGAAATGTTCTCCGAACTGTGGAGCGTCGCTCAGGTTAAGGACGTCTGCCGCCAGGTTTGCCGTCCCGGTCTCGCCGACGGCGGTATCCGCGCCATCGCCATGTCCGCTATGCAGGCCGCTTTTGATCCCGGCTGGGGAGCCAATAAGGGCGACTTCCGTTGCTGCCTGACCCTGCCGCACCAGAAGGTGGAATACAAGCATCTCTCCCGCGCCCTGCAGTGGCATACCTACGGCATCAACTTCTACAGCGTCATGACCTCCTACCCCGGCGGCCTGTCCGGCGGTCCCGCTACATCGGCCGTTACCGGCACCGCGGAATGGATCATCCAGAAGCTGCTGTTTGACGTGCCGCTGAACGGTTCCTGGTCCGTGGACGCCATGTACTTCAGCAACACCAGCAAGTACTCCCTGTGGTGCAGCAACCACCAGAACGCCGCCGTTACCAAGAACACCGTGTGCGAACCGCTGACCGGCGGTGGCTGGCAGATGACGCACGGCATTGGTCATGAAAACTTCTTCTGGGAATCCGCCGCCTCCGCCATCAGTGCCGTCGTGCTCGGCAACGGCGTCTCCGGCGGCACCGGTGCCCAGAGCGGGCTTAAGGACCATCAGAGCGGCCTTGGCCTCCAGTTCTCCGCCGAAGTGGGCGAAGCCGTCGCCAAGGCGCGCCTTACCCGTGCCCATGCCAACGATCTGGTCAAGCGCATCATGGCCAAGTACCAGCCCACCATTGACTCCCATACCGCGCACAAGATGGGCGGCGACTTCAGGGAATGCTACAACCTCGTCACCGTCCAGCCGCAGAAGTGGTACATGGATATGTACGACAAGGTGAAGAAGGAACTGACCCAGATGGGCCTCCCGATGGAATACTAGCCGCGTAATCGCCTGAGGCGATTTCTGGGAAAGATGATGACACGCTAACATTTCATCGCCTCCGGTCGGTTCCACCGGCGGAGGCGATGAAATGCAGCCGTTTTCCGGGAACTTTTCTCTGGCCTGGGCGGTTCCTGGAAGCGGGCGTGCCTTCAATCAATAGGCCGTCATCCCCAATGTTTTTATAGCAATCAGTTGGAGATATGTCTTAAACGGATCCGGATATTGCTCTATAAGAGGAGAAATTTATGCCCCGCACCATGACTTCCAAAGAACGTGTCAAAGCTGCTTTTGCCCACAACCCGGTGGATCGTGTGCCCATGATGATCCTCCTCGGTGAAACGTGGATGATCGAGCGGGAAAAGATTTCGTTTAAAGATCTGCGCGAGATGGATGATCTTGGTGCTGAGCTGATAGTCAGGACATATGACGAGATGCAGAGTGACTCGGTCACTACGGGCTTGGGGTGCTGGATTGGGTTGCTTGAGGCTCTTGGTTGCCCCACCGAGATCTCAAAGATCGGCGCCCCGATCGAGGTTAAACCCTGCATCCACGACGTTGCGGCGGATATCTCTTCCTTGGATCGCTCGAAAATCCGTGAAAGGCTGGAGAACAGTGAACTGATTCAGAAAATGATGCGCCAATCCCGGGAAATAAAAAAGCTTGTGGGCGACAGAAAGAGCGTGGCCGGTCAGATGGTCGGCCCTTTCTCCGGTGCAAGCATGATGGTAGGCGTGAAAGAGTTTATGATCCTGCTGGGGAAGAAGTCTCCGTATATCAAGCCGTTGCTTGAGTATGCCACGGACTGTTGCGCCGAAATCGCCAACATGTACTGTGAGAACGGTTGCGATCTCATCCAGACTTGTGACCCCTGTTCGTCCGGGGACATGATCAGCCCTAAAATGTACGAGCAACACGTAGTCCCTACGCTTGAGGGGCTCACCTCCCAGTTGAAAAATTGTGAAACATTTTTGCTGCATATCTGCGGGAAGGCAGGTATGAGGCTTCCTCACGTCAAGGCTCTGGGGATTGACGGCTTTTCCGTGGACTCCCCCGTGGACCTTAAGGAATCTTTGGAGGCCGCAGGCAAAGAACTCACTATGGTGGGGAATTTCAATCCCAACGAACTGTTGTGCATGGGGACGAGTGAGGCTGTGTATGCCGCAGCGTACGCCAATGCCGAAATCTCCGGGCTGGACGGTGGTTACGTGATGATGCCCGGTTGCGATCTGGCCGCTCGGACACCATTGGAAAATATTCTGGCCATGGTCAGGGCCTCTTCCGACTACGCGGCCAGCGTCAGAAACTGAGTGGCAAAGCCGCTTGGCGAAAAACATTCGGAACGTTGACATGAATCGGTAAAAACAGCCGCATCACGAGAGGATGGCTGTCGCTGGGAGCATGTCGGCGGTTTCCGAAAATGATGCCATTACAGGAAGGCATCCTGCAGCTCCAAACATCAACAAAGGAGTCTTGCATGACTGGCAAAGAAGTGCTTTTTAAAACGCTTAGGCATGAAGAAACGGAACGTCCCGCCTGGGTTCCCATGGCTGGGGTCCATGCCGGGTTTTTGAAGGGATACACTGCCGATGAAGTCTATCAGGACGCGGACAAGCTCGTCGAGTCTTTGTTGGAAGTGGAAAAGATGTATGCGCCTGATGGCCTGATCCTCCTGTTTGACCTGCAGCTGGAAGCGGAAATTCTGGGCTGCACCATCAAATGGGAAAAGAACGGCCCGCCCAGCGTCCGCTCGCATCCCCTGGAATCGACTTTTGAAATTCCCGATATCAAGATCACTAGAGATTCCGGACGAATCCCTCTGGTACTGGATGTCACGCGGCGCATCAAAAAGGCCGTGGGCGACAGAACCGCTCTGTACGGGCTCTTCTGCGGTCCGTATACGCTGGCTTCCCACTTGAGGGGAACGAACTTTTTCCGCGATGCGCGCCAGCACCCCGAGTATGTCAAGGAGCTGATGGCCTACACCACGGAACTGGGGCTGCAGATGGCCGACTTCTATCTGGAAGAAGGCGTGGACGTCATCGTACCGGTGGACCCGGTCGTATCCCAGATTTCCCCAACCCATTTCAAAAACTTCGTCTTCGAGCCCTATGCAAAGATCTTCGGGCATATCCGCAACAAGGGCGCCTTTTCGTCCTTCTTCGTGTGCGGCAACGCGACCCATATCCTTGAGCTCATGTGCCAGACGAAGCCGGATTCCCTCGCCGTTGATGAAAATGTCAACATCGTGGCGGCCCGCAATGCCGCCGCAGCCGAAGCGGCTGCCGCCCCGGCAGCTGAGTCTCCCGCTCAGGCGACTCCCACTGAGGATGCTCCCGCCGAAGCCGTCTCTTCCGAGACGGAGTCTCCCTCCCAGAAGGATACCTCCGGTGAAACCCCGACGGAGGATCCGTCATGAGTGCTGTGCTGTTAGACGGCAAGGCCCTGTCCGCCCGGATGCGGGAGCGGCTGGGGCAGGAGGCCGCCGCCCTGCCCCGCCAGCCGGGTCTGGCGGTGATTCTGGTGGGGGACAATCCCGCCAGCGCCGTATACGTCCGCAACAAGGAGAAAGACTGCGCCCAGTGCGGGGTGCGGTGCCTGAACCATCACCTGCCCGCTGAAACCACCCAGCAGGAGCTGCTGGCACTGGTGGAGGCCATGAACCGCCGGGAGGACGTGGACGGAATTCTGGTGCAGCTTCCCCTTCCGGAGGGGCTGGACAGCCGGGCCGTGCTGGAGGCCATCCGCCCGGAGAAGGATGTGGACGCCTTCCATCCGGAAAATGTGGGCCGTCTGATGCTGGGGCTGCCCCGCTTCCTGCCCTGCACCCCCGCCGGGGTCATGGCCCTGTTGCGGGCGTATGGTATCTCCCCCGCCGGGAAACACTGTGTGGTGATAGGCCGCAGCAACATCGTGGGAAAGCCCATGGCCCTGCTGCTTCTGGCGGAGGACGCCACCGTCACCGTCTGCCACAGCCGCACGCCGGATCTGGCGGAGCAGTGCCGTCGGGCGGACATCCTCATCTCCGCCGTGGGCCGCCGTGGCCTCATCACCGCCGACATGGTCAAGCCCGGCGCCGTGGTCGTGGATGTGGCCATGAACCGCAATGAGGAGGGCAAACTCTGCGGCGACGTGGACTTCGCCGCCGTAGCGGAAAAGGCGGCCTATATCACCCCCGTGCCGGGGGGCGTAGGCCCCATGACACGGGCCATGCTCATGGAAAATACCATCTCTGCATCCCGCAGACGGCAGCATAAGGAGGACTGACTCATGAAAACTGATATCGAGATCGCACAGAGCTGCCCCCTCCTCCCTATCACCGCCATCGGCGCAAAGCTGGGCCTGACGGAGGAGCAGCTGGAGTGCTACGGCCGCTATAAGGCCAAGCTGCTGCCCTCCGCCACAGTGGGCAAGCCCCAGACCGGGAAGCTGATCCTGGTCACAGCCATCAACCCCACCGCCGCCGGGGAGGGGAAGACCACCACCAGCATCGGACTGGCGGACAGCCTGTCGGCGCTGGGGAAAAAGACGGTGCTGGCCCTGCGGGAGCCGTCTCTGGGGCCGGTGTTCGGCCTCAAGGGCGGAGCCACCGGCGGCGGCTGGGCGCAGGTGGCCCCCATGGAGGACATCAACCTCCACTTTACCGGCGACTTCCACGCCATCGGCGCCGCCAACAACCTGCTGGCGGCCATGGTGGATAACCACATCTATCAGGGCAACACTCTGGACATCCAACAGGTGACGTGGCGGCGCTGCGTGGACATGAACGACCGCCAGCTGCGGTACATCCTCTGCGGTCTGGGTGGCAAGGGAAACGGCGTCCCCCGTGAGGAGGGCTTTGACATTACCGTGGCCACGGAGGTCATGGCGGTGCTGTGTCTGGCGGAGGATCTGACGGACTTGAAGGCCCGTCTGGCTCGGATGATCGTGGGCTACAACGGCCACGGCCAGCCGGTGACTGCCGGGGATTTGAAGGCTGCGGGGGCCATGGCCGCCCTATTGAAGGACGCCATCCGCCCCAATCTGGCCCAGTCGCTGGAGGGGACTCCCGCCATCATCCACGGCGGCCCCTTCGCCAACATCGCCCACGGCTGCAACAGCGTAGCCGCCACCAAGGCCGCCCTGCGGCTGGGGGACTATGTGGTAACGGAGGCGGGCTTCGGCGCTGATCTGGGGGCCGAAAAGTTTCTGGATATCAAGTGCCGTAGGGCGGGACTGCGTCCGGATGCGGTGGTCATCGTGGCCACGGTCCGGGCCCTGAAACTCCACGGGGGCGCTGATAAGACCCAGCTGGCCACGGAGGACACGGCAGCCCTGCGCCGGGGCCTTCCCAATCTGCTGCGACACATCGAGAACATCACGCAGGTCTATGGCCTGCCGGCGGTGGTGGCCCTGAACCGCTTCACCAGCGACACGGCGGCAGAGCTGGCACTGGTACAGGAGGCCTGCGCCGTCTATGGGGCGGAGGTGGCCCTATCGGAGGTGTGGGAGAAGGGCAGCCGGGGCGGCATGGAGCTGGCCCACGGCGTCCTGCGGGCGCTGGAGCGGGAGAACCACTTCCGCTTCGCCTACGATGCCGCCCTTCCCATCCGGGACAAGCTGCTGGCCCTGACCCAAAGAATCTACGGCGGCCACAATGTGGCCTATACCGAGGAGGCCGACCGGGAGATCAACCGCCTGACGGAGCTGGGCTTCGGCGGCCTGCCGGTGTGCGTGGCCAAGACCCAGTACAGTCTTTCCGATGACCCCACGAAGCTGGGGGCCCCTCAGGACTTCATCCTGACGGTGCGGAAGGTGAAGGTCTCCGCCGGAGCCGGGTTCATCGTGGCCCTGACGGGGGACATCCTCACCATGCCGGGTCTGCCCAAGACCCCGGCGGCAGAGGCCATCGACGTGGACGAAAACGGCGTCATCTCCGGCCTGTTCTGATAGGTAACATAACACGATAGAAATAGAAAAAAAGCATCGCATCTGCTATGCAGATGCGATGCTTTTTGTTCTCTTATCCCCTCAGAACAACCGCCGGCCCGTCAGGAAGTGACTGGCATAGTAGCTCTCGCTGAAGGATGTGATCTTCACACAGTTGAAGCGGGAATCGGAGGTGGCGTGGATGAACTGCCCGTCTCCGATGTAGATGCCGCAGTGGGAAGCGGCACTGGAGGAGAAATCTGCATCCTGAAAGAACACCAGATCCCCCGGCTGCAGTTCCCCGAAGCCCACCGCCATGCCGTAGCTCAGCTGATCTGTGGCCCCGTGGGGCAGATACACCCCGAACTGCTGATAGATGTACATGGTATAGCCGGAGCAGTCAAAGCCGCTGGGAGACGCCCCGCCATAGGCGTAAGGCACCCCCTGATAGGACAGGGCCAGCGCCACCAGCTCCGACGCAGAGCCGGAAGCCGTTCCGGCGTCGCCGCCGCTGGGTAGGTCGTCGGAGCCGCCGGAGGAACCAGTATCGGAGGACGTATTTCCCCCGGCTTGGGGCCGTGAGGCAGACAGCTCCAGATAATCCCCGGAGACGTAGCCGCTCACCCCGTCGTAGTCTACATAAAACCAGCCGTTTTCAAACCGGGACACCGACACCCACGCCCCATTGGGGAGGGATGTCACCGTTTCATAGCCGGTACCGGCCCCGGAGCGCAGATTCAGTGCATCCGCCGTCACCTGTCCGTAGCCGGTCAGGCCGGAGGTCCGCAGGTCCAGATACTCCCCGGAGAGATAGCCCTCGATGCCGTCGTAGCGCACCTGATACCAGCCGCCACTCTTTCCCGTGACGGCCACCGTGGTGCCATCGTCCACCAGCGCCAGCGCCTCGGCGTCCCAATCGCCGCTGCGGCGGATGTAGAGGGCGTCAGTGGTGACAGCCGCCGCCAACACAGAGGTATCCGTCGCCGGAAGGCTCTCCTCCTCCGCAGGCTCCGCTGTCACGTCTGCCGTCGGCTCCGCCGTCTGGGGGGCCGCCAGAGCCGCAGTCTCCGCCGCCTTCAGCTTCTCCAGCGCCTCTCTTGGCACCACCATGCCCAAGTGGACGGCGGGGGAAACCACATTCTCCGGCGGCGTGCGCTCCGTGGTGAGATGTACCGTACACAAAGCCGCCAACAGGATCACCAGCGCCGCCAGCAGAAATTTTCGTGTCATGCCGGACACCCTTTCTCTCGCTTATTTCCCGGCCAGAGCCCGCTCCAGCCAGATGGAGCCCACGTCCATGGCTGCGTACAGGCTGTCCTTCTCGGACTTCTTCACCACCCGGTCACGGGACTTCAGGTCGGGATCCGTCAGCTGCAGCTGCACGGACACACGGGTGGCCACGTCCATGTCCTGCTCCTTCTTGGTGTCCAGGATCTGCAGCATAATAATGTACTTGTCCGCCATGCTGCCGTAGTAAATGATGTTGTCGATACGGCGCAGAGGGTGGTTTTTATAGATGAGACCCTCGGTCTTTTTGTTTTCAGCCATTTGAATAACTCCCTTCTTTAATAGAACCATACACTTGTAACCAAATTGTAACACACACCGCTCCCCTTGTCAATTCGCCCGCCGGGAAAAAGCCTGCCGCTTTCTGTCGTCGGTATCATTCCACGCCCTCCCGCCGCTAAATTTTTAGCATCCCCATTAATTTTATCTCATATTAGTAAGGTTTCATGATCCCATTTTACAGCGATTTTCGCATACACAGCGCAGATAGTGAAATCCTTTCCGCCAAATCCCCCATAGTTTCGTCACGTTTTCGTCACATAACAGAAAACAGCCTCTCTATACGCTAAAAAGTGCTTGCCAAAAAATGGCAGTTGGTGTATAATGACCAGAGATTTTCAAAAGAGGAGACCTTGCCATGTCTGCTATGACTGCTTCGGAGCGCCGCCAGCAAATCGCCCGGCTGCTTTCCGCATCCCAAGCGCCTATCAGCGCCACGACCCTTTCTCAGGAGCTGGGCGTCAGCCGTCAGATCATCGTGGGGGATATCGCCCTGCTGCGTGCCGCCGGTCAGGAGATCACCGCCACCGCACGGGGCTATGTGATCCCCGCACAAAATGGCCTGCTGCGCCGCATCGCCTGTATACACTCTGCCGAGGAGACACGGGACGAGCTCGACGCCATGGTGGACTGCGGCTGTACCGTGGTGGACGTCATCGTGGAGCACCCGGTCTACGGGCAGCTTACCGCTCCCCTGCACCTGTCCAGCCGTCTGGACGTGGATCAGTTCATGAAGCGCATGGACGGGGCCGCCCCCCTGTCCCAGCTCACCGGCGGCGTGCATCTGCACACCCTCTCCTGCCCGGACGAGACCGCCTATGAGCATCTGCTGCAGCTTCTGCGCCAGCGGGGCTTTCTGGTGGAGTGACCACCGACCCTAAAAGAACGACCATTTCCCCTTTTCCCGGCGGAGGCCCTCCCTCCGCCGGGAATTTTTCTGTTGACAAATGGAAAAGAGCCGCTATAATATTGGAAAGTGGTCATGTGTCAAGACACCAAAGTTTACCAATAAGAGAGGGACACTCATGAACAAATTCAAAGCATTTCTGGCCCGGAAGAACATCGCATTCTCCGCCAAGCGCTACTTCATCGACGCCATGGGAGCTATGGCGCAGGGTCTCTTCTGCACCCTGCTGGTGGGGACCATCCTCAACACTCTGGGGACGCAGCTGCACATCGGCTTCCTGACGGAGAGCATCGTCACCATCGGCAAGGGCGAGGGGGCCGTGGCCTACACCATCGGCAGCCTGTGCTCCGCCATGGTGGGCCCCGGCATGGCGGTAGCCATCGGCCGGGCGCTGGAGGCCCCGCCGCTGGTGCTGTTCTCCCTGATCCCCGTGGGCTTCGCCACCAACTCCATGGGCGGAGCCGGCGGCCCGCTGGCGGTGCTGTTCGTCACCATTCTGGCCGCCGAGCTGGGTAAGGCCGTCAGTAAGGAGACTAAGATCGACATTCTGGTGACGCCCATCGTCACGGTGCTGGCGGGTATCGGCTTCGCCGCCCTCATTGCCGCCCCGGTGGGCAAGGCCGCCTCCGCCGTGGGACAGGCCATCATGTGGGCCACGGAGCTCCAGCCCTTCTTCATGGGCATCATCGTCTCCGTGGTCATCGGTGTGGCTTTGACGCTGCCCATCTCCTCCGCCGCCATCTGTCTGGCGCTGGGCCTGACGGGTCTGGCCGGCGGCGCTGCCGTGGCAGGCTGCTGCGCCCAGATGATCGGCTTCGCCGTCATGAGCTTCCCGGAGAACCGCTGGGGCGGTCTGGCGGCGCAGGGACTTGGCACCAGTATGCTGCAAATGGGCAACATCGTCCGCAACCCCCGCATCTGGATCCCCCCCACGCTGGCCGCCGCCGTCACCGGCCCCATCGCTACCTGCGTCTTTGAGCTGCAAATGAACGGCCCTGCCGTGTCCAGCGGCATGGGCACCTGCGGGCTGGTGGGGCAGATCGGCGTATATACCGGCTGGGTCAGCGACGTGGCCGCCGGACTGAAGCCCGGCATCGGCGCCATGGACTGGCTGGGGCTGGCGCTGATCTCCTTCGTGTTGCCGGCGGTGCTGACGTGGCTGTTCGCCATGCCTCTGCGGAAGTGGGGCTGGATCAAGCCCGGCGACCTGAAGCTGGATCTGTAATCGTTTTCTCCGAAAAAGAGGGCTGTGGCATTTGCCACAGCCCCTCTTTTACTATTTCGTCAAAACCGCAGCAGCAGCTCCCGTGCGATCTCCTGTCCCTGCCGCAGATAGATGCGGGGTACCCGCTTGCTGACGGCGCAGGTCAGCTCATAGGGGATGGTTCCCGCCTGCTCCGCCATATCGTTGACGGAGTTGTCCGGCCCGAAGATCTCCACCTCGTCCCCCACGTCCACGCTGGGCCGATCCGTCAGATCGATCATGCACATATCCATGCAGATGCGTCCCCGCTGAGGGGCAGGCCCCTCCGCCGTCATCATCTGCCACCGGTCGGACAGGCACCGGAAAAATCCGTCGGCGTAGCCGTAAGGCACCACGCCCATGCGGGTGGTGCGGTCCGTGACGAACCGCCGCCCATAGCTGACGGAGGTCCCCGGCTCATAGACCTTGATGGTGCTGACGGTGGTTTTCAGTGTCATCACAGGTCGCAGGCCCAGCTGCCCGGCAAATTCACCGCAGCCATACAGCAGCAGCCCCGGCCGCACCATATCCAGATACGTCTCCGGCCACCGGGCCACCGCCCCGGTGTTGGCGCAGTGCCGCAGGGGGAACCTCCGTCCCAGCCGCTGCTCCACCGCCCCGATGACCCGACAGAACAGGTCGAACTGTCCCCGTGTATAGGCGTCGCTCTCCGCATCCGCCTCATCGGACACAGCGAAATGGGTGAAGATACCCTCCGCCTCCAGTCCCGGCAGGGTGCAGGCAGCACAGATGCCCGCCACCCCCGTCTCGAAGTGGTCACCTCCGCACAGGAAGCCCAGCCGGGACATCCCGGTATCCACCTTGATGTGGACCTTCAGCGTGCCGCCGCAGCGCACCGCCTCGGCGCTGTACTCCAGTGCCTTGGCTTCGCAGGTCACTGCCTGCGTGATGTGGTAGCGCAGCAGCTCCTCCACCCGCTCCGGCGGCGTGTGGCCCAAAATCAGGATGGGCATGGTGATGCCCCCGGCCCGCAGCTCCATGGCCTCGTCCAGACTGGACACCGCCAGATAGTCCGCCCCCAGCTCCTCCAGCACCCGGGACACCTGCACCGACCCGTGGCCGTAAGCATCCGCCTTCACCACGCCCACGAATCTTGCGCCTGTCCGTTGCCGCAGCGTCTGATAATTATGTGCCAACGCATCCAGATCGATCTCCGCCCAGGTGCGCTTCAGTGTGGATTCCATGTCCGTTCCTCCTCTGCCCCGCAGGGCCAGATATCTTGTCTCTCATGATACTACATCCCGCCGGAAAAGTCTATGGGCGGAACACCGAAAAGCGGGGACGGTCTCCCGTCCCCGCCGCCGTTACTTCCTCCGGCAGGCCGCTGCCACCAGTCCGCCCAGTGTCACCAGCGCCAGTACGTTGGGCAGCACCATCAGCTGGTTGAATAGATCCGCCAGCTCCCATACCAAGTCGTTGGACAGGCACGAGCCCAGAAAGATGAACCCGATGGCCAGCACCGAATACACCCCCACGGCCTTCTCCCCCAGCAGCCACGATACGTTGAGCCGCCCGAAGAAGTTCCAGCTGAGGATGGTGGAAAAGGCGAAGAACAGCAGGCACACCGCCACGAACATACTGCCTGCCCGGCTGCCCAGCACCGTGCCGAAGGCCAGCTGCGCCATGTTGGCCTTGCTGACGCCCTCCGCCGCCCCGGCGGAGAGGATGCCGTTTCCTGCATACAGGGTGGAGATCACCACCAGCGCCGTCATGGTCAGCACCACGAAGGTATCGATGAACACCCCCGTCATGGCCACCACGCCCTGCTCGTGGGGATGCTTCACCTTGGCCATGGCGTGGGCGTGAGGCGTGGAACCCATGCCCGCCTCATTGGAGAACAGCCCCCGCTTGACCCCCTGACTGACGGCCATTTTCAGGGCATAGCCCAAGCTGCCGCCGATGATGGCGTTGGGGACGAAGGCGTAGCGGAAGATCATCCCCACCGCCTCCGGCAGGTACCGGACCCGGCACACCAGCACCACAAGTCCCCCCAGCAGGTACAGCGCCGCCATGATCGGCACCAGCTTCTCCGTGACTCCGGCGATGCGCTGGATACCTCCCAGAAACACCACCGCCGCCAGCACCGCCACCACGATGCCCACCGCCCACGACGGCACACCGAAGGCAGCGGCGCAGGTCTCCCCGATGGAGTTGGACTGCACCATGCACCCCATGAAGCCCAGCGCCAAAATCAGCGCCACGGCGAAAAAGCCCGCTAAAAACGTGCCGAATCTCCCCGGAAAGGCCCGCTTGATGTAGTATACCGGCCCGCCGCTGACGCTGCCGTCCTCGGCCACCCGGCGGGTCTCCTGCGCCAGCACCGCCTCGGCGTAGATGGTGGCCATGCCGAAAAAGGCGATGATCCACATCCAGAAGATGGCCCCCGGCCCGCCCAGCAGGATGGCACCGCAGGCGCCAATGATGTTGCCGGTACCCACCTGAGCGGCGATGGCGGTGGTCAGGGCCTGAAAGGAGGACAGGCCCCCCTTCTGCCTGCCGCCCTGCATATTGAACTCCCCGAACACCGCCCGCATCCCCTCACCGAAGCACCGTACCTGCACAAATCGGGTGCGGACGGAGAAATACAGACCCGTACCGATGAGCAGGAACACCAGAATATAATCCGACAGATAAAAGTTGATGCGCTGTACCACCTGCAATACCGCTTCCATAGTGTGTCTCCTCCCTGCCCCCTGTAAAAAAAGGAGCCGCCGGCCTGCGCCAGCGACTCCGGAGAAACCACCGCTCACCGCCCTGCGGGCGGCCCGGTCGCTCTGTCCTTTTGCCTGAGAGATTCGGCCCGTGGGCCTTGCACCTTCGGCACTCACTGTCGTGAGTTTCTCCAGAGTCCCCTCCCCGGCCAGTCTCCTTGGATTCTGTCCGTTTCTTGGGGGCATATGTTTTTGTTGGAGGTACTATACCACAGATGGCCGGCGGATACAAGCCCTATCTGCAAAAATTTTTCCCGTCATCACTTCAGCCGCTGCCACCGGCCCTCCCGTAGGGTCCCTGCCGTTACGGGACAGTCCAGCGCCGCCGCCAGCCGCCGGGCCAGCGGCCACTCCTCCGCCCGGTCCACCTGATTCAGAAACACCCGGTCGTGGAGGCCCTCCAGGCGCACCACACGAGCCGCCAGCTCCGGCGTTACCTCCTGATCCTCCGTGGCGCCCGCCAGCCGGGCATACAGCTCCGGCCGATGGGCCATGCGGCTGATGGGCTTGCCGAAGCCGTCGGCCCCCATCACCAGCACCGTAGCCTGCCGCTCCTCCGGCAGCACCGGCTCCCAGTCGGCATGGGCCTTGAAGGGCCGCCCCGCCGAGCCGTCGGCCTCCACCAGCACGAAATCCGCCATGGTCTCCCAGCCATCTATGGCCGGGGCCGTCAGCTTCCCCTGTTCCGTAGGCGTCCCGGTACAAGCGATGCCCCGGCGGCGCAGCTCCTCCCGCAGCGTCCCCTCCTCCGTGCAGACCCTCAGATGCGCCGGGGGCCATATCTTGGTGGTGGTACACACCAGCACCGTCCCCTGCTGCCGCAGCTCCGACGCCAGATGATACATCAGCGTGGTCTTGCCGCCGCCGCCGATAAGCGCCGTCAGTCCCGGCCCGATCTCCAGCAGTTCCCGCAGTTCCATCCCGTGATCCGCCCCTTTCGTATCCGTTTTTCCCAATATACCACACTTTCCCGAAAAAAACGAGGCCCCTTCTGTGAAAATCCTCCCGCTTCCCCGGCGTTTTTCCGCAGGATCACTATATTTTGTGCTTTCTTTTCTCCTCAATACCCCTTATCTTGTGTCGATTGTGAAGTATTGCCAAAATTTCCTCCGGATTTTTGGTGCCGGTTTTCGTCTATATTTTGGCTCTCCCCCTTGCATCACCACCATATATAGTGTATGATATCAGTGTTCGCATTCATAGCCGCCCTGTGGCGACTTTTCATACGGCAAGGAGGAGAAAGAGAATGAAGATCATCAAGCGCAACGGCTCCGAGGTGGCCTTTGACATCACCAAGATCATTGTGGCCATCACCAAGGCCAACGAGGACGTGGACGAGGCCGACCGCATGACCCCGGTGCAGATCCGCCGCATCGCTGAGTCCGTGGAGCTGCAATGTCAGAAAATGAACCGTGCCGCCACCGTGGAGGAGATCCAGGACATGGTGGAGCACCACATCATGGCCCACGGGGCCTTCGAGGTGGCCAAGCACTACATCACCTACCGCTACACCCGCTCTCTGGTGCGCCGCTCCAACACCACCGACGACAAGATCCTCTCCCTCATCGAGTGCAACAACGAGGAGGCCAAGCAGGAGAACTCCAATAAGAACCCGGTGGTGAACTCCACCCAGCGGGACTACATGGCCGGCGAGGTGAGCCGTGACATCACCAACCGCCTGCTGCTGCCCCGTGAGATCGTGGAGGCTCACGAGGAGGGCATCATCCACTTCCACGACACGGATTATTATGCCCAGCATATGCACAACTGCGATCTGGTGAATCTGGAGGATATGCTGCAAAACGGCACCGTCATCACCGGTACCCTCATCGAGCGACCCCACAGCTTTGCCACCGCCTGCAACATCGCCACCCAGATCGTGGCCCAGGTGGCCAGCAACCAGTATGGCGGCCAGTCCATCAGCCTGACCCATCTGGCCCCCTTCGTGGAGGTCAGCCGCCAGAAGATCCGCAGGATCGTTCAGGCGGAGATGGACTCCATTGGCTTCGACCCCGGCGAGGAGAAGATCCACGAGTTGGTGGAGACCCGCCTGCGGGAGGAGATCCGCCGCGGCGTACAGACCATCCAGTATCAGGTGGTGACGCTGCTGACCACTAACGGACAGGCTCCCTTCATCACCGTGTTCATGTACCTCAACGAGGCCCACGACGAGCGGGAGAAGAAGGATCTTGCCATGATCGTGGAGGAGATGCTCCTCCAGCGGTATCAGGGCGTCAAGAATGAGCAGGGCGTGTGGGTCACCCCCGCCTTCCCCAAGCTGATCTATGTGCTGGAGGAGGACAATATCCACGAGGACGCCCCCTATTGGTATCTGACGGAGCTGGCGGCCAAATGTACCGCCCGGCGCATGGTGCCGGACTACATCTCCGAGAAGAAGATGAAGGAGCTCAAGGGCGACGTGTATACCTGCATGGGCTGCCGTTCCTTCCTGACCCCCGACCGCTTCACCGACGCCGGGGTGGGCAACATCGCCAACGCCGGGAATTACGAGCCCGGCAAGCACAAATACTACGGTCGGTTCAATCAGGGTGTGGTGACCATCAATCTTCCGGACGTGGCCCTGTCCTCCGGCGGCAATATTGAGAAATTCTGGAAGATCTTCGACGAGCGGCTGGAGCTGTGCCACCGTGCGCTGCGCTGCCGCCACGAGCGCCTGAAGGGTACCACCTCCGATGCCGCCCCCATCCTGTGGCAGTACGGCGCTCTGGCCCGCCTGAAAAAGGGTGAGGTCATCGACAAGCTGCTCTACGGCGGCTACTCCACCATCTCTCTGGGCTACGCCGGTCTCTACGAGTGCGTCAAGTTCATGACCGGCAAGAGCCACACCGACCCCTCCGCCACCCCCTTTGCCCTGTCCATCATGCAGCGGATGAACGACAAGTGCAAGGAGTGGAAGAACGCCGAGGATATTGACTACTCCCTCTACGGCACGCCGCTGGAGTCCACCACCTACAAGTTCGCCAAGTGTCTGCAAAAGCGCTTCGGCGTCATCGAGGGCATCACCGACAAGGGCTACATCACCAACAGCTACCACGTCCACGTCACCGAACCCATTGACGCCTTCACCAAGCTGGAGTTCGAGGCCCAGTTCCAGCACCTGTCCCCCGGCGGCGCCATCAGCTATGTGGAGGTGCCGGATATGCAGAACAACATCCCCGCCGTGCTGGAGGTCATGAAGTTCATCTATGACCACATCATCTACGCCGAGCTGAACACCAAGAGCGACTATTGTCAGGTCTGCGGCTGGGACGGCGAGATCAGCGTGGTGGAGGAGGACGGCAAGCTCATCTGGAAATGCCCCCAGTGCGGCAACACCGATCAGGATAAGATGAACGTGGCCCGCCGCACCTGTGGCTACATCGGCACCCAGTTCTGGAATCAGGGCCGCACGCAGGAGATCAAGGATCGGGTCCTGCACCTGTAAGCCCCCATTTCCCCGCAATATCTTACCGAAAAGAGACCATGTCATGTACTACGGAGCCCTGAAAAAATGTGATATCGCCAACGGAGCCGGGGTGCGGGTGACGCTGTTCGTCTCCGGCTGCACCAACCACTGCCCCGACTGCTTCCAGCCCCAGACCTGGGACTTCCGCTACGGCCGGCCCTTCACCCACGAGACGGAGACGGAGATCTTCCGTGAGCTGGACAAGCCCTTCATCAGCGGACTGACGGTGCTGGGCGGTGAGCCCTTCGAGCCCCGGAACCAGCGTGACCTGCTGCCCTTCCTGCGGGAGATCCGCCGCCGCTATCCCCGGAAGAATATCTGGTGCTTCACCGGCTTCCGGCTGGAGGACGAGCTGCTGCAGGATGGCTCCT
>ERZ834859.2141-NODE-2141-length-18189-cov-6.266130_pt1 | contig 18189 bp, 18 predicted proteins | sample MGYA00519947_ERZ834859 | MGnify/ENA primary metagenome ERZ834859 (study PRJEB31850, sample SAMEA3708763) | human gut metagenome | biome: human gut; feature: human-associated habitat; material: faeces | place: China | collected 2014 ...
CGATGGCCGACGAGGCGGCGCAGATGGAGCTCAACGCCATGGAGCCGGTGATGGCCCAGTGCTGTTTCGAGTCCGCCGAACTGCTTGTCAACGGCTTCGACACGCTGCGCATCCGCTGTGTCGAGGGCATCACGGCCAACGAGGAGAGGTGTCTGCAGTACGTGCATAACAGTATCGGCGTGGTGACGGCGCTCAATCCGATCATCGGGTACAAGAATTCGACGAAAATCGCCAAGGAGGCGCTGGAAACCGGGCGCGGCGTTTACGAGCTGGTACTCGAACACGGCATCCTGAGCCGCGAGGAGCTGGACGAGGTGCTGAAACCCGAAAACATGATCCGTCCCGTAAAACTGAATATCAGGCCGCGGCGTTAGAAAATTTTTTGTAATTTTGCGGAAACCTCATTGATCGCCATGCGTTATTTTCTCGAACTTCGGTACAACGGAGCCGCCTACTGCGGCTGGCAGCGCCAGCCCGACATGCCGTCGGTGCAGCAGACGCTGGAGCGGGCGCTCACTACCCTGCTGCGCGAAAAAATCGAGGTGACGGGGGCGGGCCGCACCGATACGGGCGTCAACGCTTCCTATTACGTGGCGCATTTCGACTGTGAGGAACCGGTGCCCGATCCGGCGCAGGTCGTCTACAAACTGAATTTCCTGCTTCCGGGCGATATCGCCGTCGGGAGCATGACGCCCGTCGGAGCGGATGCGCACGCGCGTTTCGCGGCCCGCGAACGCGAATACCGTTACTATATCGAACCGCGCAAGAATCCCTTTACGCGGGATGCGACGTGGCAGTATTACGTGCCGCTGGACATGGAACGGATGAACGAGGCGGCGGCTTCGCTGTTGGAATACGACGACTTCACCTCGTTCGCCAAGCTCAATTCGAACAACAAGACCAATATCTGCCGCATCATGCACGCCGCATGGACGGCCGACGAGCGTGGCGTGCTTTGCTTCACGATCCGCGCCGACCGTTTTCTGCGCAACATGGTCCGGTCGCTGGTCGGGACGCTGGTCGATGTGGGACGCGGGCGCTATACGCCCGACGGCTTCCGCGAGATCGTCGGGAGCCGCGACCTTTCGCGGTCGAGCGGCGGCGCTCCGGCGCAGGGATTGTTTCTGAGCGACGTGGTCTACCCGCCCGGCGTATTCGAACGAAAAACGTTTTACTAAACTCTAATACTTTAAAATTATGATCGGAACTATCATTTGGCTGATCGGTGTCGCCTGCGCAATCTGGTGCGTCATGGACATCTTCAAGAAAAACATTTCGACCGCCGGCAAAGTCATTGCCGCGATCGTGGTACTGCTGACCAGCTGGCTGGGACTTGCGGTCTATTATTTTTACGGCCGCAACCATCTGGAAGAGTGGTTCAGATAAGCTGCGGAGAGTCTCGGAAACGAGACTCTTTTTTTTGTTCCGGGGCGGGGGATGCGTCTCGTGGTTGCGCTTTAAGGCGAGGCCGGCCGCCGCGGATACGAAAACCGCCCCTTCCGGCAGGAGAGGGGCGGTTCTTTTGTTTATCGGCTTGATCTGTTTCGGCCTTACAAATGGATCGCGGCGCCCAGAGCCGCTTCGGCAGCTTCCATGACGCCCTCGTTCATCGTCGGGTGGGCATGGATCGTGCGGGCTATCCGGTGCCCCGTCGCGCCCAGCATCCGTGCCAGCGTCGGCTCGGCGATCATCTCCGTTACGTTCATGCCGACCATGTGGGCGCCCAGCAGCGTGTCGTCCTCGCCGAAGAGGAGCTTCACGAAGCCGTCGCGGTCGCCTGCGGCCGTGGCTTTGCCCGACGCCGTGAAGGGGAAACGCCCCGTCTTGTAGGCGATGCCCCGTTCCTGCGCCTGCTGCTCGGTCATGCCGACCGACGCCACTTCGGGCGAGGTGAAGACGCACGACGGAATGGTCGAATAGTCCACCGGAGCCGGATTGAGGCCGCATATGGCCTCCACGCAGCAGATTCCCTCCGCCGAGGCGACGTGCGCCAGCGCGGGGCCGCCCACGATGTCGCCGATGGCGTAAACGCCCGGAACGTTGGTGCGGTAGAACTGGTCTACGACTACCTTGTCCCGCTCGACGGCGACGCCCAGCTCTTCGAGACCGATATTTTCGATGTTGGATTTGATGCCCACGGCCGAAAGCACGATGTCGGCCGTCAGGGTTTCAGCGCCTTTCTTGCCCTCGATCTCCACCTCGCAGCGGCCTTCCGTATTGACGCGGACCGACTTTACGGTCGTCGATGTCAGCACCGCAGCGCGCAGTTTGCGGAATGCGCGCTCCATGGTCTTCGACACCTCTTCGTCCTCCAGCGGCATCATGCGGGGCATGTACTCCACGACGGTGACTTTGACCCCCAGCGCCGCATAGAACCAAGCGAACTCGCTGCCGATGGCGCCCGAACCCACGACGATCATCGTTTCGGGCAGTTTCGCAAGCGTCAGGGCCTGACGCGACGAGATGACGCGCTCGCCGTCGATGGGCATGAACGCCATTTCGCGCGGGCGCGCCCCCGTGGCCAGAACGATGTGGTCGGCTTCGTACTCCGTGCCGTCCACGTCGAGCTTTCCGGGGGCCGTGAGCCGTCCGAATCCCGGTATGAGGTCGATGTTGTTCTTGCCCAGCAGGAAGGCCACGCCTTTGCTCATGGTCTCGGCCACGCCGCGCGAGCGGGCCACGATTTTTTCCAGATCGGGCTTCACTTCGCCCGTGAGGTCGAGCCCGTAATGTGCGGCCGATTTGCAGTAGGTGTAAACCTGCGCGCTTTTCAGCAGCGCCTTGGTCGGGATGCAGCCCCAGTTGAGGCACACGCCCCCGGCTTCGGCCCGCTCCACGAGCGCCACTTTGCGGCCCAGCTGCGAAGCGCGTATGGCGGCGACGTAGCCGCCCGGTCCGCTTCCCACGACGATAATATCGTATTTCATAATTCGGTTGAATGTTTGTTGTCCGTTACCGTTCCCCTCTCGGTCCGGCCCGTCGGGACGGGATTTGCCGGAAGGGGCTTTGCCGCGTTATTTTACGACCCGGAGGATTTCTCCGTTGTCCTTCGCCACGGCGCGCTTCCATTTCTCGTTGTAACCGGGGAACTGGATCTTGTCGGGAATGTTCCTGCCGTTGCCGTTGTCCACGAAGTGCGCCGGTCCGCCGTCGCCGTCGAGGAAGGTCAGCACGTCGGCTTTCTCGCTCTTGACGTTGCCGTCCATATATTTCACCAGCAGGTATTTGTCCAGCTTAGACCAACGGTCGAACAACTGCTGCGCCGTCGCCGTGCTGAACGCCGTGAGGAACTTGCCGCGCGCTTTGGGCGAGAGCGACAGCGCTTCGGCGTCCACCTCGCGTACGGTTTTCAGCATGCCGTTCTCCCACTTGTCCACGACTTTGCGGATGTCGGCCGAAATCATGTCGTAACGCATGTAGGCGAAGTTGGTGACCCGGTTGAAGAGCCAGAACGCCGCCGTGGGCGAATATTCGAGCATCGAGCCGTTCTGCTCGCTCAGGCATGCGGGAACCTCCTGCGCCGAGCAGTAGATCGGCGTCAGGCACGAAGTCGCCGCGTCGTCCACGCCGAACCAGAGGATGCCCATGTCGGCGGGATTCCACGGCCGGGCCTGCGCCACGAACCAGAATCCGGTCTGCTGCGTAGCCGTCGCGCGTTCGTTGACATAGCTCACGCCGTCCACCTCGAACTCCATCGGACGCCAGCGGTAAGGGCATGCACTGCCGCCCGCGCCGATGTCGGCGGTCATGTCCATCGGGGTTCCCTCGTAATGGTCGCGCATGCAGTCGAAGACCGTTTTGGGCGACACTTTTTCGCGGGGCATGACCCACAGGGGCATGCGGTTCGCGGCGTTGTGGCCCATCGCATAATCCGCGTATCGGTCCATATCGTCGGCCACCGTGCGGAAGAAGGCCCAGACGCGGGCTTCGCAGGCGCGCAGGGCGCCGAAGTCGAGCGGCGCATATGCGTCGCAGAAACTGAAATCCGCGTCGGGGCCGTCGTAATACCCCATTTCGCGGGCGAACGAAACGACGTCGGGCGCGTAAAGGCAGTTTTCGGGGTCGTTCTTCGGGAAGGTCGTGATGCGCGCCTGATTGGCGTGCGCCGAAACATATCCGTCGGGAATGCGGCGTGCGACCCATACGATGCCCTTGTTGGCGTTGCCGCCCTTGCCGTCGGCCTTGTATCCCTTGCCGATCAGCTCCATGATCCACGCTTCGTCGCGGTCGACGATCGAGAACGATTCGCCGCTCGACGCATAGCCGTAGGTGTTGGCCAGCTCGGCGATCGTGGCGATGGCCTCGCGGGCCGTCTTCGCACGCTGGAGCGTGATGTAAATCAGCGAACCGTAGTCGATCAGTCCGGTCGAGTCGGCCAGTTCCGGCCGGCCGCCGTATGTCGTCTCGCCGATGATGAGCGAATGTTCGTTCATGTTGCCCACCGTCGAGTAGGTCTCGCGCAGCTGGGGAATGTCGGTCAGATAGCGTCCCGTGTCCCATTCGTAGACGGGCATCATGGTGCCGGCCTTGTGGCTTCCGCCGGGTGTGTGGTACAGCGCGCCGTACAGCGCGTGCGAGTCGGCGGCATAGGAGACCATGGCCGAACCGTCGGTCGAGGCTCCCTTGGTGACGATGAAATTGGTGCAGGCCGCTGCCGCGCCGTAGGCGAATACGGCCGTTGCAGCAAGGCAATAGCGGAGTTTTTTCATAGATTTCTAAGGTTTTGATTCCAAATGTACGAAACAAATCCTAAACGGCAAAACGCCGCGCGGGTGAAAAGCGCGATTTTATTTGGATATAAGGGCGTTAAACCTTATCTTTGCGTCGAATGCGAACCGGTCGTATTCCGGCCCTCCCCCGGTGCCGGAGGATGACAACAGACTGACGACGATGAAGAAATACCTGCTTTTGCTGCTGCTCGGAACTTTCCTCTGCGCATGCAGTTCGGACGACGGCGAAGGAATCCCTTTCGTAACCGACGTGGTGATGCCCTCCGAGGCGCGGACGTTCGCCCCCGGCGACGAGGTGACCGTTTCGGCCAAAGGATTCGAAGCCGGCGACGACATCATGCTGCGCATCGCGTGGCCCCTGACCAACGCGGCGATCAGCGAAGGCTACGCCGACGGCGTCTGGGGCGTAGTGACCTCCCGCACCGAGTCGAGCATCACGTTCCTCGCTCCCGGCGGCTATCCTGCGGGTACGGCCGAGGTGAAGCTTTTCCGCCGCGGCAAAGCCATGCCGCTCGGCAGGATCTCCGTTTCCGACGGCACGCCACCTGCGTCGTATACGCTCTACGGGGTTTGCAATGACGATACGGGCGAGGTCGCAATCAGCGAATTCGACATGCAAACGGGCGAAATCGTCCGCACCGAACGGTTCCCCGGCAGCCACTTCATCCATCCGGTGAACCGCCCCGGTTCGAACTGCATCTTCGGACTCTCGCTCGACGGCGGAAAACGGTCGGCCGCCTTCTACGACCTGACGATGCGCTATTTCAGAAATTCCGGCGGCGACCGTGTCGTGACGACCGGCGTGCTGCCCAATTCGGAAGCCGCCTACCTGTTGTGCGAAGACAATTACTGCATCATTCTGGGCATGACCGAAACCCGCACCAGCGTCGTCGTGCCGCCTTCGTGGCGGATGCCGGAGGGTATCGGCGCCGGAATGCTGACCGGCAGTCCCTTCGTGATGAACAGCGACGGCTATGTGATGCTCTCCGTGAACAACGCCGAGGGATGCTATACGCCGATGGTGTTCGGCAGGCGTTCGGCAGGCACCGAAGCGCGGCTCGGCGATCCGGTCTATGCCGACGGGATGATCCCCTTCTGGATCGTGGAATCCGCGTCCGATGCCGCCGGACCGAAACACTCCGTCTGCTGCGGCTATGCCGTGGTGAAGGACGGCGCGACGGAACTCCGGCTGTACGATCCCGTGGCGATGACCTTCGGAGAGGTGCTGGCGGCGGTGCCGGCCGCCGTACGCTCGGTAACGGCCGTGACTTTTCCCGACAGCGATATTCAGGATCGTATTTACATGCTCTGCGACTTGGGCGACGGCGGAAGCCGGGTGCAGGTCTACGACCGTGCGGCGAAGTCGCTCGACATCTTTTCCGGGACCGTTTACTGTACGGAAATCGTGCTGGTGCGCTGATCCTGCGGGAAAATAACGGCATGCAGGCCCGGAATTTTTCCGGGCTTGTTCCGTCTTGTACGAATTTTGCGTATTTTTACGCATCGAAATCAAGCTTACTATGTCTATAGCATGTCAATTATCGTTCGTACGCAGCACGCTGCCCGAAGACGTCACGCTGGTCGCCGTGTCGAAGACCCACCCCGTGGAGGCGATACGCGAAGCCTACGACGCGGGACACCGCGTCTTCGGCGAGAGCCGTCCGCAGGAGCTGCGCGAAAAATACGAGGCGCTGCCCCAAGATATCGAGTGGCACATGATCGGCCACCTGCAGACCAACAAGATCAAATATATTGCGCCGTTCGTCTCGCTGATCCATTCGGTGGACAGCGCGCGTCTGGCCGAAGCCATCCAGCGCGAGGCCGCCAAATGCGGCCGCACGATCGAGATTTTGCTGGAGATACATGTCGCCGACGAAGAGACCAAGTCGGGCTGGGAGTTCGGGGAGCTTATGCGGTATGTCGGCACGGCGCCCTTCGCCCGGATGCCCGATGTCTGCGTCCGCGGCGTGATGGGCATTGCGACCAATACCGACGACGGGGAGGTTATCCGCCGGGATTTCACGGAGCTGAAACGCTGTTTCGACCTTTTGCAGCCCTATTTCGGGGCGCGGTTCAACGTGTTGTCGATGGGCATGTCGCACGACTACCCCTTCGCCGTCGAGTGCGGTTCGAACATGGTGCGCGTCGGGTCGCTGATTTTCGGGGAGAGGGACTACGCGAAGTAAACGGAGAAGCCGTCCGTTCCGGCCGCGGTAAATCCCCGGAGGTGCGCAGGAGCGGGATTATAAACGGCGGACAGCCGGAATGAAGCCTAAATTTGAAAAATGAATCGTATTATGAAGGTAGGATTTATCGGATTCGGAAATATGGCGCAGGCTCTTGCCGAAGGGTTTGCCGCGACGGGGGCGTTGAAGCCCTGCCAGATCGGCGCCTGCGCCCGCGACCGGGCCAAACTGCGGCGCAATACGGAGCCGAAAGGCTTTCTGGCTTTCGACGATGCCGCCCGTGTCGCGGAGTTCGCCGACATGGTGATCGTAGCCGTGAAACCCCATCAGGTCGAAGCGGTTTTGTCGCCCGTGAAGGAGCTGCTGGCCGGGAAAATCGTCGTTTCGGTGGCTGCCGGCATGACGTTCGGAAAGTACGAAACCATACTTGCGCCCGGAACGCACCATCTCAGTACGGTTCCCAACACGCCGGTCGCCGTCGGCGAGGGAATCGTTGTCTGCGAACGTCTCCACTCGCTCTCCGATGCCGAGTGGAAAGAGACGGAGCGGCTGTTTTCGCACGTCGGGCTGGTGATGCAGGTCGATACTCCCCTGCTGGGACTTGCCGGGACGATCTGCGGCTGCGGTCCCGCGTTCGTGGCGATGTTCATCGAAGCGCTCGCCGACGCCGCCGTCAAACACGGCATCGCACGCGCCGACGCCTACCGCATGGTCAGCCAAATGGTCGTCGGCACGGGCAAATTGCAGCTGGCGACGGGACAGCATCCCGGCGCGATGAAGGATGCGGTTTGTTCGCCCGGCGGCACGACGATCGTCGGCGTCGCCGAACTCGAACGCAAAGGTTTCCGCGGCGCGGTGATCGACGCCGTGGACGCGATTCAGAACAAAAAGTAATCGGATTTTATCTAAAAAAGCCCGGACCGAACGTCCGGGCTTTTTTGTCTGTCATGTCAGTGTGCAGGAGCGCCGCGAAGGACGTGTCGTGCGCGTTCGACCGGACTTGGATGCCGGCGCTTGTCTTGTGACTGCGGCGGGGGTATGTCCGGAGCGGACGTTACTTTGCGGTACGCGGGTTTGCGACCGAGTCGCGGACGATCCTTTCAGGCGGCAGTTGCAGTTGCGTCCGGCAGCGTACCTCCTCCCGGATGCTCTCCAGCAGCAGCCTGACGGCTGTTTTTCCGATCTCTTCGACGGGCTGGCCGATGCGGGTTATGGCCGGAACCAGAAAATCCAGATAGGGATTGTCGTCGAACGACACCACGGAAATATCTTCGGGGATCCGCAAACCCGATTCGCGTATGGCTTTGACCGCGCCGAGCAGGATCGTATTGCTCAGGGCGAATATCGCCGTGGGGCGGTCGGGACCTGCCACGGCGAGCTTGGTCTGCCGGTAGCCGTTCTCCAGCGAGAATGCGTCGCCGGTTATGATGGCTTCCTCCTGCAGTCCCGCTTGTCGGAGCGCGTCGAGATAACCCTGCACGCGCCGGCGGTTCGGCATCGAATGGGGAACGCCCTGTATGCAGGCGATTCTGCGGTGTCCTCTCTGCAGCAGAATCCGGGTCGCCTCCACGCCTCCGCGGTAGTTGTCGGTGCAGACGTACGGCAGCGAGGTGCGCTCGAAACTGCGGTCCACCAGCATGACGGGAACCGAGCGGTCCACCTTTTCGAGGTGGTCGGGCGTCCGGCCGCACGGAACGGCCACGATGCCGTCCACCCGGCGCGAAAGCATCGTCCGGATGCCCTCCTGCTCGTTTTCTTCGTTCTCCATGGTATCGACCACCATTACCGTATATCCGTGGCTGCGGGCTTCCCGGATGATGGCGCTGGCGATGTCGGCGAAATAGGGGTTCGACACCTGCGGAATCAGTAAGCCCAGCGTATTGGTGCGCTTCATGCGCAGTCCTTTCGCCAGAAGGCTCGGCGTGTAGTCGCACCGTCTGGCTTCGGCGAGGATCAGCTCGACGGTTTTCCGGCTGATGCGGTATTTCTCCGCCTGTCCGTTCAGCACCCGCGAAACGGTCGATATGGCGAATCCGGTCCGTTTGGATATGGTGACCAGCGTCTCTTTCATGCGGCGTTCTGTTATATTATCTTATCTTATGGCTGCCGGAACCCGTATGGCTGCCGGCCCCGTTTCCGGTCCTTCCGGTTCTTCCGGTCAGCTCTCCAACCTGTTTACCAACCTGTTTACCAACCTGTTCTCCGGCCTGTTTACCGGCTTGTTTTCTGGCCTGCTCTCCGACCTGCTTCCCGCCTGTTTCCCGACCTGCTTTCCATCCTGTTCTCCGGCTCTGTCTGCCTGTCCGAATACACCGGCGCGGATTGTTGCCCGGTTTTTGTTTCGAACAAAAGTAGCCATTTTTTCGGATGCGGCAAGAAAATAATGATAGGCATATGAAAAAATACCATAAAAAAGCTTGTAATTTTCTTTTATTGTCTTTATACTTGCATATGTGATTGCACAAACGATTGCGCAATACCTGATATTGATAATCTGAAATTATAACCTATGGAAAAAATTGTGATTGTCGGCAGCGCCAATACCGACCTGATCGTCCGGGCCGACCGGATTCCGTCGCCCGGCGAGACCGTTCTCGGCGGCGAATTCCGGATCGTTTCCGGCGGCAAAGGTGCCAATCAGGCCGTCGCCGTCGCGCGGCTGGGCGGCGACGCCCTTTTCGTGGCGCGTGTCGGAACCGACCTTTTCGGAGATGAACTGATGGCCCGCTACACCGCGGAAAAGATGGATACTTCGCATGTCGTCCGCGATTCTCAGGCCCCTACGGGCGTGGCGCTCATTACGGTCGATAATTCGGCCGAAAACTGCATCGTCGTGGCTCCCGGAGCGAACGCGCGGCTTTCCAGAAAGGATATCGACGACGTCCGGCCCGAACTGGCGAAGGCAGGCTATCTGCTGATCCAGCTCGAAATACCGCTCGAAACCGTGGAATACGCGATACAGACCGCCGCCGAATTGGGCGTGAGGGTGATTCTCAATCCGGCGCCTGCGGCGCAGATCGACGAAAAGTACCTGAAATACGTCTACCTCCTTACGCCCAACGAGTCGGAGTGCGCCCTGCTTACGGGACGTCCCGTACTGAACGGGACGGATGCGGCAGCCGCAGCGGAGACGCTGTTGAACAAGGGTGTGAAAAACGTGATCGTCACCTGCGGTTCGCGCGGCGCGCTCGTGAAAAATGCCGATATTTGCACGGTGGTGCCCGCATGCCGTGTTTCGGCGGTCGATACGACCGCGGCGGGCGACGTTTTCAACGGGGCGCTGACCGTGGCGCTGGCGGAAGGCTTGCCGCTCTTGGAGGCCGCGCGCTTCGCAACGCACGCCGCCGCCCTCTCTGTGACCCGCATCGGGGCGCAAAGCTCGATCCCGACGCGCTGTGAGGTGGACGACGCCCGTTTTGCGAATAACGGCTGATCCGCCGACCGAATGACAACCCTTTAAAACTTCGAATATGTTTGTAGTAAACAATTATGCGACAGCCGTGATACTCTGCATTGTCACGATGCTGTGCTGGGGCTCGTGGGGCAACACCCAGAAACTGGCAGGCAGGACATGGCGTTATGAACTCTTCTACTGGGACTATGTCGTCGGCATGCTCCTTTTTTCGCTGATCCTCTGCTTTACGCTGGGCAGCATCGGCAGCGAAGGGCGTCCCTTCCTCGAAGATCTTGCGCAGGCTGCGCCCAAGGCCCTCGGCAGCGTACTGCTCGGCGGCGTCATCTTCAACGCCTCGAACATCCTGCTTTCCGCCTCCGTGTCGCTGGCCGGACTGGCCGTCGCCTTTCCGCTGGGCGTGGGTCTGGCGTTGGTGCTGGGCGTGGTCATCAATTACATGGGAGCGCCGAAGGGCGACCCCGTCATTCTGTTCCTCGGCGTGGCGCTGATCGTCATCGCCATCGTCTGCAACGGAATCGCTTCGGGACGGGTCCGGAAGGAGCCGGGTTCCTCGGCGCAAAACCGCAAAGGCATTCTGCTGGCGGTGCTGGCCGGCGTTCTGATGTCGTTTTTCTACCGCTTCGTGGCCGCGGCGATGGACCTCGACAACTTCGAATCCCCCACCCCCGGCATGCTGACGCCCTATTCGGCGATCTTCATCTTCTCGGTGGGCGTTCTGCTGAGCAACTTCGTCTTCAACACGCTCGTCATGAAACGGCCCTTCGTCGGTACGCCGGTCGGTTACGACGCCTATTTCAAAGGCTCGGCCCGGACCCATTTGGTCGGGATGCTGGGCGGCGCGGTCTGGTGTCTGGGTACGGCGTTCAGCTACATTGCGGCGGGTAAGGCCGGGGCCGCCATTTCCTATGCGTTGGGACAAGGCGCGCCGATGGTCGCCGCCGTCTGGGGCGTTTTCGTCTGGAAGGAGTTCCGGGGCGCGGGCCGCTCGGTGGGCTGGCTGCTGGCGGTCATGTTCCTCTTCTTTATTCTCGGTCTGGCATGTATCATTCTCTCCGGAGGCAACTGAATAACCTGAAACGATGAAGAAACTTTTGATTCTGGCGGCGCTTGCCGCCCTCTGTACGCCGGCGGTCCGGGCGCAGCAGACGCCCGCCGCACCCCTGCGGGTGATTTTCGATACCGACATGGGCAACGACGTGGACGATCCGCTGGCGCTCGATATGCTTTACAAGGCGGTGGACCGGGGTGAAATCACCCTGCTCGGCATTCTCAGCAGCAAGGATACCGAGTTCTCGCCCCGCTATATAGATATGATGAATACGTGGTACGGCTATCCCGAAATTCCGGTCGGGAGGGTCCGTGATGGCGTGGTGCTCAAACGCGACGACTACGCACGCGCCGTCTGCGAGTCGGGACTTTTTCCCCGCAGCCGCAGGGACCGGGACTACGGCGATCCCGTAACCCTTTACCGCCGCTTGCTGGCCGAGAGTCCCGACAGCTCGGTCGTGGTCGTCTCCGTCGGTTTCTCGACCAATCTCGGCCGCCTGCTGGAGAGCTGGGGCGACAAATATTCGCCGCTGGACGGCATCGAACTGGTGAAGCGCAAGGTGAAGTTCTGTTCGGTGATGGGCGGAAGCTTCGGCGACAAGCCCCGCGCCGAATACAATATCGTGAACGACATCCCCAACGCCAAGCGGCTTTTCGCGCTCTGTCCCGTACCCGTGGCGGTCGTGTCGCTCGAACTGGGCAAGACGGTGAATTATCCCGGAGCCAGTATCGAAACCGATTTTGCGTGGGCCGGAAAGCACCCGATGGTCGAGGGCTACAAAGCCTACCGCAAGATGCCTTACGACCGTCCTACATGGGACATGATGTCGGTGCTGTATGTCCTGCGTCCCGAAATGTTCGGGGTGTCCGAACCGGGAATCATCTGCGTGGACGATCAGGGATACACCTATTTCACGCCGACGCCGCGCGGAAAGCATACGGTGCTCACCCTGACGCCCGGACAGCAGGATGCCGTGCTGCGATTCTTCGTGCGGGAGCTCTCTTCGAAGCCTGCGAAGTACAGATAGATACCCCTGCGGTCTGGGAGACGGCTCCTTGGGGGCGCGGTCTTTTGACGAAATAAGCCGGAGTCCGAGACTCCGGCTTATTTCGTGTCCGGGGCTTGGGAGCCCCGTATGCGGTGCGCCGCCCTACCTCACCCGCAGCGAGCGGCCGATGCGCAGCACCGTGGTCGATTTGATATTGTTCATGCGGCAGATGTTGTTTACCGTCGTGCCGTATCTGCGGGCTATTGCACCCAGCGTATCGCCCGACTTGATGCGGTGATACTTCATGGCGGCCTTTTCGGCGGCCTCCTTCTTGTCCTGCTCCTCGTTGGCGATCTCGTCTTCGAAATCCTGTCCGGCGTTGGAGTAGATGCTGAAGAACGACTTCTTCAAGAGGAAGGTCTCGCGGCTCAACGTTCCGTTCTTGAAGTCGATCAGGCGTTCGGGGTCGAACGACTGTCCGTAGTAGCGGGTCTCGAAGTGGAGATGAGGTCCCGTCGACCGGCCCGTCGAACCTCCCAGACCGATGATCTGTCCCGCCTCGACCCATTGGTTGGGTTCCACCAGACGTTCCGACAGGTGGCCGTAGTAGGTCTCCAGCCCGTTGTCGTGGCGGATGATCACCAGGTTGCCGTAACCGCCCCTGTTGTACTGCGAGATGCGTACGCGGCCGCAGAAGGTGGCGTAAACCGGGTCGCCTGTCTTGAGCGGCAGATCCACGCCCTGATGCTGGCGCCGGCGTCGCGGACCGTATTTGCCGCGCGGGTGCACCGAACCCTGATAGGGGCAGTGGTAGCTGGTCAGCGAGTCGACGAGGTCGATCACCACCGATTTGGGCATTTCCGACATGTCGACCTCCTTGTAGGGAAAGAGCGTCGTCGTGTCCCAGTATTTCTCGAAAATCGTGCTGTCTTTGGCCACCTCGCGGTTGAGGACGTATTTCCACGAATTGTTGCTGTACAGGATCACCTGCACGGCGTCGTTTTCCGTGGCGAGGGTGTCGAGCACGGTCAGCCCGTTGGTGTCGAAAATGGACTCGATCTTCGTGGGCCGGAGACGGAGGCGCAGCGCCGCCACGGAATCCGCCGCGGCCTGCTCCGGGTCGACGACCGGATCGGGAGCGGCCGTCTCGCTTTCAGCCGTTTCATCCCGCTGTTCGGCAACGGCGACGAGGTTTTGCAGCGAGTCGATCAGCGCGGCCTGCCGCGACGCCACCAGGCGCAGCGAATCGGCCGCGGCGATTTCGCGGGCCGCCGCCTCTGTCGTCCGCGTGTTTTTGGGCTTGCGGGCCGTCGCGGTGAAGATCATCGAGAGGGCGATAAGGGTGAAAATGTATTTTTTCATAATCTCTTTCTTATTGTTGCTTGATTAGCTCTTCGGCGGCTTCCAGCGCCTTGTAGAATTCCTCGCCGAAACGGCGGACGATCGGTTCCCGAAGGGCTTTGTAGACCGGAATGCCCAGTCTGGCGCCGCACCGGCGGGCCGGGGCGCACACCGACCAGCGGTGGTAGTTGAGTCCCACCGTGCCGTTCGAGAAGCGCATCACGCGGATCGGATAGAGGTGGCACGAAATCGGCTTGCGGAACGGGGTTTTGCCTTCGGCCCACGCTTTTTCGATGGCGCAGAGCGTGACGCCGTTTTCCGTGTAGGTATAGGCGCACTGGGCGTCGTCCACGAGCGGCGTCGTCAGGTCGCCGTCTTCGTCGACGACCATGAATCCCTGCCGTTCGACCGACTCGATGCCTTCCGCCGTCATGTAGGGTTTGTAATTGGGGTATTCGCGTTCGAGGATCTCCACCTCGTCGGCTTCGAGCGGCGCCCCGGCGTTGCCTTCGACGCAGCAGATCCCTTTGCACTGCGCGATGTCGCAGGCGAAACACTCGCGCAGCAGGTCGGCGCTTACGATTTTGTCGTCTATCTCGATCATTTGCGGCAGGTGTCGGCGATGATGATGTCATAGAGTTCTCCGAGCGACATGCCCATTTCGCGGGCCTGTTTGGGAACGATGCTTCCCCTGCTCATGCCGGGAATCGAGTTCAGCTCGATGAAATAGGGCACGCCCGCGGGGGTGACGATGAAGTCTACCCTTACGACGCCCGAACAGCGGCAGGTGCGGTACGCCTCGCGGGTCATGCGGTTCAGTTCGGCCTTCACCTCCGGGGTGATGTCCGCAGGGGTGATTTCGTCGGAAAATCCGGCGGTGTATTTGGCTTCGTAGTCGAAGAAATCCTTCTTCGAAACGATCTCCGTGATCGGGAAAACATACTCCCTGCCGCCGGCGACGAGCATGCCGCAACCCATTTCGCGGCCCGTGATGCACTCCTCGATCAGGATTTCGTCGCCCTGGGCGAATGCCGCTTCGATGGCCGCCGGAAGCTCTTCCGGGGCGTGCACCTTCGTCACGCCGAACGACGAGCCGTTGGCGTTGGGCTTCACGAACAGGGGCATTCCCAGTTCCGCGACGATCTGCGCCGGGTCGAACGCTTCGCCGCGGCGCAGGAAGACCTCGCGGGCCAGGTTGACACGCCCTGCGAGCGTGCGTTTGGCGGTGATCTTGTCGAAGGTGATGACCGACGAGGTCATCGAGCACGACGAATAGGGAACGCCCATCATGTCGAGGTAGCCTTGCAGCTTGCCGTCCTCGCCGGGCGTGCCGTGAATGATGATCAGCGCGTAGTCGAACGCTTTGCGCACACCGTCGACGGTGATCGAGAAATCATTCTTGTCCACCTGCCACTGCCGCCCGTCGGGGGCCGTATGGTGCCAGTCGCGGCCGTGGAGGTCGATGACCGTGATGTCGTATTTCGAGTGGTCGAGGGCCGCCTCGATCTGGGCGGCGCTCTGAAGGGCGATTTCCCGTTCGGGCGAATCGCCGCCCGCCAGGAGGGCTATCTTCAAACGTGTCATTTCAGGGGTTGTATATATCTTTGTATCGGAATTCCAGTATCTCCTGCACCATCCGGGCGAACTCCTTGGCTTCGACATGCGTGTCGTCGATACGCAGCGCCGCGTTGAAGTCGTTGAGCGCCGGACCCCACTCGCCCATCCGGTAATGGAGTTTTCCGCGCTCGACCAGAAGCGCCGTGTTTCCGGGCTCGGCGGCGATCTGCGCCCCGAGGGCCGCGATGCGCGTCGCGGGACTCCACAGCCCCTTGCGGCGGATGTAGGCGGCGACGCCCTCGTCGAGCATGGCGGCGACGTCCTCGCCCCGCCCGATGCGGTCGCGCACGTCCGTCGAGGCGAAGTCCTGCAACGGGGCGTCCGTCAGCGGCGTGATGCGCCCTTCGAATCCCTCCGCCGGTTCGCCGCGCCGCGGGTAGACGTAAACCGGGTATTCGAGGATTTGTTCGTACTCCTTCCATCCCGCGAGGCGCGCGATCTGGTCGCTGCCCATCAGGATCGAGAACTGCATCCCCGACCCGAAGTTTTCCTTGAGGTAACGCAGGGTATCTATTGTGTATGAGGGTTTCGGCAACAGAAATTCCACGACCGAAGGTTTGATGCGCTCCGGGTATTTCGAAGCGGCGCAGGCGATCTCGGCCATTTCGAAACGGTCCATTTCGGGAGCCAGTTCCGCGGCCTGTTTGTAGGGGCTTTGGGGCGAAACGACCAGCACGGCCTCGTCGCAGAGACCCTGCCCGACGACGTATTCCGCCAGCGCGATGTGGCCGCGGTGCACGGGGTTGAACGACCCGAAATAGAGCATGACCCGTTTCATCCTACCGTGCGATGAATTGGTCGAGGATGCTGCACGTGCCGCACACGGCCTCGTCGAGGCAGTCGTTGACCACCACGTGGTCGAACTCGGGGGCTTTCGTCAGTTCGAATTCGGCCTTGGCCACGCGGCGGTCGATCACCTCCGGGGCGTCCGTGCCGCGGCCTTCGAGCCGTCGGCGCAGCTCCTCGACCGAGGGCGGCATGATGAACACCGAGCAGGCGTCGTCGCCGAAGATGCGCTTGAGGTTGATGCCGCCGACCACGTCGACGTCGAAGACGATCACATGGCCCTTGGCCCAGATGCGCTCCACCTCCGAGCGCAGCGTGCCGTAGCAGGTTCCCTTGTAGACCTCCTCCCACTCCACGAAGCGGTTTTCGGTCACGGCCTGCATGAACTCCCCGTGCGAGAGGAAGTAGTAGTCCACCCCGTCGCGCTCCTGGCCGCGGGGGGCGCGGCTGGTCGCCGAGATGGAGAATTCGAACTGCGGATAGCGTTCCAGCAACCGGCGGACGATGGTGGTTTTGCCCGAACCGCTCGGGGCGGAGAATATGATGACTTTGCCCATTTGATGAAATTAAAAATGAAAAATTAGAAATGAATAAAATTGTTGGTATTATATTATCATTGGCTGGGGTTTATATGATTATAGGTACAGGAGCTAATATTCAGTTTTTAGGAGTTCTTATTTCTTTTATTGCAGTTATTGGTTGGGCGTTTATGTCCGTTATTTCAAGAAAGATTTCTAATAAATACAGTGCATTAACACTTACAAAAGTATCAATGTTGATTGCAACAGTTTGTAATATTCCAGTTTCCTTTTTAGAAGTACAAGTGACACACCCTCTTATTCAAGTAGATTTAGGTGCTGTTTTAGGACTTGTTTATATGGGAGTTGTTTGTACGGCATTTACGAATATTTTATGGAATAAAAGTTTATCATTATTACCTGCTAATACTTGTAGTGCTTTTTATCCAATTCAAACATTAACTTCTTCATTTTTAGGAGTTGTTGTTTTTCATGAAGTTTTGACAACTTCATTTGTATTGGGATCAGCTTTTATTATCGTTGGTGTTTTAATTAGCTTATTATTTAAAAAACGTACTCGAAAAGAAAAAGAAGTCCTAGTATAATCATATTAGGTGATGACAATGAATTTATATCAATTACGTTATTTTACGACATTAGCACAAGAAGAACATTATACAAAAGCAGCTTTAAAATTACATATTACTCAACCGAGTTTAACGCATGCCATTCATTTATTGGAAGATGAACTAGATGTTGCGTTGTTTGAAAAAAAGGGAAGAAATGTTGTTCTAACAAAGTATGGAAAACTTTTTTTAAAAGAAATCGAGCCAATTCTTAATCGTTTAGATGATTCTATAGAAAATATTAAACAAATTTCAAAAGGAAAAGAAACTTTAAATATTGGTTTTGTAAGAAGATTAGGGATGAGCTATATTCCCCAACTAATTTCTTCTTTTCAAAATGAAAATGTGACCTTTCAATGCCATAGTGGTTTTTCTTATGATCTTATTCATGATTTAAAGAAAAATGATTTAGATATTGTTTTTTGTTCCTATGTAGATGATCAAGATATATTTTTTAAACCTGTTGTAACACAAGAGTTTTATGTAATCGTCAGTCTTAATCATCCACTTGCTAAAAATGATGAAATTGATTTAAAACAAATAGAAGATCTACCTTTTATTACTTTTACTAAAAATAGTGGAATTCGTCCAATGATCGATCATCTTTTAGAAAAGTCAAAAATACATCCTCATATATCAATGGAATTAGAGGAAGATGAAGTCGTTGGTGGTTTTGTAGGTCATGATTTAGGGGTAGCGATTGTTCCTGATATGGCAGTTTATGATTTGTTGCCAATCAAAAAAATAAAAATTAAAGATATAGATGAAAAACAAACATTTTATATGGCTTATTTAAAGAATACGCAAAAATCTAAAGCATTTATTGAATTTATTGAGCATGTAAATTGTGATGTATTGTAGAAAAACAAGTCTTTTTTCGGCGCTCTAAATAATCGAGTGCTTTAGCGAAATTCGCTCTAAATTATTAAGGGGG
>ERZ834859.2144-NODE-2144-length-18169-cov-5.050348_pt1 | contig 18169 bp, 18 predicted proteins | sample MGYA00519947_ERZ834859 | MGnify/ENA primary metagenome ERZ834859 (study PRJEB31850, sample SAMEA3708763) | human gut metagenome | biome: human gut; feature: human-associated habitat; material: faeces | place: China | collected 2014 ...
AGAGCAACGCCCTTCTAAGGCGTGGGTCCTGCGTTCGAATCGCAGCGGAATCACTGAAAAAAGAGACAATTCTTTCTGTTTGGGAATGGGTGGTCTCTTTTTTCTTTTTATGTGTATTATTAAATTTAATATCTTTATCACTTCACAATAGATTATTTCAGTTTTTATATAAAAAAAATCCATAGATGGTTACATATATAACAAAAGGGAATATCTTCAAACTTGCCGGAGTACATGCTTATGCGCACGGGTGCAATTGTGCTGGAGCTATGGGGAGAGGTATTGCTGTACAGTTTAAAGAGCGTTATCCGGAAATGTACCGGGAGTATTTACGCAGGTGTAAAGTCGGAGAATTTTGTCCCGGAGACGTTTACTTGTATAAGAATGGGAAAGAGGCTGTCTTTAATTTGGGTACAGAAAAGCATTGGAGGCTTGGGGCGGAACTTTCTTTTGTGGAACAATCGTTGACGGGTATGGTAGAGTTGGCGAAAGCACATCATATCGATCGGATAGCATTACCCCGTATCGCAGCCGGTTTAGGAAAATTGGACTGGGAAGAAGTAAAAACAGTTATCAATCGGGTAGCGGAAGATGAGGCCGAGGTTGAACTGCTTGTTGTAGAGGAATATGAGCCTTAAGAGAATGCTATTTTAGAACTTCTGTTTGCGTATGTAAAGGGAATCGTTTACTTTTGTTTACTCTAAATATTAGATAACTATGAATACATTTGAACACATTCTTTGTCAATTTCCGGAAATCGGTACCGTGAAAGAAGTTGCTCCTTTGACTTCCGGTATTATTAATCAGACTTATTTGGTAAAAACAGCCGAACCGGCTTCACCCGATTATATTTTGCAGCGTATCAATCATCAGGTCTTTACAGATGTTCCTCTTTTGCAGCATAACATAGAATTGGTAACCCGGCATATCCGTCGTAAGCTTGAAGAACGTGGTGAAAAGGATATAGACCGGAAGGTATTACGCTTTGTTCCGTCTGCTGCAGGAGCGACTTACTTTTTCGATGGAGAAAGTTATTGGAGAGTTTCTGTATTTATTCCGGATTCGGTTACTCAAGATGCGGTTACACCGGAATCTTCTTATCTGGTAGGATTGAAATTTGGTGAGTTTGAGGCAATGCTTGCCGATTTGCCGGAAACTTTGGGAGAAACTATTCCCGATTTTCATAACATGGAGTTTCGTCTGCGTCAGTTGAATGATGCAGTAGCTGCTGATGCTGCAGGACGTCTGCACGAGGTAAAAAGTCTGGTAGATGATATACTTCGTGATGCCGAAGAAATGTGCTGTGCGGAGCGTTTGTATAGGGAGGGAAAATTACCTAAACGTGTTTGTCATTGTGACACCAAAGTAAGCAACATGCTTTTCGATAAAGAAGGAAATGTGCTTTGTGTTATTGATTTGGATACCACAATGCCCAGCTTTGTCTTTTCCGATTTTGGTGATTTCCTTCGTTCGGCAGCCAATACTACCCGTGAAGACGATCCTGATATAGAAAAAGTATCTTTCAATCAAACTATTTTTGAGGCTTTTGCAAAAGGATATATCGAATCGGCCAAAGCTTTTCTTACTCCCTGCGAAACAGAATTGCTGCCTTATGCGGTAGCATTATTCCCCTACATGCAGGCAGTACGCTTCCTTACAGACTATATAAATGGAGATACCTATTATCGTACTGATTATCCGGTGCACAACCTGGACCGTACCCGCAATCAGTACAAACTGTATTGTGAAGTGCAGAAGGCTATGCCAGCCATGAAGCAGTATATCGCTTCGCTTCTATAAAGGGATATTCAGTAAACGTCTCTACCACATAATATGGCATATAAAGAGGGGAGATTCTGTAAATAGTATAAAATTAGCCAACTAATTCATACACAAAGTATTGCGAATTAGTTGGCTAATTTTTTATTATTTACTGAATGTCCCTATATAACTTTATCTATCCAATACTATTGCTTCAAAGTCAAACAAAACTTTCAGTTACAAACTCCTTACAATCCTTTTTACACCCCAACGCATTAAACCATAACCTCTGCACAAATAGATATAGAAGCTATATACATTTACGATGTAATCTATATAATATAAACAGGAAACGCGATCCCTCTTCAATAAATAAAGAGAAACCGCGCTTGCACTATATGATTATATTATTAGTTAGCAGCAGAGTCCTTTGCAGCAGGTGCTACAGGTGCATCAGTTGCGTCTTGCTGAGGAGCAGCAAATCCAGCCGGAGCATTCAACGGATTTGTTTTCTGTTCTTCTATAGCCTGTTCCATAATCACAGAAGAAGATTCTACTGTAGTAGGAACAAGATAAGAGGTAGCAATACTTAACACTACCATGAAAATAGCCAATCCCCAAGTCAACTTTTCAATAAATTCTGTAGTCTTACGAACTCCCATAATCTGATTTGAAGCAGCAAAACTAGAAGAAAGACCTCCTCCCTTAGAATTTTGTACCAATACTACAAAGCACATCAGTACAGCTGCAAGTACAATCAATCCAATTAATAAGTAATACATTTTCTATTTTGATTTAGCGTTAATAATCAATTTTTGTAAAAATCTAATTTGGTCTGCAAAGTAAATGTTTTTTTTCGGATATTTCAAATTTAATTTTTCAATAATTTCCAATGCTTTATCGTATCTATGCTGTTTCACATAAATTTTAGCCAAAGTTTCTGTAAAATAGCTTTCATCCAACTCCTCTCCCTCTACCTTTTCAGGTTCAGTATCCTCTGTTTCTTCTTCCAAATCCACAGTTTGTTCCGAGTCAGGATGTTCATCTACAGACGATTGAAGATTCTGCTTTTCTATAAAATCATCTATCAGCTCCTGATTCTTCAAAGGAACTGTCACTTCCGGTTGAGCATCCTCCTGAAGCAAAATAGAAGTATAATCAATACTCACTTCCTGAGGTATTGAAAGCTCTTTAGCTGTCTGTGCCGGAAGTTCCGACAAAAAACGGTCGATCAAGTCTAAAGTTCGATCCGTACTTTCAGCATTTTTCTCTGCTGTTTTTTCACCATGCTTACCAATTACAAAGCGTTCTCCTTCTATATAATAAAACAGCAAACTCAAGTCGGCTACATATAAAGCACTTTTTTGCAATTCGGTTTTAAAATCCGGATCTTGCAGAAGAAACAAGTTTTTCAGATAGAGCAAACGCGCAGTCTGAAAATACGGATAGCGTGCCAACAAACCTCTCAGTTCGCCCAGACTCTCTCTATCCAAAAGTTCCGGATGTGCAATCCATTCCTGCAAACGCTGTTGTATCATATTACCAATTAGCTACAGTTGCATTGAATATCTGTTCTACAATTTCATCAATCATCTGACTTACATATTCCTCCTGTACGGCTGAAAGCTGCTGACTGGCATTATACTCACGACTGGCAGAAAACTGCTGTTCAAAGTCTTCTGTATGGTTTGTATTATTGACAAAACGTACATTCACTGTCATACGCAATTCGGCCATGGTAGAATAACCATCCGAACCGATACCTTTATTGTAAGCATCGTAATTGGTAATCTCACCCGAAAGTTCCAAATCTCCTCCCTGACGAACCTGTTTCAGACGAGTCTGCTGCATAAACTTATCCTGAAGAGCTACGTTAAACATAGACTCCATCGGTCCCCATACGAAAGCAGCCGAACGGTTAGGAAAGTTTTCGAACGAAATGGTTTTCACCTTATCGTAGTTAATAGATGAGCCATTGAATTTATACGAAACCGTACATGCTACCAATACACAGGAAACAAGTACAAACGAAGACAGTATTTTCCAATATTTCTTAATCGAGACCATATTCTTTGATTTTACGATAAAGGGTACGTTCAGAGATCTTCAAATCCTTTGCAGCATTTTTTCTTTTACCATGATGACGCTCCAAAGCTTTACGAATCATCTCTTTTTCCACTTCATCCAGTGATAAATTTTCTTCTATATATTCTTCAGTATCCTGCACATCGGGTTCCTCTACAGGAGTTTCTGTTCTGTTTACCGGATAATTATTGACCAAAGGCACCGATGTCTTTACCACAGGTACAGGAGTCATTACAACAGGCGTTTCAGGCATCATGCTTACAGGTGCCTCCTGAATATACTGTACAGAAGAAGTCTGTGCAGGATGGCTGACCTGTGCCCCTGCCCGCTCCGACATAATATCGTGCACCAGTTTCTTGAGTTCCGTCACGTCACGACGCATATCAAACAATACCTGATACAAGATTTCACGTTCACTTTCAAAGCTTTTCTGCGATGTTGCAGCTTTACCTCCAAACAAAGCCGGAAGACGGGATACATTTTGTGCAGGAAGATACTGTTGCAGAATATCTGCACTGATATCCCGATTTGTTTCAATGATAGAAATCTGTTCTGTAATATTTTTAAGCTGTCGGATATTACCCGGCCAGGAATAAGAGACCAACATCCGTCTGGCATCTTCCGTCAACTGAATGGCAGGCATACGATATTTCTCTGCAAAATCGGATGCAAACTTACGAAACAACAGCGCAATATCATCCGCGCGTTCACGTAAGGGAGGAACCTTGATTGGCACTGTATTCAAACGATAATACAAATCCTCACGAAAACGTCCTTCGGCTATAGCTGTAGCAAAGTCTACATTCGTAGCAGCTACAATCCGTACATCTGTTTTCTGTACTTTTGAGGAACCAACCTTAATGTATTCACCCGACTCCAACACACGAAGCAAACGAGCCTGAGTAGACAAAGGCAACTCACCCACTTCATCCAAAAAGATTGTTCCACCATTTGCTTCGGCAAAGTATCCATTCCGGTCGCTGATAGCCCCTGTAAATGCACCTTTCTCATGCCCAAACAACTCAGAGTCGATAGTCCCCTCCGGAATTGCACCACAGTTCACAGCAATATAAGGTCCATGTTTACGACGGCTAAACTGATGGATAATTTGCGGAAAGCTTTCCTTACCGACTCCACTTTCTCCCGTAACCAGTACAGACAAGTCGGTAGGAGCCACTTGCATCGCGATATCAATAGCCCGGTTCAATCCCTCAGAGTTACCGATAATCCCGAAGCGCAACTTTATATTCTGTATTTCCGATTTAACCATAAATTCTCTTCCAATAGACAGCAAAAATACAAAAATAATCGAACTCTAAAGGCATAAATCCGCATAGATTTTCACTCTTCATCACTCCCTTTAAGCCCCCGACTACTTCCTTCTTCCTTACAACGATAGTAAAAAGGAGATAAACCTACCTGTTTTTTAAAAAATGTACCAAAAGCAGAAGCATTCGGAAAATTCAATTCATCGGCTATCTCCTGTATCGGTTTAGATGTGTTTCTTAGCCAAAAGATACTTTTGCGTATAATAGCCCTAAATACCAGTTCCTGCACAGTATATCCACAAATCGATTTTACCAACGCCGATAAATATTTAGGCGATAAACAAAGCTTGTCTGCATAGAAAGCTACTCCTCTTTCTTCCATATAATACATCTCCACCAGATGTATCAATTTAATAAAAGTATCAATCTTATGTCCATTTACTTTATTATCCCCCATGATACGGCGACTGTACACTGCACACAATCTATAAGTAAGAGCCAATAACAACAGTTTATGTTCATAATGGTCGAATGGACTGAGCGAATCGTGCGGCTTATTGTTCAACAAAGAAAAATAGTGTAAAAAGTCCTCTTCCTCTCCTGTAGTCCATACATAACAAGGTTCGGGAGTATAAGTCATATATAGATACATAGCCATTATAGAGCTACCCAAAATATCGCGAATAGGATCGATACGATAAAAGAAAAGATTTATAGCCAAATCTTCACTATATTCACTTATACAAAAATCAGCTCCTTCTGAAAGAAAGACACACTCTCCCTCATGAGCCGAAAAAGTCTTTTTATTGATAGTGAAAGTAAAATTACCACGTTCACACAATATCAACCCAATATGCTTTAAAATAAATGGCTTCAGCAGAAAACTTGGAAACATACACAAAGTGCCTTCCGAACTACAGATGTCACAATTAGTTGCCAACGCTTTATCCAATTTTTCCAAACGTTCTTCTTTCCCTTTCATATTAATCTGAATAAAGATAATTTACACTACGAAAGTATACTTTTCCTTTATCAGAAGAAAATAAAGAGAATAAAAACGTCAGGGGGAACCCATATATTGTAAATCTTTTCCGCCGAAAAGAATAGATTAAGAAGCATTAAGTTCCCCACTGACGCTTAATTTACGTTTCTTCCAAGGAATCAATACCATCAGAAATGCCGCACCTATACACCCATAAAAGGTCCATCCTGCCATTTCCTTCAATGCAGACAATGTAGCCTGCACCTGTACTTTTCCCTTAGCAGAAAGTGCAGCCATGCTTTGAGATTCCACCTCACTCTTGCCCTGATATTTCATTCCTTGCAGAGTTTGTACATACGATGTAGCTATTTCAGGGTTCATCAAGTCTCTATCCTGTGCAAGACTGGTAATATAATATTGTTGACGATGCTGCAGTATATTAGTATAAAGCGAGCTGCCTGCACCCGGTCCGATAGCCATACGTACCGTAAGCATCACACAAATCCATGTAGACAGATATTTGTAAGGCATCCGCTGATTAGCATGCACAGCAGTAAGAGAATAAAGAAGCATCATTCCAACAGACCGTATGATAACCGGATATTTCATCCGTTCATAAAGTCCATAAGTCTGTACTTCAAAATACATAAACAACGCAGAACAACCTATCAAGACAAATCCCAGTGCAAATATATATTTCAGATGTACACCCTTTTTTACCAGAATGAGAGCAATGATACACCCTACTATATACCCCAACATACTCCAATTTGACAAAGAAGCATTCTGCCAATTATCAATCTTCATACCTACTCCAGCAAACACATTGACAAACATAGCACTGGAGTTAAATACCATAAGCAAGAAAAAGAGCAATACTCCCATACGGATGGTACGAAGTTTGAATATCTCCAACAGGAAATAAGGTGAATCCTGTGTTTTCTCCATATATACAAACCAGCCGGCAAAAACAATTGCCACAACCGTAGCAACCTGAATAGAAGGGCTATCGTACCAATCGAGCACTTTTCCATATACCATTACATAAATTGCAGCAGCACACATCACACAGAATACTACCACATTGCCAAATTTACGAAAATTGACAGGTATCCGATGCCCGTCGTACAGATGCCACGGCATGGTAAGCAGCAAAACCAACATAGACAGCAATATAGAACCAATCATGAAATAATACACATATTGCCATTCATACTCATAAGCAAGCCATGCCGTAAGCGATGTACCGATTTGCCCCAAAATCATAAAGAATACATAAATGAGAGGCTGGCTTACACTTTTTTCCGCATCCAGTCTGTCCCAGCCTTTTTCATCGCAAGGGTCGTTGCCTGGAGTAATATTACGGGTAGCTTCCATACCAAATGCATATTTTATCAGGGTAAACAAGTTCACCATCATCAGTACCATACGTAAAAATCCCATCAACACACTACTCACCCCCAGTACAATAAGACTATCTGTCTGTGCACAAACCCAACTCAAGACACAAAGGATAGCAAAGCCTACCACACACATCAGTTTCTCTCTCCGGATACATACCAGATCGTAGAAGAAAGGACAAAAAGCGGCCATCCCGATAGAAGTAAGAAAACCTATATACTGAATATGCTCTGAAAGAATACCCAACCCACTGAACATCTCGGTACTATTGGCTGTATACACTCCACTTGTTGTAAGAATAGGAATAAACAGCAATATAAGTATCAGTATACCGACAGGTTTAGGTACCCAGTTATAAAACGGATAATTCCGAGGACATGAAGCCATAACTCAATTTTTTTAATGACACGATTTATTTCACAGACTATAATTTAGCCTTTACCACAGCCATCATACCTGCAACCAGACGTTCGTTATCGTCTTCAGACAAATCAATAAAATCAATGCGCACCGGTATCCGCTGCTGTATCTTCACAAAATTTCCGGCCGAATTATCTGTTGGAACCAATGAGTATTTTGCCCCTGTAGCTCCTGAAATAGCTGTAATCCGTCCCGTGAACTCCTTATCACTGATTGCATCAACCGTAATCCGCACTTCTTGCCCAATAGTCAGGTTTTCCACCTGCGTTTCTTTATAGTTGGCAACAATCCATTTTCCAGTATCCGGAAGGATATAAGTTATCGTCTGTCCGGCTCCAATATACTGCCCCTCTTCCAAAGCACGTCTGCCCAACTTTCCATCGCAAGGAGCCACTACAACCGTATACGACAGATTCAGTTTAGCCATTTCCAGCGCAGCCTGTGCACGCTGAATAGCGGCAGCAGTACTTTCACGGCGATTAGAAACCTCATTTATTCCCGATTTAGCAGCTTTCTGCTGACGCTTCAATCCCTCCAACTTCTTCCTTGTGGCTTCATATTCTGTTTCAATCTGCTCCAACTGAATAGGAGTTGCGGCATTTCTTTCCAACAGATTTTCGTAACGCTGACGATCTTTGTCAAGTTTTGCCAGTCTGATTTCCACTTCTGCAATCGAAGCTTCGAATACCGATGCCGAATTCTGTGTCGTCTGGAGTGTAGCATCAATCACAGTGGCTCCTGCCATTGCGTCCTTCAATGCAGCTTCCGCTTCCATCACACGGATGCGATACTCACGATCGTCAAGAACCAACAGCGTATCTCCTTTTTTTACAGTCTGATGTTCTGTAAAATAAATCTTTTTAATGTATCCGGAAGCACGCAAGTTGACCGGAGAGATATATTGTTCTACCTGTGCATCATTACTGGTTTCTGTATACTTATAGTCAAGGAAAAGGCAGATTACCTCTATCAGAGCCCATACTAATAAAGCAATTCCGACGACACTTGCCATCATTCTCGAACGACGTTGTTTTTTTAGTTGTGTTGCCTTTTTTTCCAAAGTATTATTTGTTGTTTCCATAATTCGTATCTATTTAATGTTTGAAATAATATTGATTAATAAGCTGAGCAATGATCCAGCAGACTTTCTATTTGTCCGGTGAGTTTCAGTAGAGTGAGATTAGTTACCCGATAATTATAATGTGCACTGACGTAATTATTCTGTGCTTCACTCATCCTCATTTCATCCTGCAACACCTCTGTCATTGAAGCTATTCCTTCCCGATACCGGTCAGTAGTAACCTGATATACATCTTGCGCCAGCATATAGTTGTCTTTCTGCTTTCTGAAATTACGCTGACTGTTCATCAGTTCGTTCGTTGCATTGAAATATTGAGTCTGCATATTCTTCAATGTATTTTCATACATCAGTTTGACATTTTCTACCTCAATTTTTGCTTTTCTGACTTTTGAGCGTTTTTCCAATCCGTCAAAAATAGGAATACGCAGTGTAAGACCAATGCCACTCGACTGGTACCAACGATTGGAGGGCCCGGAATGAAACCAGTTGCGCGCCTTATCGGTATAAGCCGAATACATCCAACTTCCGGTGAGCGAAAGAGAGGGTATATATCCTTGCGTAGTAAGCTTTTTCTGCTGCTCCGCCAGTTTTTCTTTCGACTGCAACAAACGAAGTTCATACTGATTAAGATCCAATCCGGTCAAAGATACATTTATAACATTTCCCGTATCTACCGGAACCAGTGTAATATCTTTATCAAAAGGATAATCAATGATATACTTCAGAAGATTCAATTGCTGAGTAAGCATAGCCTTGGCATTGTCGTATTGTACCTGCTGATTTTCCAGATTAATATTGACACGCTTCACATCTACTTCCATTGCCATACCATTATCATAAAAGGCCTGCGTTATGTCTCTCAGTTCTTTTAGTCTGGCAATATTCTCTTCTATCAATGCAATCTGTTCTGCAGTATTCTGCCCCAGATAATACATTTTGGTAATCTGCAAAATCAAATCTTCACGTGCTTTACCATACGACAGGTGATTCAGTTCATCCATGGTACGGGCTATATCTAAAGCCGTATACATGGTTTGGTTATACAAAGGCATCTGCAACTGAATACCAACAGAGGCATTGTACTGCAACGTTTTGGTTACATTGTAAGGATTACCATAAGCAGAACCGTCGGTTACAGAAACGGGAGGATTAAAATTATCATTAAATCCCGCCACACCGTTCAATTGAGGCAGCAGTCGTGCACGATTTTCACTTAAGGTATATTTACCCTTGCGTATTTCATTACGGCTGCTTTCCAACAAAAGGTTGTTCTCAATTCCCAGACGAAGACATTCTTCCAGGGTCAATACATTCTGTGCTTTTCCTCCAAGAAAAGGGCATAGAATAAAAGTAAAAATAACTACTAACTGTTTCATTTTTATTGCTTCTTAATCTGAAACAAAGATAGACAGTTAAGGATATACAATATTATTCATAAACGATGGAGGATTGTTCATATTTTCCTTTTCTAATCTTTTTATCAATACTCTCCTATATACAATTTGCACAAAGACTGTAAATAGCATTTCCCTATAACGAAAGAAGAATTGAACCGACGTCGTCGACTCTATAGCCGACGACGTCGGTTATACAGCCAACGACAGCGCCTGTACAGACGACGACGTTGTTTATACCATATAAAAGGCATCGTATACGCTTATTACAAACAAAAACGACTCTTATATATAAAAAAAAGCCAGTCGCTTTCCTCTTCTCGTCATAAGCGGACGAGATCGAAAAACGACTGGTTCTCCTTACAATAAAGAAATCTATAAAATCAGAATACTGTACGTATCATGAAACGAATACCCCATTTATTGGCTGTAGGCAAATGGTTGTAATTCAAACGACGTACATATTCCACGTGAAGCAATTTAAAGATATTATGAATACCAGCTGTAATTTCCACATAAGGAACCTTAGGATCCATCACATTGCTGGAGTAATTATAATGCCCTGTACGGTCATAATGTCCTGGGAACATCATCAGTTCATTGTCGTTACGGTTCTGTTCAAGGAACGGATTGTTTTTATCAGTCAACTGTCCCCATAAACATTTAATCCCGATAAACTCACGCCACTTCAATCTGTTCAGCAGAGGAATACGGTTGAACAGCTTACCCTGCATGTTCCACGATACATCCAAAGAAGCATAACGGTCGTTCAGGAACTCCATGTTGTTAATCAAGTTGAAAGTTTCATCCTGAATGATGTACGACAAGTTAGCTGCCGGCATAATCAGCAGAGGGAACGGAACCTTATTCCACTGGATACCTGCTTTCAGACGTGCATCAATATTTCCCCACGAACTCAACCAGATACGCTTATAGAAACCTACTTCGGTCACATTGTAAGTATAATCGCCTCCCAGCACCCCTTTCAATGCCAAGGTATGTTGCAAAGTAAATACCGGTGCATCCAGATTAATAGGCAAACGGCGCTGCTTTGTATTCACAAAGGTTTCTCCCGGTGCATAGCGGAATGCCAAAGTTGCTTCGGATACCGTAATATCGTGTACATTGAAAGGAGATTTTACCCATTCCGTTCCGGTCAGTTCACCGGCAGCAATAGCTTCCTGCAACTGGTTTTCTCCGGCATTAGTACGATAAAACAGCATACCGCAAGGTTCGTAGTTTGCATGTTTCAACGTAACGGTAGTCTTCAATCCCGATTCTTTTTCCAGTTCGTACTTCACAATCGCTCTGCGCTCATAGTTATACTGGTCTACCGTAGACACTTTCAGCGAAGTAAACACGTTATCCTTATCGGTATTGATATATTTGTCGGAAGGCAACATATTATCATACTGATAGGTAAATGTCAGTGAGTTTTTCGGATATTCGCGGGGCAAATATTCTTTTTTATTGAAAGAATACTCTACCTCACCCATATATTTCGATTTCCGGTCCTTGAAACCATACGCATAATATCCCTTCAGGAAGAGATGAGGATGCAGATTGGCCGTAGTCTGTGCCGATGCACGCAAACGGAGTCCATCGATATAGTTGCTCGTAATCATGGTGTTGATAGGTCCGATGTCCACTTTACTTGGATGCTTGGGCGAACCGGTTTCCACAAAGTTCTCAATCAGCGCCTTCAAACCAAACATAATATACTTGAACCCTTTTATTTTTGTCAGATTATCCACAAACGAGCCCATCTTACTCTCCGATTTACTCAGTTCCTCCTGACGATACTGATTCCAGTACGCGTCATCCCGCATCATGGCATTGACGTCTTTCACCTCACTGCCTTTCCGTTTGAATATCTTTTCGGGTATGGGTTCAAAACTAAAATCGAAATAACGCGTCGTTCGCCTTACCTGATACGAGCCCAGTACCTTTTTCAGATAAGACAATTCACACAGCATATCGTCTTCCATCAGGGCCCATTCGCCGGTAGGAAGTTCACCAAACTTCTGGTCTATAATCATATTATCCACAAAGTTGATGTCGGTCTTCTTCGGAAGATTCAACGTACACTCTTTCACCCGGTAGGTAGAGTCGGCCAGGATATACAGATGTCCTGTAAAGCCAAAGTCACGGGAGTTATTGGGCACAAATGTAAGATGAAAACAGCGTTCTTTCTCCACATACACCGTATCCATGATATAGAACTTATAGAAGTCGATACCTGCTTCAGATACCGGACTGTCGAACGGATACTGCAAAAAACGGAAACGGTCTTCATAAATATCAATATCCTGAAATACATCTTTCAGTACAGTAGTCAGCATATCTCCCGTACTGAAAAGTTCATTGATACCTGAAGAATTAATCCCTTGAATAATAGTCTTCTCTGCATGCGGTTCCTTACGGTATACCTTCTGTGAAACCGTTTCATCAACCGACACAGGAAGAATATTCTTTCCCGTCATTTCGCACAATTCTACCTGATCTCTAAAGAACGGATATTTCTTGAAAAGGAAAGACTCGCGCAAGGAGTCGGCAGTAATGTTATTGACTGCAAGAGTAATCTTCTGATACTTATTATAACTGTAAAAGTCATTCTTCTCCAAGCTGGTACGCTGCTTGGAGGAAATCACTTTCTTCATCAATTCTACTGCCGGATTATTCTTACGGGAATATTTTTCCTTTTTGGGCTTCACAACGACTTCATCAAGCACTAAATCAGAGCGCATGCTTACATTCAATTCACGCGTTTTGGAAGACACTTTTTCTACCCTTGTAGTATATCCTACCATTGAAAAAGTCAAATTGGTCCATCCCGGACGATAGTCAATAGAATATTTACCGTCAATATCGGTTATTGTTCCCACTCCTTTCCCGTCATAATACACATTTAAATAAGGAATAGGATCTCCTGTATCCGAATCTATAACAACACCGTGTATCTGAGACCATACATTAAGCGTCCAGACACATGCCATTATCACAAACAGGAATAATCGTTTTATCATACAAACAATCTTTTTTACCCTTTATATTTGAAAAACGAAGCGAAATTACTGCTCTTAATTCTTTTAGACAAATCCAACACCCCGAAAAATGACAAATAGACCGTCTTTTATGTAGTATTAACCATTATTAATTTAGATTTTTAGAAATTGCATTTAAAATAAAAAGTGTACTTTTGTAGGCTCAATCGAATTGTAAAAAGAGACAAATTAAAATTCATAAGATATTAGAGAATATGCCAAAAGCGCCTTTATTCCATAATTTTATAGCAACAGGATTTGGTTCAGGATACAGTCCAATAGCACCGGGAACAGCCGGAGCTCTGCTTGCCATGCTCATTTGGTGGGGATATTCCCTCCTCTTCAGCCACTGTATCTCCATCCCTGTACTTACCTTTATTGTAATTGTGGTATTTACTTTTGCTGGAGTATGGTCTTCCAGCGTAGTCGAAAAATATTGGGGAGAGGATCCGTCACGGGTTGTTGTAGACGAGATGGTAGGCACCTGGATTGCCTTGCTGGCTGTACCGGAAGGTGCTCATTGGGGATATATGCTGGCCGCATTCGTATTGTTCCGCTTTTTCGATATAGTGAAACCGCTTGGAGTAAGAAAAATGGAAAGCTTGCCTTCCGGATTCGGAATCATGGCCGATGATATTCTGGCCGGAATATATGGTTTTATTGTAATTTATTTATACAGACTCTGCTTCGCGTGAAAGATATACTGACATCATTCCGACAAGGGAAAGGACTATTCATGTTTATGCGGGCACAGTTGTCTGCACAAATTGCGACAGTAACAGATTTTCTGTTGTCTATTCTGTTGAATCAGTTTTTGGGAATGTATTATGTATATGCCACACTCATCGGCTCAGTAACAGGCGGACTGGTTAATTGTATCATTAACTACAAATGGACATTCCGGACAGACGACTGCAGTCCGGCAAATGTCTTATTCAAATATATATTGGTATGGATTGGCAGCATCGGACTAAATTTATGGGGAACTTACCTGCTTACCGAATTCCTGCTCATGCAGAGTGGCTTTGTTCAACTTAATTCTTCCACAGCCTTCATTTTATCCAAAGTTATTGCAGCAATAATGGTAGCTGTACTTTGGAATTATAATTTGCATCGGACTTTTGTATTCAAAAATGCACACATCAACAGATTACTGAAGAATAAAATAAAACGAATAAAATATGGAAATAAAAAAACAAGCAAAAAAGATGCGTGATGCCTTGCAGCAACTCATCTACAAAATCATCAATCCTCTTATTCATGGAATGATTAAGATAGGAATTACTCCTAATGTAGTTACTACAATAGGATTTCTCGGTAATCTGGCCGGTGCCTGCATACTTATCTACGCCGGTGCACACCCGGAACAAGAGCCTTTTACCTGCATAGGATGGGCTGGAGGTATTATTTTATTATCTTCTTTGTTTGATATGATGGACGGCCAGGTAGCACGTATAGGAAACATGGCTTCTACGTTTGGAGCAATGTACGACTCTGTACTCGACCGTTACAGCGAACTGGTCACATTGGGTGGTATTATTTTCTGCCTGTTCGGACATCAGCAACTGGCAGGTGCAGTGATTACTTTTGCTGCTCTTATCGGCTCATTGATGGTAAGCTATGTACGAGCTCGTGCAGAAGGTCTGGGACTGGAATGCAAAATCGGATTCATGCAGCGTCCGGAACGTGTAGTACTGACTTGCATCGGACTACTGGCTTGTGGAATCACAGCGCATACAGCATCCGATTTGTCTTTTGACCCAATGCTTATCCTTATCGTACCGATGGGATTCATTGCCATCTTTGCCAACGTAACAGCTTTTGCGCGTATCGAATACAGCCGCCGTCAGTTAATCAAGAAATAAGTCCAACCGATGAATACATTATACAATAAACCTACTGCAAGGGAAAGCCTGACGCTTGTCTTGTCTCTGGCAGCCTGGATGCTTGTAACGGCTTTATTTGTGGGGATACGTCCGGAACACATCGGAATGGGAATACTGATAGCTGCCCTTTTCCTGATCAGCTCCGTTACACGTAAACTCGTAGTAGCTCTCCTTCCTTTTGCCATATTCGGCATTTCATACGACTGGATGCGCATTATTCCCAACTACGAAGTAAACCCTATTGATGTACAGGGACTCTACGAAACAGAAAAAAGCCTGTTTGGTATTGCTACAGCCACTGAAGGTATACTCACCCCCAACGAATATTTTAATATTCACAACTGTCCTGCAATGGATTTTATGGCCGGTATATTCTACCTGTGCTGGGTACCCGTACCTATTCTATTCGGATTAGGACTTTATTTTGCCAAACAACGTGCCATATACCTTCGCTTTGCTTTGGTATTTCTCTTTGTCAATCTGATTGGCTTTGCCGGATATTACATTCATCCGGCAGCTCCACCCTGGTATGTGATGAAATACGGATTCGAAGTCATACTGAATACTCCCGGCGATGTAGCCGGACTGGGACGTTTTGATGCAATGACGGGACTTTCTATATTCGACAGCCTCTATGCCCGAAACTCAAATGTGTTTGCAGCAGTTCCTTCACTCCACTCGGCCTATATGGTAATAGCTTTTTATTACTCACTGAAGGCTAGATGCAGCAACTGGCTACGAGGTATCTTTGCCTTCATTATGATTGGCATTTGGTTTACTGCCGTTTATTCCGGACATCATTACATTATAGATGCCATACTCGGCGCCTCATGTGCCATCATCGGTATCGTGGTTTTCGAATATGGATTGATGAGAATTCCTGCATTTTCACGCTTCATTGACAGATATACTCACTACATTAACTGATAAAATCAGCCTGTAAATGAGAAATTTGCCATAAAATGAGATAAAACGACAAACATACATCTCTAAAAAGTCTAAAAAATTGCCTACCTTTGCGGGCAAATTTTTAGACTTTACGCCAATGAATGATATTTGTTGCATCGGACACATCACTTTAGACAAGATAATTACTCCGAAACAAACTACTTACATGCCTGGAGGAACGGCCTACTATTTTTCTCATGGAATCCGTCACCTACAGAACAGTCAAAATTATAAACTGATAACAGCACTGGCACCAAGCGAAATGGCTTCGGTAGAAGAACTTCGCAGCAAAGGAGTAGAAGTAAAAGTGCTTCCCAGCAAGCATACTGTATATTTCGAAAATGCATACGGTGAAAACCAGGACAACCGTACCCAACGCGTATTGGCTAAAGCCGATCCGTTCACAGTAGAAGGCCTCGAAGGAGAAGAAGCCCGTTTCTATCATCTGGGAAGTCTGTTGGCCGATGATTTTCCGTTGGATGTTCTTCAATATCTGTCAAAAAAAGGTACACTTTCTGTCGATGCACAAGGATATTTACGTGAAGTAAGAGGAGAGAATGTTCACGCTATAGATTGGGCAAACAAAAAAGAAATGCTGCAATATGTAGATATTCTGAAAGTAAACGAACACGAGGCAGAAGTGTTGACCGGACTATCAGACTATCAACAAGCCTCTATCCGACTGGCAGAATGGGGAGTCAAAGAAGTTTTGCTCACATTGGGAAGTTCCGGTTCTCTGATTTATGCAGACGGTAAATTTTACAGAATACCAGCTTATCCACCCAAAGAAGTAGTAGATGCTACCGGTTGTGGAGATACTTATGTAATGGGATATCTGTATATGAGAAACAAAGGAGCTTCATATGAAGAAGCCGGCTGTTTTGCTGCTGCATTGTCTACTCTGAAAATTGAAAAATCAGGTCCTTTCTCCGGCAGTGAAGAAGAAGTCCTTCAAATCATAGAAAACAGTAATCTTCATCCGGAAGTATTATAATAACGGAATAAACCGGTACAACAGTCTTTCAAAAAGACATAAAGAAATCGCCTCTTAAAAGTTTATAAAAAGCTTTTAAGAGGCGATTTCTTTATAGAGTTTTACACTACTCAGGCTACAGACAACATTTTACGTGCATAGAACCATACAAATACATACGCACAGAAAGGAACAGCAAACGACCATACCATCGTAGTCTGATCGGCCACATATCCCATCAACAACGGACCAACTACTCCTCCCACCGGAGACATCATCAGGAAAGAAGAAGCACGCTTGGTATGGTTTCCCAGTCCTTTCAGAGACAACGCAAAAATAGTAGGGAACATAATTGCTTCAAAAGCATAACCGCACAGAAGAGCAACCAGCGAAATCAGACCCACATCGAGCAGCACTACAAACGTAGTAAATACAACTCCGGTAGCACATACAAACAGCATTTTTTCTGCACGCACCCGACGCATAATCCAGCTACCGACAAAACGTCCAACCATGAACAGTCCCAATCCACCGAACGATAAAACCCAAGAGGCATCACGGGCACTCATCCATTTTTGTTCTACCACGTAGTTGATGAAGAAACTATTGATTGAAATCTCACCTATTTCATAAGCAAACAAAGCAAAAGCTCCAAACACAAACAGCTTATGCGACCAAAGACTGACCTTATGTCCTTCCGAATCCACTTCTATTGCATGTTCTATTTCCGGCAGTTTCACACGAGAAAATATAACAGCTACCAGCAATACTATTACTCCCATGCATACATAAGGCAAAGCTACACTTCCACTTCCCTCCTGCCCATCGTTGGAGAACAACATAAATCCTACCAATATCGGTGCACAAATACATCCCAGTCCATTGAACGATTGCGCAAAGTTCAGACGGCTTGCAGCTGTTTCCTT
>ERZ834859.2147-NODE-2147-length-18154-cov-5.272667_pt1 | contig 18154 bp, 15 predicted proteins | sample MGYA00519947_ERZ834859 | MGnify/ENA primary metagenome ERZ834859 (study PRJEB31850, sample SAMEA3708763) | human gut metagenome | biome: human gut; feature: human-associated habitat; material: faeces | place: China | collected 2014 ...
TTCCTTATATATAAAAAAAGCAGCTTTTTAGGGCTGCTTTTCTATTATACGGCCATTTTGCGGCCAATTTCTTATTTTCACTATCTGGAAGTAGCTATTTTAACTAGTTTCAGCTATTCTAGCTCCTATTCCCACTCCTACAAATATAGGTTTTTATGCCTTTCTAAGCCTTTAAAATTGGGATTTCTATTTTATAAGAAATTCATTTTTTTATATATTTTATAGGGTTTTTAATTTTTTACGGCCAATTTGCGGCCAACTATATTTTTAATATAAAATCTTTAGTTTTATTAATGTATATTTTATTATCTATACAATATTAGATGCTATAAGTTATTTTTTAAAAATTACTTTATGAAAGTTTTTTGTATAATTATTTATTTTCAGAAATGGAATACATATTTCATCAGGAGAAATTCCTCCATGTAAATATTTTTCTTCGTTTATATCTTTAAAATATACTCCTGGTTTAGCTATATAATAATCTTCATCTAAGAAAAATAAAGATTTTTCTAAAATATATCCATATTTTTCTAAAATACTTCTATTTTGTATTATTTCTCTATATTCAAGTTTTCCTATAATTTCCCCCCAATTTTTTCCAAAATCATTAATTATTTGATTACTTATTTTTTTAGAAGAAGCAGGAACTTTTATAGAGCCATGATCAGTCATTATATATACTCCAATTTTTTTATCTATTTCTAATAAAAATTTTATTAACTCTGTTATCCCTTTCAATTCTAATTTTATATTATCTAAAATATCTCCTACATATTTTAAATTATCTGTATGTAATATTTCATCTATTCTTAAATAATTAACTATATAAAGTGTATTATCTACAAAATTTATTTCTTTTAATTTTGCTATTTGATTAATATAAACTACATTTTTTTTATTAAATTTCTTCTTCAGTTCTTTTAATGTTCCTACATTCCAATTTTTATTAAAATTTAAAGATGACAAAGATAATAAAGCTTGTTTTCCAAAAAGTGTCTCTGATGGAAGTGTTGTAAAATAAAAATCTTCTTCATATATATTTATCTCTTGTTCTTTAAAATAAGAACAAAGTATATTTTTTAAAGAAAAATTAAAATTATCAATAACTAAAGCTATAGAAATTTCTTCTCCTTTAATATTTTTATCTATTCTATGGAATATATTATTTATAAAATCTAAAGAATGTTTTATTGAAGTATAATTTGAATAATAATAATCTGAAAATTTTAGAATATATTTTTCATATTGAATAGGAAAATTTTTCTTATTTTGAAATAAATATTCTTTATATGGAAAATATTCTTGAGTTATCCATCTTTTCCACTCTTTTAATTCAGTACATTTAGGCTCAGTTAGCACAATCTCTTTTTCTACTTCTTTTTTCTTTTTCTTAGTTTTTATAAATTCTATAAAACTAGGGTACATCTCATCTAAAAAATGGCTCCATTTAAAAATAGATAAATTATCAGTATAATATTCTTTAGTTTCATTATTTTTTATAGAATTCTTTATATCTAGGTAAAATTGTGGATACTCTGATATTTTACTATAAGTAATTCCATTTTCATTATAACCATAAATAACTTTTATTCCCATTTTATTCCCCTTTAGAATATTCTGATATTAATTGTTCTAATATATCTTTTATATCTTTATTAGATAAGGATATTTCTTCTTTTACACTAGTTATTAAACCTTTTATGGAAGCTTTTAATTCTTCTTTTCTTTTTGGAATAATATTAAAAACTATTTTAGTTGAATTTTCTTTTGCTTTTTCTCCTAGTTTTATTTGTTCTTGTTTATTTTCTTGTATTTCAGGAATAAATTTATTTTCTTTTTTTCTAAACTTAATTTCTATTTCTTCACTTCTTCTTTTGTTATTTCCTTTTCCGTCTTGTTGATTTAAACAATAGAAAAAATCTCCTTCACTAACCATTATATAATCACTAGTAGCCGTTTTTAATTTTACATCTCCAAAAGCTTCTTCTACTTTTAAAGGTATTTTTTCTAATGTATAATATGTATCATATTCTTTACTTAAATTTTTAATTCTTATTTTTAAACCTTCTTCAAAATAAATATAACTTCCTAATACTTCATACTTTCCTATATACTCTAATTCAGGTTTTGGTATTAAGTAAGAACTTTCTATCTCTTCATATCCTTTTTGAATACTTTTAATAATTTCATCAGTGAAATCTTCTTCCCAATTCTTATAATTTCCTAGAGAAGTTTTATAATTTAAAAGTAATTCTTCTAACTCTTCTCCTTCATTTAAATTTTCCAAAAATTGTAAAAAATTTCTTGGATCACTTTTTTGATAAATTTTAAATGTTATATCCTTTTTAAAGTCAGGTAAGTTTTTATAATACTCATTAAAGAAAATATATAAATTTTCATTTTGAAATAAAATATTTAATTTTTTCAAAATTTCTGAATAAATAATATTGTTAGAGTCTTCCACAGCTTTTTTAAAATTTTTAATTTTTAATATAATTTTATTAAATTCTTCTTTTGATAAAAAGTCATTTTTTTCTTTACCTATTAAAATATTTAATTCTGATAATAAAAATTCATCTGCTGATAATTTATTTATTTTCTCAAAACAACTAATTATATTTTTTTCAACTACAAGTTCTATTTTTTGATATTTTTCTAGCGAATTATACCATTCTTTTATTGTAATAAAAGTTTCCTTTATATTCCCATTTTCTGCTAATGTTGTTTGTTCTTTAAAGATTTTGTACAGATTTCCTATAAATTCTTTTTCATTTTCTGATATTTTTATACATCTTATAGTTTCACCTGTTTCTACAAAGTTTTTTAAGTCTTCATATGAATTAATTGAAACATTAACTCCTTTTTTTATTAACGATAGATTTCCATTATAATATCTATACACAAAAGCAATTATAAAATAAGCGGCATACTTCCCTAAAGCATATTTTTGAACTAACTCTTTTTTAAACTCTCCTAAAATTAATTCTTCTTTATCTAAAATTTCTAATGTGTTTTTTAAAGCAGGGTATACATTATAACATTCTAAGTTAATATTAATTTTATAACTATCATTTCCATTTTCAAGAATAATTTCTGAATCTATAAAAGGCTTTAAATATTCTTTTAAGATAGTCATATTTTTTTCAAACTGTAAAGTAGTATTTACATATAAAAAACTATCTATAAACTTTTTAAATTTTTTTTCTTTTTCTGAGTTAAATTCTCCCTTTCTTTGTTTAAAAGACAAATCAATAGAAGGTAAATTTTTTAAATGTTTATTTCTAAAAACTTCTGTAATTAAATCTTTATCCTTATTTCTTCCTTCTTCTCTATATTCTTTTCCTAAATAAAATAATAATATGTTTTCTATTTTAAAGATATTTTTAAGTGTCGTTACTATATATTGTATTGCCCTCCTTTGATAACTACTTAATATTTGGATTTCTTGCTGTTTTAAATCTTTTAATTTTTCTGAATTTTTTATTGCTAAAAGTGTTAGTAGAGATTTTTTTAATTCTTTTAATTCTTGAGGAATAGCAAAAATTAAATTATTTTCTTCTATATTTTTAACTACTTTTAGTGCTCTTTCTCTTTCTGAATTTGTTTCACATAAAATATAGTAATAATATCCATCTACACTATAGTTTAATATATTTTCAGAATGTAATCTCTTACTTTTGGATAAAATAAAATTTTCTGATTCTAACTCTTTAACAGATATAATATCTTTTTGATAATAATTTTCTACTTTAAATTCTGGTTTTGTAGAAATTACTTCTGTTAAATTTTCTACTTCTTTTTTTATTCCAAGATAATCTCTCTCTTTTGCTAATTCCTTTAATTCAGCTATAATATCTATTGGCTTTGATAAATTTATATTTACATATTCAGAAATTATTCCATCAATATTCAGTATATTGCTTTGTCTAAATTCATAAATACAATCTAATTCTTTGAAATAAATGACACCTTTGTCGACTAAAAATTTCATTATCTTCTTTAGTATATTTGTTTCTTCTAAATTAAGATTTAATCCAAATATAATTGTATCTTCATCAGTTGGAATATTCAAAAGATCGTATATTAATATCATATCTAAAATCCTATTTGATAACTCTTTTTCTTTTTCTTCATATATTGTACTTTTTATTTTTTCAAAAGCTGTTTTTGATGCTTCATAATTTCTTATTTTATCTTTATGTTCATTTCTTAATTCAGTACTTGAACTAATAAATTTTTCTCTTCCAAAATAATCTATTAATCTTTCTGCTGTATAAAATTTTAACTCTTCTTCAAGTTCTGTTTCTTTAATATAATTTTCAAATTCTCCTCGTACAAAAAAACTATATACAGATCTATTATTTGAGGATACTTCTTTTGAAATTTCTAATAAAGAGTATGTTGCTATTGGATGCATTGGATATAAATTCTCTATTAATTTTTCTGTTAATTTATTTCCTTTTAAATTTCTAAATAAATCTAAAGCTGTTATTTTTTTAGAAAGTTTTATTAATTTTGATTTTTTTATATATTTCTTCCAAAGCTCTGTTTCTTTCAAAGGATGAACTATAACTGAAATAATATTTTCAAATCCTTCTGTACTTAAAGAAACATCATTAAATCTATCTGAGACTTTTTTAAATTCATCTTTTGCATAATATTCACTATAAGAATTAAAACTTTTATGTGTAGTTGCTATAAAAATAACTGGTATATTTTTCTCATTTAATGAATTTTGACAAAATTCAGAAAATCTCTGAAATACAAGTTCATTAAAATTATGATTTTTTAATATACTTCCAAATTCATCAAAAAATATAGTAAATCCTGAATATTTTTCTCTAAAAAATTCACTTGATACAATTTCTTCTATTATATCAGCTAAATTATCTTTTAAATATGAAAAATCTGTCAATGTTATATTTTTATAAATATTTTTAAATATCTCTAAAGCTTCTGAATCTATATAAATTAATTTATTCTTTAAATCATCTACTGTCCAAGATTTCTCTTGTTCAAGAGCCTCTTCTAACTCCTCATAGAAACTTTTTCTTTTTTCTTCCCATAAATTAATTCTTCTTATTGCTTCGTGATAAATAGAATCAAATTTATCAACTGGTAAATTTTCTCTTATAAAAGCTTCATTTATAGCTCTTAAAAGAATTTCTGTAAAATCTCCTGATATGTCATATTTACACAATGCTACAAAATGTGGTTTGTCTGTTTTTCTTAAACTTTTTAATCTATTTACACTTGTTTCTATTTCTCTTTTTTTAGTTTCAACTTCTTCCTCTGAGTCATAATCTCCTATTTTTTCATCTTCTTCTCTTAAAATATAATTACAAAAAAAACTTTTCATAGCTTCTGAATCTGAATTGTTCATTAAATAATTAGCTATCATCAATAATAAATTTGATTTTCCTGTTCCATAACTTCCGTTTAAAATATAAGCTCTTTTATCTTGAAGTTCATATAAACCTTTAATTATTTTTTCAAATGCATCTCTATGCCCTTTAGTGGGCATGTAATTTGCCATTCTTTTTCTATTTTTTTCTACATCAAAAAGTTCTTCTATTAAATTAACTTCTGATCCTAAAACTGAATTTACTTTTATAATCTCACTTATTTTCCCCATAAACCCTCTCCTATAATTTAATCTTTTCTATTTGATAAATTCTATTAGAATTATCATCTTCATTTTTTAAATTGATATTTTTAAATTTTAAAATATCGAGCATTAAAAATATAGTTTGATTTTTTTCAGAATCTGTATAATTATCATAGGATAATTGATATAAAAAATTTTCATACTCTTTTTCTTCAAACATTGAAATTAATATTTCTATATTATTTACTATCATTAAATTAGAAAATATTGTTTTATTGTTAAAATATGCTTTTAAATAATTTAACTTTTCCAAATTAAATCTTTCTAAATTAAAATTCTTATTTTTAATTTCTTCTATTATATCAATTAAATCATATTCTTTTTCCTTAAAAACCTCTTTTATTACAGGTAACTCTAAATTTTCTGAGGCACATAAAAATATTAATGTCTTATATCTTTTATTTTTTTGATTATTTAAAATTCTATCTAAAGTCATTAAATTACCTCTTTAAAAATTTCAATAAAATTTTTGTCATCTAAAAATCTTATTTGATCTAAATCTGCTCTTGTTTCTATACTTATTTTTTTATTTCTATGGAGTATTTCTAACATTTCTCTAATATTGTATTCATCTAAAAGACAAAATATTCCTGGAGAATTTTCTCCATTTACTATTTCTTTAATAGCTATTGTACTTTCTTTATTTAAATAATTATCCCTATAAAAATATAACAATAAAAGAAATATATTTTCATTTCTTAACATATTTCTATTTAAAAAATATTTAATATTTTGCTTTGGTAATTCCTCACTATCTACTAATAATAATTTTGAAAAAGGTTCTCTTCCTAAATAAAGTTTTAAACTTGCTCTTATCTCTTTTCTTATTTGTTTATTTATTGTTATTTCAGGAAAATTATATTTTTCAAATACCTCTTTTGAATTTTTAAGTTCTAATTCATCATAATTTTGAAAATACGTTCCAAATAATTCATAAAATACAACATTATTCTCATTTGAAGTAATTAAGTAATGAAGTAACCATAAAGTAACTTCGCTTTCTAAATTCATGTCATATTCAAAAATTATTTCTCCTAATTTACTTAATTTATAATCTTTTTTCTCTAATAAGTTATATTTTCTTAAAACTGTTAAATAAGTCCTTAACTTTCCTTCACTTGCAAAATTTATTTTTTCTTGAAATTCTTTTTTATTATTTATGTTTCCTATACCTAGTTGATAATATATAGAAATTAATTCATTAAATTTTACTTCTACTCCTCTTAATAATTGTATTGTTTTTTCCAAATTGATTACTTACTCCTTTCCAGTATATATTGAATTTCTTCTTTTGTTAAATTATAAATAGAATATATAATATCATCTATTTTATTTTCTATATTTTCAAATTCATTTAACTCAATATATTCATTTAAAAGTAAATTTACTAAAAATTTTAGTTCTTCTATTACTTGAAAGTCTATTTCATCTAATTTAGGAACCATTAATTTTCTTATATTTTTAGGTTTCACTTCTGCAAAATCTCTTCCTTTTTCCTGAGTTAAATTTTGATAAATAAAATTATTTAATTTTGAATTTAAAATTCCTAACAAGACTTTATAATCATAGTATTTATTTTCATCTAATTTTATGACTAAAATACTATTTAGTGTATAAAAATTTTCTTGATCATAAGTTGCAATTATTTTATCTGAAGTTTGTCTTAAAATAATTTTTTCTCCTTCAAAAAGCTCGCTATATCTAGGCCAATGTAGACTCCAATATGGGATTTTTCCTTGTTTAGTTTCTCTTTTTTTAGAAAGAGTTTCTTCAAATTGTTTTAAATAATTTAATGTATTGGGAATAGCTGCTTCTTCAATTTTTTTAGTTGTATAAATCAATTTATAATTTTGATAATTTATTTTATATTTATTAATTTCTCTTCCAACTAATACATTTTTTAATATACTTTTTTCTATGTTCAAAATTTCACTTTGTTCTTCTGATATTCTAAAAATTTTATCTCCTCCTGTTGAAATTCCACTTGCAACTTCTTCAACAATATCATCTAATAAAATAGATTTTTCACTTACTTTTTTCATAATATTTAAATCTACTTTGTCTATTCCAAAAATAAAAGAAGGAGTATTAATTAAATCTTCAACATAATTTTCTTTCAAATTTTTATAAAAATCAAATGTCAATAAGTTAAAATCTCTTAAATCTAAATAATTATAAGTATAATTTTCAAATGATTTTCTTTTAAAAAGTGAAAAAATACAAGTAGGAACATTTGCCTCGAAAACTTTATCTCCTAAATTAATGATATTCTCTATTTTATTTTCTTTTATTAAATATTCCCTAGTTTTAATATATTCATTCTGATATAATAAATTATTAGGTACTATAAAATTTAACTTTTCATTATCTTTTAAAATTTCAATTGTATTTTCTATATAATAATTAAAAGTATCCACTGTCCTTAAATGAACTTTTTTATATCTTAATTTATAAAATTCTTTAACATTTTCATCTATATTTGCTCCATATGGTGGATTTCCAATAATACAATCAAACCCTTTTTGAGTCTTCATAAAGATATCAGGAAATTCAAGTTCCCAATGAAAAAAATTATTTTTTTTAGCTATTTCTTTCCAACTATTAAATTGAGGATATGCTAATTCTATTTCTTCAACTTCTAAATTTACAATTTTATCATATTCTTCCTTTTTTACTATTCCATTTTTATTTTCTAATTGCATAGCTAAATAAATATTCCACTTTATTCTTAATTTTTCTAATTCTTTTTGTATTTCTTCATAATAAAATCTTTCTTTGTTATGAATTTCCTGAGCTGTATCCTCTGGCATTTTTTCAAATTTTCTAAATTTTATATCAAGATTTAACATTAAATTATCAATAGTTATATCAAATAATGTTCTATTGTTACTTTTTTTTGCATCAATATTATCTCCTAAAGTTACATCTATTTCTTTTCTTGTAACTCCTAAAAGAGAGTTTCCACATTTTAAGTGATGATCTAAAAATGATAATGGCTTATCCTTACTTGCTGATATTAACCAAAGAGATAACTTTCCTAATTGGACTGCTAAATTATTTATATCTACTCCATAGATATTATGAGTTACTACCTTTTTTAGCCAATAAGAAAAATCATAAGTTTCATCTTCTAACTCAAAAATTACAAAATTAATATACTCATGTATAAAAGAATATATTTTAGTTGCTATATGGTATGCTGCATTAACTAAAAAATGCCCACTTCCCATAGCATTATCTAAAACTGAAATTGTTAAAACTTTTGTTCTTATATATGAGATTATTTTATTATATAACTCCTCTTGTAAAGCTTCCTTTAAAAATGAATCATATTCTTGATCTATTCTTTTTTTCAATTCATCTAATTCTTCTCTTAGTATTTTATTTTTATTTAAAATCTCGTCCAATTTCATATCAACCGTATTAGAAGTTATATATTCTACTATAGGCTCTGGAGTATAATATGCTCCTGTATCTTTTCTTTCAAAAGCATCTTCTGATAAATAAATTTCTCCTTTTTTTATAATTATATCTGTTTTTTTAGCTGTTGTTTTACTCAAAGGAATATATGAAACTTTTGTTCCCTTTTTATCTATTTTTTTTACCATGTCTTCTGAAGCTATAAACATATTATAATCTAGTATTCCTTCATATAATGTTCCAAAACTTCTTGTTGTTAAATCTTTAAATTCTATTTTTTCTACTAATTTATTTCCTTTTTCATAAAAAGCTATTTTTTTCAAAACTTTTATCCAATTTTTATTAGATATCGAATAGTTCCCTAAATATTTTTTATCAGTATTATTAAACAATCCCCCATTATAAGCTTCAATCGTAATATTTTTTTCAATATATCCCTTGTCTATATAAGAAAATAAATTTTCCATTTTTTCCCAAACAGTAAACTCATTATTTTCAACTTCAAATTCAAGATTTTCAATCATTTTATTAAAACTTATAATTTTATATTCTTCTTCATCTACAGGTAATAATTTTTTTGCTTCTGCATAAATTATAAATAAAGTTCTATATAAAACTGTTATAGAATCATTATATAATTCTTTTGATTCTTCAAAAGAAAACTCGTCTTTTCCTATAGCTTCCTTAAATCCCAATCCAATTCCAGATAAAATATCTTCCATTTTTGATTTTAATTCTTTTTCTATTTTCTTTATTTCTAAATCACTATTTTCACAAAAAATATCCAAATTTGACTTTTGAGTTATTTCTGTAACTATTAAGTTTTCTTGATTTATAAAATTTTCTAATAAACTAATTGAAAAATCGATTTCTCTACTTTTAACAAAATCTTCTATATTTATTTCTATAAAAGTTTCAACATAATTAGCTACATTTAATTTATAAATTCTCCAAATTATCCCATCTGTTAAAATAGCAAACTTAAATTTATTTTCTTTACCATAATTAATAATTTTTAAATCTTGGTATTTTTCAAATTTATTATTTAAAGGAAATACATTTTTTTTAAATTCCAAAACCATAATTTTTTCATTTAAATTATTATAGATTTCTATAATTTCATTAATATACCTAGTATTTTCAAATAAAACTTCATTTATTGCATCATTATAAATTATTTCCTGATATTTTTTCTCTGACATTGATTTATTTTTAGGAATATCTTTTAAAATATCAAAAAAATAAAACAAATTATTTTCTATACTATTTTTCTTCTCTTTACTTATCGTTTCTTTTTCTAATTTATTTAAAAAAGAATAAGAAAAAAAATCATTATTTAAATATGACATAATTACCTTCCTTATTTTTATAAATTTTTATTTGAACTAAATATTTCTATATATCCTTGTTATTATAGTGTATAAAATTAAAAATATTGTTTTTATATATCAATTATATTTTTTATAATAATTTCTTTATAATTTCTAAAATCTATTGAAAGTTCTATTCTTTACTCGTCCTAACCATACATACAATAAAATAAATATTAGTTACAAACATAGTTATATCTACCCTAAATTTCTCTTTTCTATTTTTACAAGTAAATTCTATTGTACAATAAAAATTATTTCCTAAATTTTCCTATTAACTCTCAAATAATATTTTTTAAATTTTCATAAAAGTTACTCTTTTTTGCCATAACCCATCCCATTTAATACCTATAATATTTTCTCCTATTTATTTTACCATATTTTTTATGCTTTTTTAATCAAAATATGGTAATATTACTACTAAGGTAGGATTTGATGAAACATTATGAAAAATTAACTAAAAATAGAAAGTTTTTATAAAGCAATTATATAATCTAATCAATACTCAACTTGAAGAACAGGAGAAGTTAAAAATATTGAAACCTATATAGATAATTGAAGAAAATAGAAAATAACAAAGTACCTTGACACATATAAAAGTATGGTTTATACTTCATAATAACTAAATTTTTTAATAGGAGTATTTAATGGATATAAATGAAATAAAATATATAATAAATGAAAAATGTAAAATTTGTAAAACTACTCTTGAACAAATAGTTACATCAGTAGAAATTCCACTTGATTTTATAGAAAAGTTAGAAAAAAATGGAATCATTACTAATGAAAGATATTTTTTAAGGCTTCTACGAGCGTTAGAATTAGATCCTATTGATTTATTTAATAAAGCGAAACTTGATTTAAAAAAAATAAAATTAGAAAATGATATTATTTATTCTGAAAATAAAGCAATACAAAAAATGTACTGTGGTAGTTGGTTAAGCTTTTTAAACTATTATTTTGATAATATTTTTGAAACATTGGATAAAGATTTTATTTGGCGTGGACATAAAAACTCTTCTTGGAAATTAGAATCAACTTTATTAAGAGAATATCCTGAAGGAATTGATGAAAACTTAATTAATATTATCAGTGATAGATTTAAAAAATCAACACTTGGGAATCACGAAAGAATAGAAATTGATAAACTTTATTCTAAAGAAGAATTAAATGATAACATGCTTTGGCTTAGTTTAGGTCAACATTTTGGATTAAAAACCCCTCTTTTAGATTGGACTAATACTCCTTATGTTGCAAGTTTTTTCGCATATATAGATAAATTCTCTGAAACTTCTTATAGAGCTTTGTATGCTTTAAATAGAAAAAAATTTGAAGAGTTAATGAATCAACTAGGCGAAGATATTAAAATTATAGATATAGAAAATCACTTTAATAAAAGATTAATAAATCAACAAGGATTATTTATGTATGGACCTTTAGAAGCAGATTTAGAGAGCATTCTTGAAAAAATAGAAGAAAAACAAAATATTCCAGTATTATATAAATTTTTAGTTCCAAATAGTGATAGGAAAGATATTTTAAAAAATTTAAATAAAATGAATATCAATCCAAAAAGTTTATTTCCTGATTTAATTGGAGCTTCTATTAGTACAAACATTGAAATTGAATTAGAATTATAAGGAGTGGATAAAATGTCAGTAAATAATATTAATACTACTTTATGTATTGGAAAAAAAGAATATATCATAGAAAAAACTTATGATATGTCTGGACAAAAAAAAGTATATAAAGTAAAAGATGAAAATGAAGATAATTACATTATCAAAGTTTTACAATTTAATGAAATAGGTGATACAAGAAGATTTTGGCAAGAAATAGAAGTTTTACAAAGTATTGATTCTCCAAATTTTGCTAAAATATATTATAAAGATATAGATCTTGACAAGAAAGAATATCGAGTTATTGAAGAATATATAGATGGTAAAACTTTAAGAGAGGACATAACTGCTTATAAAGGAAATGAACTTAATTGTATTACCCTTTTTAAAAAACTAATTTTAGGTTTACAAAATCTTTGGGAAAAAAATATTGTACACAGAGATTTAAAACCTGAAAATATCATTATTAAAACAGATGGAAATCCTGTAATACTAGATTTAGGAATAGCTAAAAAATTATATTCTTCTAATTCAATTACTTTAACAAATGAAAGAATGCCATTAAGCAATAATTATTGTGCTCCAGAACAATATAAAAATGAAGATTTTCTAATATCCATCCGAACTGATTTTTTTGTATTAGGAATTGTTTTAAGCGAAATATATACTGGTATTCATCCTTTTAAAGCAACCGATGGAAAAATTGATATTTTAGGTGAATATAATAAAACTGATAGTGTTAAATTAAATAAATTTATAAAAAAACTTTTAGCAAAAGAACCATTTAATAGATTTAGAACTGAAAAGTTAATATTAGATTATATAGAAAGGGAGTGGAATATATGATAAAAGTTTATCATCAATTAGGATTTAGAGAAAATTGGAATTTTGAAGTTTTTGATAAAATGGATGTAGGAGATGGCTTTATTTTTTCACCTGTTAACTTATCTCAAGTTAAACTAGAAAAGCTAGATTCAAAATACAAAGTAAAGGGATTTTTAGATCCTCAATGTTATTATCCTGAACAACGTCCTAAAGGTAAACTTTTAACATATGATTACTTTCCACAAAATATAGCTAAAACTCAGCAGTGTACTACAGAAGATTTTTCAAAAGATGGTATTAGATATAAAATCGCAAATAAATGTATAGAATTACAATTAAAAAATAATTTTGAATATCTTGTAATTCCCTTTAATCGTATTATGAGTAGTTTTCCAAATACAATAATACAAAAAAATAACGAAAAATATATTTATCCTTTTATAGAAGAAATTAAAAAATTTCCTGAAGCTTCTAATAAAGAAATTCTACTTACTTTAATAGTAAATGAAAACCAAATAAGACACTTAGAGGCAAGAAATGAATTTTTAAATTGGGTTACTGGAATTAGAAATATTTCAGGTGTTTACCTTATATTCCAATCTGATAGAAATACAAAACAAATAAAGAATGCAGATATTCTACTTGGAGAATTATTATTTATAAAAACTTTAATTGAAAATGGATTAAAAGTATTTATTGGATATACAAATACTGAAGCCTTATTGTATTCTATTGCTTTCCCTACTGGAGTAACTTTAGGTTCATATGAAAATTTAAGAAAATTTAATGAAGATAGATTTATTGAAAATGAAAAAGCTGCAAGAGCTCCAATAGCTAGATTATATTCAAATTATTTGTTAAACTGGATTCCAGCTGGAACTATTAACTCAATTAGAAGTCTTAGTCTTGATGAATTTGACAAATTATTTGATAAAAATGATGAAAGACCTTATAATTTATCAAATGAATTTAATTGGCACTTTACTAAACCTGAATTATATAAACATTATTTTATATCATTTAATAAGCAATTAAAAGAGCTTCCTGATCAGCTTGATGAAAGAATTAAACACATTGAAGGTTTAATTGATAAAGCTTTAAAATATTATAAAGAAACTTTAATTGCATTTGATTCTGAGTCAAATGGAGATCATTTAATTATTTGGAAAGAAGTAATAAAGCAATTTAAAGAAAATATCGAAGGAAATGAATAATATGTTTGATACTGAATTAAGAATGCACAAATATTTTGAAGATTTCCTCAAAAAAAAAATTTGTAATAAAAATATCGATTATTTATACGAAGTTGATAACTTGTATGGAATTCCTGATTATGTTTTATTTGAAAAAACCAAAAAAAATATAAAATATATTCTTTCTATTGAATTAAAATTAAAAAATTGGAAACAAGGATTAATTCAAGCATTTAGGTATAAAAATTTTTCAAATGATGTTTTTCTTGTAATAGATAGTAAAAATATTTCTTCTGCTTTAAAGCAAATAAATGACTTTGTTAAATATAACGTTGGTTTAGCTTCATTTGATGAAAATAAAAATTTTTATATATACTATCTTCCTATTTCTGAAATACCTCATTCAGATTTTTATACAAATAATTTAATAAAAGAAATTCAAAAAAGTGGAAAGCTTTTACAAGGAAAGAATAAATTAAATTTGTGGAAAAAAGCTTATTCTGAAGAATTAATAAAAAAATTAAAAAAGTAATGAAAACATTCATTACTTTTTTATTACAATAAAACTCATATTATCATTTGGTTCTCTTTCAACAGTTGATAAAAAATTCTCTATTATTTTTTTAAAATTTTTCCCTTTTTTAAAAATTTTCAATATTTCTAAATCGTTTAATTGTTCCCAAATTCCATCAGAACAAATTAAAATTATTTCATCTTTCTTAAAAGAAAATTCTTTAAAAAAAACATCTTCTTTTGTAAATAATTTGCCAGAAGATATAGATTTAGTTAGAATATGCCTACTACTATGAAAAGATATATATTCTTTTGAAATTTCTCCTCTTTCATATAATTCTCTTGCTAAAGTGTGATCTTTTGAAAGTAATTCTATAGTAGTAGCTGAAATTTTATATATTCTCGTATCTCCTAAATTAAAAGCTATATTTTTATTTTCATTTAACAAAACTCCAGCTATTGTTGTTCCTATATAATTTATATTATTTACAATAGAAAACCATTCTAATTTTTCATAGGCTTTATAACATAACTCCTTAATTATTTTTTCATCAACTTGCCTAAAACTTTTAGAAAATATCTCTAAAACTATTTGACTAGCTTTTTCTCCATAGCTACCGCCACCTATTCCATCACAAATAATAAATTTATTCGTAACTTTATTTATATTTGTCGCTTTTTTTAATTTTAAAGTAGGAGAATTTATAAGATTTTTATTAATCAAAATAGAGTCTTCATTTTTTTTTCTATTTCCTATTTGTGTACTATAAAAAACCTCCATAATGCTCTCCTTTTTTAATTTCTACTATTTTTTTATACTATTTTCTTTAATATTTTAAATAATTTTTCTTCCATTTTCAATGCAGATAATGTTAGGCGGATAATCGACCTTTAAGGGAGATTTATCCGCTTGTTATGGTAGTTTATTCATATTGTTCACACTCTCGCTCTATGTCAGCAATTATTTCTTGAACAGTACGAATTATACCTTTTCCCTTTGACAATGGAAATACAGCCAACATCACATTGTCTTTTTCTAACTTAGGTAATAACTTCTCAATGAAGTCATCAAGAGGAATAGAATTGGGTTGATAGTTATCCCATTTACACAATTCTGCAAATTCCTTTTCGCTCCATACAGGAAATAAAACTTGCTCATTATTTCCCATTAAAGCCCAACCTTCTTTATCCTTTAACCCCCAAACTTCTTCAAAGTCTGAAACTTTACGAATAAAGTAGCCATATCTTTCTGCTGCTGAAAGATTGCTTATATTTTTAATCCTGCTATTGTTCATTTTTTATTTCTACCATAATGTTCGGCGGATAATCGACCTTTAAGGGAGATTAATCCGCATGTTACCAGCATTATTCTTCTAAAGATTCCAAAGATTCTTCTTGAAACATTCCATTTTCATCTCTGCCGTATGCGGTACCGTATGGAGCGTGAAGAAGCGGTATAATATCTGGCGAGTAATTACAAATTGTATTTAGACTATAAATGTCTAAATTTTCAGGATTATTTGCATACTCATCATCTTCATCACCAGCAAAAAATCTCCATCCGCTGTCATACTCGCCAAAAGGACTTTCACCATCTGGGATTTCTCGATACATATATCCTACGGGAAGACCATCGACTGTTATTCTATCGCTTGCAAAACATCCTCCTGCTTCATTCCAATCTGTAAGGAGATCTTTTATGTTATTTGCTGGTATAAAAAATTTCTTTTCCTTTTTCATTTTATTTTTCTTTTTTGCTGGTAATGTTCGGTGTCTAACTTATTATTTAGATGTTAAGCCATTTGTTATCAATCTTCTTTCTATGTAATTTAGTTCTATCTATATCTTTATAGAATAGTATTTCATTTTCATTAATACTATCAAGATATACTAAATCATAAATGTCTTTTACCCGTATTAATCGCATGGAATTAAGTTCTATTACAGATAGCATAAATCCTGAAATACAAAATTTACGAATATACATTGGAATAAATACTAAATTTTCGTGATACAATAATGGACCTCCAAAGCGTTTGTCACAAAAGACTTTCTGCCCATTTACGATAAGATTGCCAACCAGAGGACCACCTTGGCATATTTCATTCAAATTTGTGTATTGAATATGCCAGTTATCTTGTTGTATATCTTTTGTAAATCCCCAAGGAGTATCTAATTTATTTACAATTCCAATGCTCATAAATTTCTATTGATTGATAATGTTCGGCAGCGTTCCGCTTTAAGCAGTAGTGCTGTTTGTTATCAATGTATCAATTTATGGTTATTTCTTCAAGCAACTCTAAATATTGTTTCTTACCTTGAAGCTGTTTGATAGCCGATTCTTTGACAGATGCAAATTGTTCTTTATCTCCAAGAAACTTTAAAATACATAGTGCCCTATCATAAAATCGATGATCAATATTCCATTTAACTAAGAAGTCCCAATCCGATGCTTTGCTAATCCATTCGTTTCCTTTATTGAAAAGTTCCAAGAATTGTTGTTTGAAATCTTCAATTTCTTGAATATCATAAATAGAACAAGACCACATTGTAACCTTTGTTCTGAATAAGTCATCTATATCAGACCATTGAGAAAGAGTCGCTATAACTCTGCTATTTTGCAACTCTTTAATCATATTCCGTTTCATATACTTACTCAATCGGCAAAAATCTAATTCAATTCTATTTATATTTATTGAGTTCAGAAATCTACTTATGCTTTCGTGGAGAATATTGATTTTGATGTGTAGAAAATAATAATCGCCACCAATTTTCTTTCGTATTTCAAACTGATATTCACAATACAGCCCCTTGGCTTCATCAAGGACTTTTATATAAGAATCCTTTTCAAAAGTAAAGCCTTCTGACTGCATTATTGGGTCAATTTGTTTTCTTAGTTGGTCTATTAAAGTTTCCATTTTCCAATATATTGATAATGTTTGGTGGATAACCGACCTTTCAGGGGAGGTTGAGCCGCTTGTTAGCATTGTCTTCGTATAAAGAATCACCAACATTCTCCTTAAATACAATGCAAGCTTGTTTCTCTTCTGAACTAAATACTGTATATCCTTGCTTAGTCAACATCTCTAAATAGTTTCTCAACGAAGGGTATCGTAATGGATACTCCTTTTTATATCCAGCAGGAATTATATACGGATATTCTTCAGGAGTATGGGAATTTGGGGTATGAAGAAAAAGAGCATCATACCTACTATCTTCCAAAACAAGTATGGCAAATATTTGAAAAGAACGATTTATATTTTTAACATATTGTTCAAACATCAAAAAGTGCTTGAATAATATATCTAAATGTTCTTTATGTTCTTTCCAACATACATTTCCATAGCCGTTTCGGTCGAAGTGTAAGTGGGAAAAATAGCACCATTTTGATTTATCCGAAACCATATTACACCAATTATCCAATTCATTACATTGATGTAATTTTCTATAATATCTTTTCAGTCCTCTTCTTTTCTTCATTCTACAATGCTAATGTTTAGCAGATAAACTGCCTTAAATGTTTCATCTGTTTGTTAGCAATCT
>ERZ834859.2152-NODE-2152-length-18094-cov-7.910361_pt1 | contig 18094 bp, 19 predicted proteins | sample MGYA00519947_ERZ834859 | MGnify/ENA primary metagenome ERZ834859 (study PRJEB31850, sample SAMEA3708763) | human gut metagenome | biome: human gut; feature: human-associated habitat; material: faeces | place: China | collected 2014 ...
TTCTCAATAACTTTGCTCTACTTTTCCATATCTCACCGATTATTGCTACCTTTGTAGCAATAAAAACAAATCAGATTTATGGTAAAACAAAACTCTACAAAAGCCTGGTTACTTGCCAGCCGTCCGAAGACTTTGACAGCAGCTTCTATTCCTGTCATGCTAGGCTGTGCACTTGCTTTCATGTACGGACACTTCCAATTAATTCCTGCCATACTATGTTTTCTCTTTGCTTTCCTGATGCAGATAGATGCTAATTTTATAAACGATTTATACGATTACCTGAAAGGAAGCGACCGTGAAGACAGACTCGGTCCGGAACGTGCCTGTGCCCAAGGCTGGATTTCTCCTTCCGGAATGAAAAAAGGGATTCTTGTAACTACTGCACTAGCTGCAGTAACAGGGCTTTTCCTGCTTGGATATGGTGGTTGGGAAATGATTCCAGTAGGTATTGCTTGTATTATTTTTGCTTTCCTATATACTACCGGACCTTATCCGCTTGCCTATCATGGCTGGGGCGATATACTGGTTCTGGTATTCTTCGGATTTGTACCTGTAGGATGTACTTTCTATGTCATGGCACATGACTGGAATACCTCGGTAACAATGGCCTCACTCGCCTGTGGATTCGTAATCGATACATTACTTATGGTAAATAACTTCCGCGACAGAGAACAGGATGCCATAAGCGGAAAGAAAACCATCGTCGTACGGTTAGGTGCACGTGCCGGACTTATTCTATATTTTCTACTGGGACTGGCTGCATGCTGGAGCTGTTTCTATTTTGTCACCGAAGGCAGACTGTGGGCTGCTATCTTACCTCAGATTTATCTTTTATTTCATATTCTCACCACAATGAAAATGGCACGAATTAACAGGGGAAAAGAACTGAACGCCATTTTGGGAGAAACGTCACGAAACATGCTGTTATTCGGGATACTACTCACCGCAGGATTATTGATTCCAGCTTGACACAACTGTTAATTTGTTATTTCCATGAACAGCAGAGTAAAAGAACTTGATTTTCTAAAGTGTATATTCATCATCCTGATGATTATTTTCCATCTGGTATACATCGGCGACTCGTATCCGTATGCCAAGCAAGTAGTCTATACCTTCCACATGTCGGCTTTTCTTGTCATTTCCGGATATCTGAATAATGTAAACAAGGAAATCAAAGTCTTCGGACAGAGTCTGCTTTGGATATTCATTCCTTATGTTTGTATGGAAACCGGATACGTCATCATGTCAGCCATTCTCCCCGTAAGGGAAAAGGTTACCGAATTGTCAGCCGGACTTTTATTGCATAAAGCCATCATTGCTCCCATGGGACCTTATTGGTATCTCCATACCCTGATGCTCTGTAATGCCAGCTATTACCTGATGTACAGGATGACAAATAAATGGAAAGGAATTACTCGCTTCATCCTTTTAGGAATATTATTATATGGACTTTCTGAGTTGAAGTTATTGACATTTGCCAATGCCATTTATTTTCTGGCAGGAGTAGCTATCCGACAAAGCGGAAACAATATCATCCGTATTTTCCAACCCAGCCTCTTGGCCTTGTTCCCACTGATTATACTCTGTTACTTCCCCGAAAATCTGAATCGAGGAACACTGGCAGGAGTAACTATTACATATCTGGTAATCAGCTTGCTGCTAGCAACCTACACTTATCTAACGGAACAAATAAAAAGGATTCTTCTTTATATTGGCAGTAATACACTGGTTATTCTGCTCTTTTCACCTGTGTTTACTATTTTGTCAAAACTCTACCTGCCGCTCTTTGCTTTCGATGCGACAGGCATTTGTTTTACGATAGTTTCGGTAGTTTTTGTTATCTGCGGATGTTTCGGCGTAACTTACATATTCGACCGATTACATATCTCGCCTTATTTTTTAGGAAAGAAGCAAATGCTTCCTCCCTATTCTTCTGCCGACTAGTCACGCTCGATCAGTACGGTAGCATATGCCGAGATACCTTCCTCACGACCGGTAAATCCTAACTTTTCGGTTGTAGTAGCCTTTATGGATACGTCTTCCGGTTCAATGTTCATGACATGAGCCAGCACTTCCTGCATTTCTGGAATATGTGCTTTCAGCTTCGGACGTTCGGCACAGACTGTTGCATCAATATTGCCAACTCGATAACCTTTTGTTGCTATCAAATCTATAGTTTTTGCCAGCAGAATCTTGCTGTCGATATTCTTAAACTCACCTGCATTGTCAGGAAAATGATAACCGATATCACGCATATTTGCCGCTCCCAACAATGCATCGCAAATGGCGTGAATCAGCACATCAGCATCAGAATGTCCCAACAATCCTAATTCGTGCTCCAGCTTGATACCTCCCAGCCAAAGCTCACGTCCTTCAATTAAACGATGGACGTCGAAACCAAATCCTACACGTATTTTCATCGCACGTAAAAATCAAGAACTTTTTCGTTTTCCAAATAGCCTTCCAAGTGATTGTCTATCTGTACCGGACCCACTCCTACCGGTGTTCCTGTAAACAGCATATCTCCAATTTTCAATGTACAGAACTGACTGACGTATGCAATAATCTGATCTACTTTAAAAAGCATGTCCTGCGTATTCCCCTGCTGTACAGTCTTACCATCAATATCCAAATGGAAATTGATATGCTGTATATCGGCAAACTTCTCTACCGGTACCCAATCTCCTATAGCAGCCGAATTATCAAATCCCTTACATAGTTCCCACGGCTTACCTTCGGCACGGAACTTACGTTGCAAATCACGTGCAGTAAAGTCAATACCCACCGTTACAGCATCATAATAGCGATGTGCAAAACGCTCGGATATATTCTTTCCCAAACGGTTTATACGTACTACCAGTTCGGTTTCATAATCTACCTGCTGGCAGAAATCAGGAATAAAAAACGGCTTGCTGTCCTTCAGCAAGGCAGAGTCCGGTTTCATAAAGATAACCGGTTCTTGTGGCAATGGCTCGCCTGCATGCAATTCCTTACAATGCAACGGGTAGTTCATGCCTATAGCTATAATTTTCATGGAAAGTTATTTCTTTATTGTTTCATTCAAACGGTTGAACATCACAGCCAGATGAGCATATAGTGATGTATTCTGCACTACAATATTTTCGGGAACCCGAATACGGAAAGGAGTAAAATTCCAGATAGCCTTGATACCTCCTGCAATCATCTTATCTGAAATCTCCTGAGCAATGGCAATAGGAACAGTCAGTACACCAATATTTACTCCATCCAGTTTCATACGTTTCTCAAAATCATCAGAGTGATAAATAGGAATACCATTTATCTTTGTTCCCACCAAGTCGGGATTGACATCGAAAGCCCCTACTATCTGAAGACCAAAATGAGACAGACCTGAGTCACGCAACAATGCTCCTCCCAAGCTTCCTACTCCGAAAAGATACGCTTTATGCATATTGGTAAATCCCAAAAAATCCTCCAATACCTGAATCAGCAAATCAATGTCATACCCTACACGGGTACGTCCGGCAATATCCACATACGAAAGATCTTTTGCTATCTGCGAAGCATCAATATTGATTTGCTTTGAAATCTGAGTAGAGGAAACATACTCCTCTCCTTTCTCTCTCATCAGCTTTGCATTCGAAAGATACCACGGCAGTCTACGCAGAGTAGGCTCCGGTATTTTTTCCGTATTTTTACGAGTATGTATTGCCATTTTTTGCTTCTATAATGGTTCTGTCTTTGTGCAAAATTAAGCTATTTATTCGGAAACGCACACAGAATATAGAAAAATGTACCTATCTTTGAGTCGGATTAAAATTAATTCACATGAAAAATAACGATTGGAAAGACCGACTGAACATTGTATATTCTACTAATCCGGACTTTAAATACGATAACGGAGAAGAGGAAGAAGTGGAAACACTAGATAAAAAACAGCAAAAGCTTCGCGTTTCGATAGAGAAAAAAGGACGCGGCGGAAAGACCGTTACTGTAATAACCGGCTTCATCGGCAGTGAAGATAATCTGAAAGATCTGGGCAAACTACTGAAGACCAAATGTGGTGTAGGAGGTTCTGTGAAAGACGGTGAAATCTTGATACAAGGAGAGTTTCGCCAGCGCATTATCGATTTATTAAAAGCAGAGGGCTATACACAAACTAAGTGATCTGATATTATCTAAAAAGACATCAGGCAATACGCCTAATAAAGACCGATAAAATACCCGAATTCTTTGTACAAATGTTCAGAGTATTTGTACATTTTTTTGCAAAACATCAGCAAGTTTTAGGGAAAACTTCAGCATGTTTTCAAAATCCTTTTTACGACATTATGAATGAAGAACTGAAGGACATAAAAGGATCTTTTTTCAAAGATAGGATTGTATAGAAATTTCATGCAACAAAGTTTGCTCAACACAATATATATTCTTTGTAAAAAAATAAAATTAAAAAAGTCATCTATTTCTCTACAAAAGGGAATAGATGACTTTATATTTTAATACTTCTCAGAGAAGAAGTTATTATTCAGCACGCAAAGTGAAACGTTTGAATTCTGTGATAGCCAATTCAGGATCTGCAGCTTTCAATACTTCTGCTACATTCTTCTTCGGATCCATAATGCTTTCTTGGTTCAACAGACAAACTTCTTTCAAGAATTTGCCCAAACGACCTTTAGCGATATTTTCGATCATAGCCTGAGGCAGGTTAGCAGCCTTTTCAGCAGCTACAGTTTCCTTAATTTCTTTTGCTTTAGCTACGTCTTCAGCAGTGATCCATCCCTTAGCCATGTTGCTTTCCATGTGTTCTTCGCTGTCTACATGAGCAGGATTGATGCCAGCTTTCTTCAAAGCAGCTTCTACAGCCTTCTGTACCTGTTCAGCTTTAGTTTTTTCAATAGCAACGTTGATTTCCTCTTGTTTTACTGATTCAGGAACGCCTGCTTCGTCGATAGCGATCGGGTTCATAGCTGCAATCTGCATACAGATTTCGTGAGCAACTTTTTCATCGCAAACTTTATTGAAAGATACAATTGTACAAAGCTGATTCTTGTTCATGTGGTTGTAAACAGCAGTGCAAGCACCAGAAAGAGAGCGGCGCCGCCGAAGGTCAGATACAAGAGTTTTTCAGGTACCCAGTTTCCGTAGTTCACGTTTTTGTTCATAACTAATCCTCCTACTTGTTTTCTGAATATAACAAAAGTTATATTTGTTATTTTTTATAAAAGAAAATGCCCACCGCATTAACGGTGAGCATCCTTCTCGCTCTTAAAATATGCAATTAAACCCTGCGTTCCGGCATCGGCGTGAATACCGATGGCTTTCGTCAGGAACAGGCGGTGTTCCATATCATAATCTCCTTTGATCAATTCCAGAAATCCGTGTAACCTCATGGATGTCAGAATCCGTAGTAATTCTTTATCGGGCACATAGCCTAGTTGTTTTTCATAATAGCCCTGAAAGGCCGTGAACATATTGTTGAAGACGACATCCCGGAAGGATTCGTATTTGCTGCCGGAGCATTTCTCCAGTACCAGTTCACATTCCTGCCTGTGCGCACAGATATATTCCATGATCTCACGTTCATTCTGCTCTGCGGTCTCAGGATGTTCCTGTTCTCTTTTGGTAATTTCATACATCATTTTCTGATATTCGGCAATCAGGGGATCCAGAATTGCCCCCAGCAGTGCCTCTTTATTTTCAAAAGAGAAATAAAAAGCCCCGGTAGTAACTCCGGCCCGTTTGCAGATATCCCGGAGGTTCGCCCCGGCGTAGCCTTTTTCCAGAAATTCTTCCCTGCCGCAGCGGATTAAGTTTTCTTCCGTGATTTTCTTACGATCTGTCTCCATAACAATTGTTATATTAGCATAGACTAACTCGAGGGTCAAGAAAAAATCTACAGGTAAAATATTTTTGATTTCCGCAAAAATCTCTACAAAAATGTTTTGGTTTATCGTTATTTTAAGATATAATAAAAATAGTAGCAGGAAAACTAAGATAGTGATATATAGCGGGGAAATGAATATGGACAAAGACCCATTTAAAGAATATCTGAGAGAATCCGAACCGAATAAAGCAACAAAAGGGTATGTGTGGAGCACGGCGGTTGGACTTCAGGCAGTAGATGGTCTGAAACCCTCGCAATATCTGATTGACACTGCAATTCAAAATATTGAAGGTAAGATCACGCTAAAAGAGGCACAGAGTCTTATAGAAAGCTATTACAATGAGAGACCTGTCCGTGTATCAGATAATGAACGCACGGAAGAAGCAGATAAAGTTTCCAGCCGTATTGCGGAGCTCCTTTCCGAAACGGCGTTTTCCTTTTCACCGAATGAGTATATAGCTATTCATCGTAAGCTTTTTCGTGGAATATATAAGCATGCCGGAAAAATAAGAGATTATAATATTACGAAAAAGGAATGGGTGCTTGATGGGGCAACCGTTATGTACGGCAGCGCTTCTGAACTGAGAGCTACCCTTGAATATGATTTTTCGCAGGAGAAAGATTTTAGCTACAGGGGATTGTCAATGGATGAGATAATCCACCATCTTGCAGTTTTTATTTCAAGACTGTGGCAAATCCATATTTTTGGAGAGGGAAATACGAGAACAACAGCGGTGTTTTTCATCAAGTATCTGAGAACACTTGGTTTTTCTGCAACGAATGATATTTTTGCGGATCATGCTTGGTATTTCAGGAATGCACTTGTCCGAGCGAATTATACGAACTTGCAAAAGAATATCCACGAAACGACAGTTCATATCCACCGACTTTTTGAAAAGTTTGGTTTTGATGAGGTATTTGGAAGAAGTGCAGTTATGGAGCTTCTTGAGCTGAAAGGTTCAGGTGCTTCAAAACTTCTTTCCAATTTGGTAAAGGCAGACATTATTGAACCGGTATCCGGTTACGGAAAAGGAAGATATAAATTCAAGAAGTAGGGCTTCTTACATCTGTTCATTGTATAGCGATGTGTGGAGGGATTAATCTGTCGCAGTGCATTCCTGTGGCAGACGATGACAATGGGAAAACTCCGAAAAATAAGATAATCTTTCCATCCTTGTTATATAATACGGGACGTGTGATTTCATATTCGGTAATCGGTTTTTTGCTGGGCGGAATGGGAATGCTGTTAACAGGAGGCGGCGGAATGGGAATTCCACTGCTTCTGCAGGGGATATTGAAAATAATAGCGGGTTTGTTCATGGTGATCATGGGAATAAACATGTTGGGCTGGATTACATTATTAAGAAAGTTCCAAATCAGATTTCCACAAAGGCTGACTGATAAAATAAACAAGAAAAGAAGAGAGAACAGACCGTTTTTTGTCGGACTGTTGAATGGGCTGATGCCGTGTGGCCCCATGCAGTCCATGCAGATTATAGCACTTGGATCGGGAAATCCTGTCTCAGGTGCGGCTGCGATGCTGATGTTCAGTCTGGGAACGGTTCCTCTGATGCTTGGTTTTGGAAGTCTGGATACGTCAGAAGCTGAAAATACGGAATCAGATGCGGAGAAAGAGGAAACAGTGGTATATGAAACTCCTGCCGTAGAGAATGGTGAAATTTCAATTAATGCAGATACATTGACTTCGAATCCAATGTATATCAATTACGATTCCAATGGAACCAATATCCAGCTTATTGCTGTAAAAGGCTCGGATGGAACTCCGCGCTTATCACTTAATACATGTCAGGTATGCAATCCATCACCAAGGGCGTATTTTAAGGAACAGAACGGAAGACTGGTATGCCAGAATTGTGGAAATGTATTCACGACAGACAGTGTAGGTGAAACTACTGGCGGGTGCAATCCTATGTATATAGATTATAAGAATACAGACGGAAAACTGACGGTAAGTGTGGCAGATCTGGATACATATGCAGATCAATTTGCATCGTGGGATGGTCCGGTAAAATAGTATCTTCATCGGAGAGCTATCAGCTTGAAAGGTGGATACCTTATCTGCCACCTGAGTCTATGGTGAAAGACCTTAAAGCTATCTGATATAACTGAAGTTTTACGGGCAGGATTCTTATTCAAAATGTGAACTGTGGAGGAAATCATGACGAAGAAAAAATTTATTAAGCCGTTCGCAATACTGGCGGCTGTTTTTCTGGGATCTCTGGAGATGGGATGGCGCTTTTTTAACATGGTGGTCTGCTGCAAAAGGGGAGAGCAGAAAAAGGAAAGAAAGAAATGGTTTGAACTGTCTCATATCAGGGAAAATCATCCACAGAATGGTTATGCCAGAGAATATAATGAGAGTAAGGCATGGTGCTTTGAACAGAACATGCAGGACTGTTATATCAAAAGTATTGACGGATTAAAACTGCATGCATTATATCTGCCTGCAGAAGCTGCGAAGCGGATCGTCATATTAAGTCATGGATATCGTGGCAGCCGGTTTGGCACGTTGTCTTTTATGGCGAAATATCTGCATGAGCATCAGTGCGATGTCCTGTTTATAGAGCATCGCTGCTGCGGTGACAGCGAGGGAAACTATATTACTTTTGGAGCAAAGGAACAATGGGATGTGAAGCAATGGGCAGTATATATGGCTGAACGAAACAAAGAGAAGCTTCCGATTTACCTGTACGGACAGTCCATGGGTGCAGCTTCTGTGCTGATGGCATCAGGACATACACTTCCACCGGAGGTGAAAGGCCTGATTGCGGACTGTGGTTTTCAGTCTATGGAACGGCAGATGCGTGATATGGCAGCTAACTGGTTCCATCTGCATCATATTCCGTTGCTTCTGATGGAACTGGACTGGTTCTGTTCTCTTCTGGCTGGATTTCATATGAAAGATGCAGACACTACAGAAGCCATGAAAAAAAATAAAAGACCGGTTCTCTTTTTCCATGGAGAGAAGGACACCTATGTATATCCCAATAACTCTTTTCAGAATTATATGCTCTGCAGGGCAGAGAAGGAACTGGTGATCATACCAGGAGCTCGGCATCTGTGCAGTGCCTATGCAGATCCGGAACTGTATCAGCATAAGATGATGGAATTTTTTGAAAAATACGATTAAATGAAAAAATCCTGACCGGGATTTATCAGACATAGTATATAGCAGGAAATATACCTTTGAACTGCTAGTACATCGAAAATTAAGTTTCTGCCATATTGACGTAGGATGATTTCTTCATATGCAAGGCGGAGGAAGGAGGCGTAGCGGTGGCTACGGCGACCGACGACAACGCAGCAGATGAAAAATCAGACAAGTCAATATGGCAGTTACTTAATATTCGATGTACTATGTTAAATGTAGGATAAGTCCCGGTCAATTTTTTATAAAGTGTTCATTAAGTCTTCCGGGTACTGGTATTTCCTGAGAAGGTATGATATTTTTTCACCTGAAGCATACATACAATGTTTTCTGTTCCGGATAAAGAGGAAAACCGGGACAATGGAGGTTATCTATTATATGAGAAATTATTATCCTTTGACAGCAGCTCAGAAAATGCATCACAACTGGATCCTGGATTATGGTACACAGCAGGTATCTGGCGTAAGCGTTGTGGCTTCTGTACAGGCAGAACTGGATTTTGGATTATTAAAAAAATGTATTCAGATGGAAACAGAGCGTTCCGGTTGTACCAGAGTCCGTTTTACAAAGCCGGATAAAGAGGGAAATGTAAAACAGTATATCGAAAAACAGGACCCGCGTGATATTGAGCTGAAGGATCTGTCAGGAATGGAAAGTCTGGCAAAGGCAGATGAGCTGATGCAGCAGTGGGCATATGAAACATTTGACGGAAATAATATTCCGATGTGTGAATTTACCATGCTGAAGCTTCCAGAAGGATACAATGGTTTCTTTTTACATATGGATCACAGACTGATCGATTCCTGTGGACTTGTAGTTATGATCGAAGATCTGTTCCAATTATATACGCATTACAGATATGGAACCGCCTGCCCTCAGGAACTGGTAGATTTTGAAACGGTTCTGAAAAAAGACCTGGCAAAGGCGGGCAATGAAAAGCGTTTTGCAAAAGATAAAAAATTCTGGGATGACCAGCTGGATGCACTGGGTGAGCCGTTATATTCTGATATTCAGGGACCGTCCGTATTGGAGGAAGCAAGAAAGCGTCATGGAAATCCGAAGCTTCGTGCTTCTGACATTGAGATGAACGAGCTGTTTGTTGCAGTAAAGGATTATCATCTGGAACCGTATGCGACACAGAATCTGATGGATTTCTGTATGAATCATCAGCTCTCTATGACAAATCTGCTTCTGCTTGGTATTCGCACTTATCTGTCAAAAGTAAATAATGGACAGGAGGATATTACAATCCAGAATTTTATATCCAGACGTTCTACCCATGACGAATGGACTTCCGGAGGAAGCCGAACCATTATGTTCCCATGCAGAACAGTGATCTCACCAGAGACAGATTTTCTTTCGGCAGCTTATGAAATCCAGAATATGCAGAATCGAATTTATATGCACAGCAATTATGATCCGGCATTTATTGTGGATGAGATGAGAAAAAGATATCATACACCGGAGCATACCAGCTATGAAAGCTGCTATCTGACTTATCAGCCAATGCCGGTGAAGGTGGAGAATGAAATGCTTGGAACTATCCGCCAGCATGCCAAATGGTTTGCAAACGGCGCTGCAACCAAGAAAATGTATCTGACCGTATCTCATACCGAGGATGGGGGAATGAACTTTTCCTATCATTATCAGACTGCGCATCTGGAGGAGCATGACATGGAATTGTTGTATTATTATATGATGCGTATTCTTTTTAAAGGAATTGCAGAGCCGGATATGAGCATTGGAGAGATTATGGAACAGGTATAAAGCGTAACAGGTTCCAAAAAGCTTGAAGGAGTAAGAACGGTTAAAGAGAACTTGTCGGCATTGTTTTTATAGAAATCAAGTAACTATTCAGAAGGTAGTATCCCGCGAGGCGTTTTGGCATGTTTTTTGCCAAAATCCCGAGACATATAAGGCAAAATGCCATCACCGAAGGTGATTTGGAATGCATTTTGACTCGTAACTGTGAGGGTACTGAACAGTTACGAAATCAAAAATCAGGAGGAAATGGAATGAGTCAGGAAATGGAATTTAAAAATATTGTGGCGCAGTACAGTAAAGTGAAACCGGAAGAGATGACAGGTGAGATGAGATTCCGTGAAGATCTGGGATTTACTTCCCTGGATTTTATGTCTTTTCTGGGTGAGCTCGAGGATACCTTTGATATTGAACTGGATGAAAACGAAGTGACAAAAATTACAACTCTTGAGGAGGCGCTTAAGCTTCTTGAGGAGCTTCAGTAAGAATCAACAGAGTGTCAGTTCACAGAACAGTGAAGGAGAAAAAATATGCTGATCAGGAATATATTAGAAGAAAGTGTACAGAAATTTGGCGAAGTCAAAGCAGTAAAATGGCTTAACCGAAAAGAAGTTTTGGAGAAAAGCTACAGCGAAATGATGAAAAACGTGATTTCTACCAGAAAAGGACTTCTTGCAGAAGGGTTTGAGGGAAAACATATTGCATTAATCGGAACCAGTTCTGTAGAATGGATCGAAAGCTATCTGGGAATTATTACAGGATGCGCTACAGCGGTGCCGCTGGATGCTGCACTCCCGTGTGAAGAACTGATCGACCTGATAAATCGCTCCGATTCCGAAGCACTCTTCTTAAGTCCGAAACACAGACCATATCTGGAAGCATTTCTTGCAAACTGTCCCAAGCTTCAGAAAGTATGGATGCTCCAGGAAGAGGTGGAGGATCTGCCTTCAGGCGTGTACAGTATCAATGAGCTGAGAGATATGGGAAAGAGTGCAGCAGAAGATGCTTCCTGTCCGGATGCAGAAGCTATTGCGACTATTATCTTTACTTCCGGAACCACAGGCAAGAGCAAAGGGGTTATGCTGACACAGAATAATCTGGCATCCAACGTTGAGGCAGTTAAGATTTCAGCAGAGCCTGGAACTGCCATGCTCAGTGTACTTCCAATCCATCATGCATTCTGCCTTGTTATGGACTGGCTGAAAGGATTTTCTCAGGGGACAACTATCTGTATCAATGACTCTCTGCTTCATATGGTCAGAAATATGAGCATTTTTAAACCAGATATCATGCTCATGGTTCCGATGATGATTGAGACAATTTATAAGAGACTGGCGGCTGCTGATCCGGAAATCCCGAAGGCTGTTCTTGCAGAAAAAGTCTTCGGCGGAAAACTGCAGACGATTTTTACCGGCGGGGCACATCTGGATCCGTACTATATTGACCGTTTTGCAGAATATGGCGTTCAGATACTGGAAGGATATGGCATGTCGGAATGTTCTCCTGTTATCAGTAATAATACACCGGAAAATCATAAGCCGGGTTCTATCGGAAGACCACTTGAGAATGTGGAGATAAAGTTTGAAAACGGGGAGATTTTGGTAAAGGGTACAAGTGTTATGAAAGGGTACTATCAGATGCCGGATGAAACAGCAGAAACGCTGAAGGATGGCTGGCTGCATACAGGCGACAAGGGCTATATGGATGAAGATGGATACCTCTTTATTAATGGTCGTGTGAAAAATCTGATCATTCTCTCCAATGGGGAAAATGTATCACCGGAAGAACTTGAGAACAAGCTTGCGCTGAACCCGCTTGTTGCGGAAGTGATTGTGACAGGTGAAGAGAATGGTCTGACAGCACGCATCTATCCGGAACAGGCAGTTGTGGAGGCAAAGGCACTGGATACTGAGATGATTCGTTTACAGCTTCAGGCATTTCTGGATGAATACAATAAAAATCAGCCGACCTACCGTCGTATTACAGGTCTGGTGATCCGGAAAAATCCGTTTATACGCAGTACAACAAAGAAAATCAGGAGACAGGATGTCCTGATTGATGAGCCACAGGCATAAGAAAAACCCGTCTGAGTGAATTGCTTAGACGGGTTTTTCTTATGCCTGTTTGAAAGAGCATTCCCGCAATCTGCACGCCCCACTTTGTGGGAATGCTTTTTCAAACACGTTAGGATAAAAGAGGCAGCATGCCAGTCAGGAAAACCTGAGTCAGAATCTCTGCAATGACTTCTGGTGCAAGATCGAAATGATCCCGGGTCCATTTGTGAAGAACACCGATTGTGCTGCCGATCGCACAGGTGATCACATAAGATATTTCCTCTTTTGTGTGTCTGCCGGGTCTGGCACTGGAGGTAGTAGCGGTGACATAGTGATGAAGCATAGTCAGCATTTTTTCAAAGAGATCATTCCCATGGGGGGTGCTCAGAAGACTGGAAAGGAAAGGATTTTCCATTGTATAGTGGCAAAGTGTCAGAAAATAGGACTGACAGATATCCCGGTCATTTTCAGGATGAAATTTTTCCATTATAGAAAAAACATCCTGGATCGTCTTTTCCTCAACAGCGGATACAAGAGAGGGAATGTCTTGATAATGATTATAAAAAGTGCTTCTCGCGATACCGGCTGTCTTAGTGATATCGGATACTGTGATCTGATCAGGAGTTTTTTTCTTTAGAAGTTTAAAAAAAGCACCCAGGATGGCTTCATCCGCCACAGAATATCTTTCGTCAGGAAATGAATTTTGCATAGTCGCTTCCCTCCCAATATTTTATCAATAAATATAAGGATATGAGTGGCAAAAGACCTTTTGACTCTCATATCATGTATATATGGAAATCTGGAAAATGTTTATTTCTCTATTTCATAGGCAGGAATCAATATACATGCGCAGAAGTTTTCCAATGGCTGGAAACATTTGATAATAAGTTCACGATGAATCCTGGCACTGTAAGTCTTGAGACGACAGCTTCCGCCATTCAAGGCAACATCTGTATATGCGGCAAGGAGCTTCTTATCTCCGTTGGGAAATGCCTGATAAAAAGACTGGTCAAGTATTTCCAGAGTATCCATGCCTTCCAGAAGAAGCATTTCTTTATTGCAATAGCGGAAAACGAAGTCAATTCCAGTTCCGTTTTTATTAAAAATCAGTTCGATTACACAAAAAGCAATGGGCATATCATCTAATACAGAAAAACGCGTACGAATATTTGGAGATAAAGTCTTGGCAGGATCCTGATGCAAAGATTTGTTCAGAAATTTGTGAGTGGCCGCGCCACGCTTACGTCCTTCCAGACGTACGCCATCCTTCATATGATAGGTGCAGTTCTCAATATGATCAATCTGTCCTCTGGAAACCACGGTGCCTTTATTTATGGAAATATAATCATAAGGTATAAGAATTTCATATAAATCTTTGACTGTGATAAAAGTTTTCACAACTCGTCCATCGGTCATATAAATGCAGGTCTTATTCTCCTGTCTGAGCAGATATTTGATATTACTGATATGGATATTGTTTTTCCTTAAAAATTTCATGATTTTTTCATCCATATAAATATCCCTCCGGTTATTAGTGTAAGGTAGAAAATGTCAGGTTACTATATTTCTGACATTGCTATCTGCAGATAATGAAATAAGTATACCATAAATGTAAAGATTTTACCAGTGTAATTGGGTAAAATATAAGGCTGCATGATCTGTATGCATCGTGATTTGTTTTGGGTGAAAAGAGCGCAGAAAATCCGGTTTTTTCAGATGAAAAAATGCACGGATGTTATAATTGAAAAGTAAATTTTGTGATAATTTCACAATAAAAGACGATATTTTCGAAAAAATTGAAACAAATAAATATATCATAAATACTGTAAAAAGACAGGGGTTTTGGAATTAAACGTCTTTGCAATAAGTAATTAAAAAGGTATCACAACCGGAAGTGAAAGGTTGCGATACCTTTTTTTGCGTCAAACTGAAAATCGTTTTACCAGATTTGCCGAAACTTCAATTTTACAGGTATGCTGCCGGGGTTCGTTTATTTGAGAGAGAAGCTCTCTGGCGGCAACCTGTCCCATATAATGACGGGGGATGCTGATACTGGTAAGGGAGGGGTCGATAATACGTCCTTCAGAGATATTGTCGAAGCCTACAATTGCCACTTGCTCCGGCACCTTGTAGCCTCTGAGCCGCAAGGCCTTGATAGTTCCGATTGCAATCAGGTCATTGTCCGCAAAATAACAGTCTGCCAGAGCATCCCCTCTGTCAATAATTGCAAGCATATCTGCCATTGCACCATCAATGGTTGGAGAAAGCTGGTGAATGATACAGCGGGAACGGGACATTCCGTTATCATGGACAGCATGATAAAATCCCTCCAGACGCTCTGAAAAGTTGCGGAGAGGGTAAGCAGACTGCAGGTATCCAGGTTGCTTCATTCTCAGGCTGATCAGATAATCGGTGGCCAGATAAGCTCCCTGACGATTATTGGGAACGACATAATTGCAGTCAAGGTTTTCAAAATAGGCGTCCAGAATCACCACCGGAAAAGGAAGCTTCAGGAAAGGCCGGACCATTTCTTCCCGCATTTCAGTCCCAAACAAAATAATTCCCACACAGTCAGTAGTTCTTAAATCTCCCAGATAATGCTCCAGGTTATCCCTCTTTTCATAAAATGTGATTACTTTCAGTTTATAATTATCTTTCTGCACTACGGATTCCATACCCTCCACCATAGCATCAAAAATAGGAGAATAGGACATGATGGCATTATGGGAACGATAGCTTACCGCGTAAATGCTTCCGGCTTTATTTTTCTTTAGAGAAAGTTTGGTAAAGTCGTAGCCGTATTTTTCCGCAGCTTCTACCACCAGCCGGCGGGTTTCAGTGCTGACTCCGGGCTTATTATTCAGCGCCATGGAGACGGCAGTCTGTGAAAGATTCAGTTTTTCAGCCAGTTCTTTTGCGGTAATGGACATTTGCGGCACCTCCCAGAGTAATAATTGTAAAGCAAAAAGATAAAGCTCTACCTGTTTTTAGACGTAAAAGGATTTCCTGTGGAAACTGTTCATATTTCTTTGGCAGAAGTTTTTTCTGTTGTATATATTGTACTTCTTAATTGAAAAATAAACAATATATTTGCGAAAAATAAAGCAAAAATAAAGTCAAAAATACTTTATTTCTTATTGGAATAAAGCTGTAGGAGACCTATACTAAAGCTATAAAGAAAAGCAAACAGAATATCTGGGTAAGTAATAAAGAAAAAGATTTTACAGCTAAGAAAACCAAAAGAAAATAATAAATATAAACAAGGAGGAATACCAGAATGGCAAAGATCAAAATCGGCTATGCGCCAACCAGACGAAGTATTTTCAGTGCACCGGATGCAGTTAAGTATCGTGGACTTACTGCAGACAGATTAAAAGAATTAGGAATCGATTTTGTAGACATCACAGACGTAAATGACGAGGGTCTTCTTTATGACGAGGCAGGCCGTATCAAGATTGCAGAGAAATTCAAAAAAGAGAAAATCGACGGACTTTTCCTTCCGCACTGCAACTTCGGAACTGAGTTTGAATGCGCAAGACTTGCAAAAGAGTTAAATGTACCGGTTCTTCTGTGGGGACCTCTTGATGAGAGACCAGACGAGAACGGTGTCCGTCTTCGTGATACACAGTGCGGACTTTTTGCAACAGGTAAAGTCCTCAGAAGATTTCGCGTTCCATTTACATACATGACAAACTGCAGACTGAATGATCCGGTATTCGAGCGTGGACTTCGTGATTTCATGGCTGTCTGTAATGTAGTAAAAACCTTCCGCAACATGAGAATTCTTCAGATTTCCACAAGACCATACGAGTTCTGGTCCACCATGTGCAACGAGGGTGAACTTCTTGAGAAATTCAACATCCAGCTGACCCCAATCCCAATGCCAGAGCTGACAGATGAGATGAAGAAAGCAAAAGCAGAAGGAACAGAGGTTGCAAAGGTTGTGGAATACTGCCGCCAGAACATGGAAATCTGCATTAAAGATAATGAACTTGAGAATGTAGCAGCCCTGAAAGTTGCCATGAAGAACCTGATTAAGAAATACGGCTGCCAGGCAGCTGCAATCCAGTGCTGGAACCAGCTGCAGAGCGAGATCGGAATTATGCCGTGTGCAGCAAACGCACTTCTCAATGAAGAGGGAATTCCGGTTGTATGTGAGACAGATATTCATGGTGCAATTACCGCTCTTCTTGTTGAGGCAGCAGCACTTGATGACACAAGAAGCTTCTTTGCAGACTGGACCATCCGCCATCCTGATGTAGAAAACGGCGAGCTTCTTCAGCATTGCGGACCATGGCCGATCTCCATTGCAAAAGAGACACCGAAGCTTACTTATCCGCTGGCATTCAGCCATCCGGGAAGCATTACAGCTGAGGCAAAACATGGTGAAGTGACACTGGCACGTTTCGACGGTGATAACGGAGAATACTCCATGCTCCTTGGAAAAGCAAAAGGCGTTGACGGACCGAAAGGTATGGGAACTTATCTCTGGGTTGAGGTTGAGAACATCAAACGTCTGGAAGCCAAGATTGTAGAAGGACCATACATCCATCACTGTGTAGGTATCCATAAAGATGTAGTTCCGGTACTTTACGAGGCATGCAAATACATGGGAATCACTCCTGATTTATATGATCCTATTGAAGAAGATGTGAAAGCATATTTAAGAGGTGAATGAGAATGGAAAATTTAAAGGCAAAATCTTTTGACTTGAGAAAAGATACTGTAGATATTATCGTTGCCGGAAAGGGCGGCCATATCGGCGGCGACATGAGTGTGATCGATACTCTGATGAGCCTGTATTTCTGCCAGATGAACATTTCTCCGGAAAACATGGATGATCCGGATCGCGACCGTTTCGTACTCAGCAAAGGTCATTCTGTAGAGGCTTACTACGCTGTACTTGCAGCAAAGGGCTTTCTGGATCTGGAAGATATTAAAGCACATTTTTCAAAATTTGGCTCCAAATATATCGGACACCCGAACAATAAGCTTCCTGGAATCGAGATGAACTCCGGTTCTCTGGGACATGGACTTCCTGTATGCGTAGGCATGGCTCTTGCGGGAAAAAAAGATAACAGAGATTACCGTGTTTACACCGTAATGGGTGACGGTGAGCTGGCAGAAGGTTCTGTATGGGAGGGTTTCATGGCAGGACATCAGTACAAGCTGGACAATCTTTGCGCAGTAATCGACCGTAACCGTCTTCAGATTTCCGGAAATACAGAGGATGTTATGGGACATGAC
>ERZ834859.2190-NODE-2190-length-17885-cov-5.919069_pt1 | contig 17885 bp, 15 predicted proteins | sample MGYA00519947_ERZ834859 | MGnify/ENA primary metagenome ERZ834859 (study PRJEB31850, sample SAMEA3708763) | human gut metagenome | biome: human gut; feature: human-associated habitat; material: faeces | place: China | collected 2014 ...
TAAAAAAAATACTAAAATAGACCATTTTTCTCCTTTGAATTGATATTCACTAAAGTTTCTTTTAATTCTTTTCTATAAAAGTAACATAGTAATAATAAAATAACTATTATAAAAAATACTTCAACGTATATATTCGTAAAAAAACTAATAAATAAACTATAACAAAATATTACTAAAGTAAGTATATAAATTCTTCTTAAATTAAAATTAAAATTTATTAATTTATTTGAAAAATATGTCCTACAACCAAAAAATATAATATATGATAATCCTGTTGATATAGCTGCTCCTTTAGCCCCTAAATATGGTACTAATACTATATTTCCTATTAAATTTGTTATTGATACTATTATTGAAATATACAAATAATACTTTGTTTTTTTCTTAAATCCTATCCCCATATGAGTAGTTTCTGATAATAAATACATGATTGGGATAAAAATAAGCATAGGCATAATATATACTGCCTCTCTATATTTATCTCCTAATAATAAAATTATGACATTACGAAATATTAACATTCCTATTCCAAGTAAGAAAAATACTAAAGAGAGATAATCATTTGCCTTTTTATAAAATTCTGTATCCTCTGGATTTTTTGAATAATGTTCATATACTACTGGAGTCCAAAATGTTGTAAATCCTGTTTGTAAAACAGAAAGTAAAGAAATTATTTTAAATGCTCCTGAATATAATCCTAATTCTACTACATTTGATAAAGTTTTTATTACAATTTTATCTGAGGAAGCAAAAACCCAATTAAGTGCCATTGTCAAAGTCAAAGGAAAACTAAATTCTAATATTTCTTTTTTGGTTATTCTATTTTCTCCACTAAATATCCAAAACTTTCTTTCAATTATTATAGAGAAAAAAGTTACTAATGCTAAAGATAATAATAAAGCTACTACTAATGTCTTATAGTCATCTCCATATCTCTTATATAATAATAATATAAATATAAATTCTGATATTTTTAATAGTACATTGCAAATTGAATATATTTTTCCTTTTTGTTGCATTCTAATAACTAAAGAAGAGTAATTATTTAAACTTCTAAATAAAATACTAAGTATAAAAATTAACCAAAAATATTTTTCATTGTATCCTAAAAAGAAAATTGATATTTTTTCTCTAAAAATATATATCAGAAAAAATGCCAAAATACTTATATAAAAAGGATAATATAAACAATTATATAAAAGTTTCCCTCTATTATTTACCTTTTCATCATAAAAAAACCTGACAAAGCCCTGTTCAGTTCCTAAGCAACATATTACAAACATAAAACTTGTTATAGTAGTAATTAAAGAAGAAATTCCGTATTGTTCTGGAGATAATAGCCTTGTAGTTATAGGAACTGTAAGTAACCCTATAAAAATATTTATATATCCTCCTATTGAAAAAGATAGAAATTTTTTTATTAAATTACTTTTCAATTTTTTCACCATAAAATTCTTTTACTTTATCTATAACTAACTTTACCTCTTCTTCTTTTAAACCATAATATAAAGGTAATCTCACTAATCTTTCACTTTCTTTAGTTGTATACTTATCTTCTCCATGAAATCTTCCATATTTTAATCCTGCTTCTGCTGAATGAAGTGGTATATAGTGAAACACGGCATAAATTCCATTTTGTTTTAAATAATCTATTAATTTAGTTCTTTCTTCTAAGTCTTTACATTTAATATAAAACATATGAGCATTATGCTTACAATTTTCTGGAATATATGGTAATTCTATTAACCCTTTTTTTTCCAATTCTTGTAATCCCTTTCTATATCTATTCCAACTGTTCATTCTATCATCATATATTAATTGAGCATTTTCTAATTGAGCATATAAATAGGCAGCATTTAATTCACTAGGTAGATAAGAAGATCCCATATCTACCCAAGTATATTTATCAACTTGTCCTCTAAAAAATCTACTTCTATTTGTTCCTTTTTCTCTTATTATTTCAGCTTTCTCTATATTTTCTCTATCTCTTATTAGAAGAGCTCCTCCTTCTCCCATTGAATAGTTTTTAGTTTCATGAAAGCTAAAACACCCGTATTCTCCTATTGTTCCCAGAGCTTTTCCTTTATATTCTGACATTACTCCTTGAGCTGCATCTTCTACAACTATAAGATTATATTTTTTTGCTATTTCCATAATTTTATCCATTTCACAAGCTACTCCTGCATAATGAACAGGTACAATTACTTTTGTTTTTTCTGTAATTGCTGCTTCTATAAAATTTTCATCTATATTCATTGTTTTAGGATTGATATCTACAAATACTATCTTAGCTCCTCTTAAAACAAATGGATTAACAGATGAAACAAATGTAAAAGATGGAGCTATAACTTCATCTCCTTCTTTTATATCAGCTAATATAGCTGCCATTTCAGTTGCATGAGTACATGAAGTAGTTAGTAATACTTTCTCACTTTTGAACTTTTTCTCCATCCATTCACTACACTTTTTAGTAAATGGTCCATCTCCACATAATTTATGATTTTTTGTCATTGCTTCTTTTATATATTCATCTTCTTTACCAATATATGGTGGTATATTAAATTGTATCATTATTCCTCCTTAAACCTGTACTTTTTCTATATTCCCTGTAAATATGTATTTTGGTGCTTCTTTACCACAATTGAAAAGTACATCTAATATTGTTATATAATGATTAAATTCTCCATATAGTTGAGTATATTCTGGATATTTATATTCAATATATGCTAGTTCTATTTTTTCTTTTTTAAATTTTTCGTTAACTATATAATCTTTAGCTGCTGGACCTGATAAATAAAAATCTCCATCTAACTTTTTTATTATCTCTATCAATTTATCATCTTTTGTCCCATTTGTTTCTAAGTCTTTAGAATTAATAAATTCCGTTTTTATTCCAAGTTCTCTTGCAATTAAAGTATTAACATAGATATTAAATTCTGATAGGTTTTCCCACTTTTTTTCTAAATATATTTTATCTAATAGCCATTTATACTCAGAAAAAAATTTTGCTTTTTTATAATATTGAACAATTGTCTGATAATGTTTTTCTTGCCAATTAGTTTCTTGAGAAATTTCTATCTCATATATTTTGGTTCCTCTTGATGATTTTTTTACTGGTATACTTAACCAAACTTCCCCTTCTGGAGTTTTTATTTTATTTCTTGTTCGCCAATCTCTTTTAGTAAAATCAACATCTTCAAAAAAAACAAATACATCTACCTTATTCATCATATCAAACACACCCTTCCAAGGAATGTAATTTGATTGTAATATTGCTATTTTTTTCATATTACTCCTCTTCTAAAACTGCTAATCCTATTCCTGTCTTCCCATAACCATTTCCATTATAAAGCATATATAGTTTATCTTTATATTCAAAAACATAAGAATAACATACCATTTCTGAATCCCAGCCATCATCTGAAACTGTAAATTCTTTCATTTCTTCATCTTTTCTAATCCAATTTACTCCATCTTTTGACTCAGCATATCCTATTCTATATGTTTTAACTTCTTCACTCGCTCTATAAGAATACCACATCTTATATATATTTTTATCTTTTAGTACACAAGGTCTTGCTATAGCATATTCATATTCATTTTTAAAATCTATACATATTTTCCCTTTTCTAATCCAATTTATTCCATCTTTTGACTCGGCATATTTTATATGATAATAATGTTTCAAAAAATCTTCTTCTTCCCATTTTATTAATGATACATACCACATTCTCCATTTTTCTCCTTCTTTTATTACAAAAGGAGCAAATGTCGAATACGGATCTATTTCATCTCTATTTAAAGCAACAGGATATCTTCCTAACTTTTGGAAACTTGTACCATCATTTGAACTAATAGCTATTCCATTAAATGAAAAAAATGGAATAGTTCCACCTAAAGTCCAACCATTATAATACATATATTTTTTCCCTGTATCTTTATCTGTAACTACACAAGTAGGCATCACTCCAGAATCATCAAAACATCCTCTTTCACCTAAATCTAAAATTGGCTTTTGACTTATTTTACTAATTTTTTTTGTTTTTAAATTATAATTAAAACTAGCACATCTTGATCTATTCCTAATATCTCTTGGAGAAAAATAAACTCGAATCTCTTCAGAACTTATTTTTTCTACAACTGGCATCATTGCATGGCTATATAACCATTCCTCATTTATTTTATTTATTTCAAAGATTTTTCCTAATTTTTTCCACTTCATAACTTTTCTCTCCTCTAACTATGAAATTTTCAATTCTATACTTTTTTTATTAATTTTAGTTGCTTGCTCTGCTAAATATACTCCATATTTTTCAGTATCCTTCGAAATCCAAGCTCCTGCTCCAATTAAACTTTTATATTTTATTGTTACATGGTCTCTTACTGTACTATTTACTCCTATAAAACAATTATCTTCTATTCTGCATCTTCCAGAAATTACTACATGTGAAGTTATAAAGCAATTATTTCCTATCTCTCCATGATGTCCTATATGGTTTCCACTCCAAATTACATTATTATTTCCTATTTTTACAAATGGTTGAATTGTATTATCTTCTAAAATAAAATTGTTCTCTCCTATATTTTCAGTAAAAATATTTGCTTTTGAGCTTATATAATTGACATATCTATATCCCATTTCTTTTCCTAATAAATATATTTTCTCTCTCACTTCATTCATTGCAGTATAGCCTACCGCTATAAATAAGTAATATTCTTCCTTTGGATAAAGTTTTTCAATATTTTCAAATTCAACAACTGGTAAACCATTAAATTCTTTTCTATCCATAAATTTTTTTTCAACAGTAAACGCCACTACCTTATGATCAATTTTATATTTTTCATCATTTTCAAAATAATACTTCACTAATTCAGCATTATCTCCTAAACCAAATATTATTATTTTTTTCATTTTGTCTTCTCCTTAATCCGAAAATATATTCTCCCATTGTTCCTTCAGTTTTTTTTCTGAAAAATATTCTTTTATTATTCTTTCATTATTTTCTAATAATTCTTCATCTAAAACTTCTAAATTTTCAAATTTATCAAAAGATTTTAAATTAATTCCTAAATTTATTAATGTTTCATAGGTGCTTATCTCTTCTTTTATATATATTGTTTTTTTCATACTCAAAAGAGAAGTTATATTCCCAAAAGCTTGTTGCCTATCATGAGCAAATATTGCTATATCAATTTCAGATAAAAACTCCAAATACTTTGAATATTCTAAAAACTCAGTTATTGGGATAAACTTCTCTCCAAATAACTCCTTTCCTCTCTCTATAATACTCTTTGCATACTCTTTATCTCCATATGAAAGTGGACAATATAATTTTATATTTTTTTCTTTATATTTTTCTAACTTTTCAAATATCTCATAGTGGTTATTTGTAAAGGTTGCTGAATTTCCGATTTGGATAGTTAAATATTCTTTTTTTAATTGTTTTATTTCTATCTTCTTATATAAATTACTCGGATATGTAAAACTATATAATAACTTTCCTTTAGCTCCATACCATTTTTGAGCTAACATATAATCACCTTTCATTAGTGTTATATAACCTTTGAAATTTCCTTTTACATATTTCTCTATTTTATAGTAAATTTTTCTTAAAATTCCTTTTTTCCTGTTTTTATAAGAATATAAATCTCCACCCCATATTATCCAATAAGATTTTTTTAATAATTCCTTTTTTAGAAAAAGAGGTAAAAAAATATATGGCAAATAAAAACCATGAATATAAATTTTTTTATAATTATCTTTTAAACATAATTTTATATAAAACTTTATTAAATCAAACTTATTTTGAAATATTCTTATATTTTGTTCTTCTAATATTTCTACTTTATGTTCATTATTACCTTTATATAAATAAAAAATATGTTCTGTTCCATCAAAATTTAAATTACAAAACTCTATATACTTCTTTGTTGTTGCAGAAAAAATCATTAAATGCAATATCATTTTTTTCTCCTAAAATTAATTTTGCTTTTATTTTTTACTCTAATTTCTATTCTCTTATTATTTTGTATTTCTCCATATTTAGTTGAAAATTTAGATTCAAATACCTCTACTTCTTGATTAAAGATTTCTATAACTATTTCTTTATTATTTCTTAATAAATTTATTCCATCTTTAGTTTTTATAACTCTTACTTTAGGATCTAAATTTAAACAAATAACTCCTTTAAAATTTTCTATAGAATCATCAATTTCAATACTTTTATCTTTCAATTTTATTTTTCTTTTATGTATTGTGTTTAGCTTTTTTAAATATCCTTGATGATCCCCTTCAAAATAAATATCACTAAATTTAGTACATTTAGAAAAACTTTCTTCTTTCATTTCAAAAAGATTATCTTCATCAAAATAATTTTGCTCGTATCCTTCTATATAAATAGTATTATGTAATCTTGTACTTCTAAATAGATTTCTTATATTTTTATTAGCTGTATATACTCCAGTTCCTGTATCAACTATAAAATCTTCTCCTTTTACATTTAATTCAAAAGATAGCTGATCATTATGACTATGTCCACCTTGTCCCCTACATGAAAGCTCTCCACATCTAATAAAACAATATATATCATTATTTCTTAAAATATAGTACCCTCCATTACTAAATTTTACAGACTTATTATAATATTTCTCTTCTTCGTCACTTAAAGAATTAAATATCCATAATTTATCTTCTTTTTTTATTGCTCCACTATTTTTTAACAAAGTATTATTAAAATATTCTCCACCTAAAGATAACAATTCTCTAACATCATTTACTTCCCAACTAGAATAATCAGAAAGAACAAGTAATCGTCCATTATCAACATCTCCTATCATTGAAATTCTTCCATTAGGTTTAATTATTTTAGCTAAAAATTCAAACATTTTTTCCAATCTTTCTTTATATTCTTTAGAAAATTTTATATTATTTTTTTCCCCAAAAATCATTGGAAAAAACATCAATTCAGTTACAAGTCTATGATATGAAGTACTACTTTCATAATTAGATCCATCTTCATTATTCTGAATAAACATCTCTTTTTCTAATTCTTTTTTAGAAAAATCTAACCATCTTTTTACTTCATTATTTTTTAATTCATTAAAATAACTTCCTAAATAGAAAAGTCCTACTAAATCTGAAAGATAATGATTATTAGAAAATTTTATTCTTTTTTCTAAATTTAAAAATATAAATTTACCATGATTATATAAACTATTATTGAGTTTATTTAAAAATTCTTTATCACCATCAATTAAATCCTTAAAGTGAAAATAAAAAAATATCCAATTCACTGCTCTAATTGCTACATCCATAGCACAAGTCCAGTTTACACTCATATATACAGGATTTTCTACTATCCACTCTTCTATTTCTTCTTTACATTCTAAATAATATTTTTTATTATTTGTTATCCAATATGCTTTTCCTAAAGTAAATAAATGTTGAAATCTTGATAACTCCCAAGGAACTTTTACATCAGCATTATTATTTAAATCTACTATTTTAATATCTTTATAAAATTGATTTTTCCAAATAAATCCACTTTTAAAATCTTCATTCCATTTAATTTTCTCTCCTAAATCAACTTCTCCAGAACCTAATAAATCAAATTTATGTTCTAATATTTGCTTAGCTTCTTTTAATATATTTTCTCTTATATTAGTATTTTTTTTATAAAAAAATCTTATTTTTTCTAGATTTTCTTTAGAATAAAAAAAATTAATTTGAGAAATATAATTATCTTTTATATATATTTTCTGTTGAAACTTTTCTATATTTCTTCTTAAATATTCTACTTTAATTTCTTTTAATATTCTTTTAATAATATATCCTAGTACTTGTAATAATCCATATTCTTCTATTTTTTCATATATTTTTTTTAACATATATTTTCCTTTACTTTAATAACCCTAAACAATCATATATTTTTTTACTTCTTAATACTTCTATCTTCTCTTTAAACTCTTTATGCCCTTGTGCTAATACTAAATAATCAGCTTTTTCTAATATCTCATCAAAAGAGTATAACTCAAAGTTATTTACTTCTTTACTATCTACATTAGGTTCACAAGCTACTACCTTATATCCTTTATCTCTTAATATCTCTGCTATTTCCATTGCTGGAGATTCTCTTAAGTCATCTATATCTGGTTTGTAAGCTAACCCTAATACTCCTACCATTAAATTTTTATTTCCTTTTAAGATTTCATCTACTTTATTTACTATAAATCTTGGCTTGAAGTCATTTATTAATCTTGCTTCTCTTATTACGTTTGCTTCTTTTGGAAATTTCTCTACTATAAACCATGGATCTACTGCTAAACAGTGTCCACCTACTCCTGCTCCTGGTGTTAATATATTTACTCTTGGATGTTTATTTGCTAATTTTATTAGTTCAAATACATCTATTCCTAACTTATCACATATTACTGAAAGTTCATTTGCAAAAGCTATATTTACATCTCTAAATGTATTTTCTACTAACTTACACATCTCTGCTGTTATATCATCAGTTATATAACAAGTTCCTTCTTTTACCATCGCATCATATATTACTTTTGTGTATTCTCCAGCTTCCCTTCTTTCTGCTCCAATTATTCTATCATTATGCTCTAATTCATATAGTATTCTTCCTGGTAATACTCTCTCTGGGCAATGTACACTCATAAATTTATCTCTTAATATTCCAGATTCTCTTTCTAGTATGTCTGTCATCAATTTTGTTGTCATTGGTGGTACTGTTGACTCTAATATTACTAAGTTATTTTCTTCTAATACTGTTGCTACTTCACTAGCTGCACTTTCTACATAAGATAAATCTGCTATTTTTTCTTCATGATTCTTTTTAAATGGTGTAGGTACTGATATTATAAATACATCTGATTTTTCTAATTTATCTGTTGGTATTAATCTTCCACTTTTTAATGCTTCTTCAAAAGCTTCTTGGAGTGATGGTTCCACTATATGAATATGTCCAGCTTTTAAAGTTTCTATTACTTTTTTATTTACATCAAATCCTTTTACTGTAAATCCTGCTTTAGCAAAGGCTATTGCTGTTGGTAATCCAATATACCCCATTCCAAGTATTGTAATTGTTAAATCTTTTTCTTTTGCTCTTTGTAATAATTCTTCCATTTCTCTTTACTCCCTTATGTTAAATACTTTGTAAATACTCTCTTATTCTTTGAGATGTTTTTCCATCTCCATATGGATTATTAGCTTTGGACATTTGTTGATATAATTCTCCTTCTAATAGCTCCATATATTTAATTACTTCATCATATTTAGTTCCTACTAATTTTGCTGTTCCTGCTTCTATTGCTTCTGGTCTCTCTGTTGTATCTCTTAATACTAATGTTGGCTTTCCTAAACTTGGTGCTTCCTCTTGTACTCCACCAAAATCTGTCATTATATAATGAGTTCCATCCATTACTGCTATAAACTCTAAATATTCTAGTGGTTCTATTAATATTTTCCTTTCAAAACTATCTAATACTTTATGAGCTACTTCTCTTACTACTGGATTTAAATGCATAGGAAATACTTTATGTCTTTCTAAATAGTCTCTAACTGCTCTTAAAGTTCTTCCATTGGTTTTCCCCAATTTTCTCTTCTATGCATAGTTAAAAGAATATATTTTTTATTTTCTATTCCATATTTCTTTTTAATCTTTTCTAAATCTTTTTACTTATTTTGTTTTACCCAATATAGAGCATCTATTACAGTGTTTCCTACTTTTAATATCTTTTCTTTTGGATATCCCTCTTTTAACAAATTTTCTACATTTACATCTGTTGGAGCAAAATGGATGTCTGTAATTGTTCCTACTAACTTTCTATTTGCTTCCTCTGGAAATGGCGAATAAATATTTCCCGTTCTCAATCCTGCTTCAATATGTCCTACTGATATTTGATTATAGAAAGTTGATAATGCTCCTGTTAATACAGAAGTTGTATCTCCTTGAACTAATATATAATCAAATTTTTCTTTTTTCATTATCTCATCTAACTTAAGCATTAATCTTCCCATTAATTCTGATAATCCCTGTCCTTGCTTCATTATCTCTAAATCATAATCTAGCTTTATTTCAAATAAATCTAAAACTTGATAAAGCATCTCTTTATGTTGTCCTGTAACAACAGCTTTTACATTAATATCATTATTTTTATACAGGAGCTATTTTTACAGCCTTTGGTCTTGTTCCAAATACTATTCCTACTTTCATATCACCTCTTATACTAATTTATATTTTTTTAATATCATATCTAGTTCTTTTTTTCTATTTTCATTTTTCAAATTTTCCAAAAATAGATTTATTTTTAAATTTTTAGAAAAATTATTTTTTAATATATACTTTAATTTTTCATTAGCTTCTTCTAAAGAGTCATAAGTAAAAATATTTAAATCTAAATTATCTTTTTGAATTTCACCATATCTTCTTACTAGAATTGGCTTTCCTAATTGCATTGCTACATAAAATTTTGAAGTCATCCCTAACATCTTCATTTTTTCTACTTCCTTACTATTAAATGGCATTATATAACATTTACTTTTTTGTAAATATTCTATATACTCTCTACTATCTAAATAACCATAAATTTTTAAATGAGAATTTTTAGATTTATATTGATGATTTCCAACTATATTAATTGATATTTTAGGATTTAATTTAATAATATTTTCTAATAACTCAAAATCAATTTGAGTATTCCCCATATAAAATAGCTCTTCTTCTGCTTTATTTAAAAGCTCATTACTTTGTATTTTTTTTTCATCAAATCCTGTTCTCCAATACTCTATATTATTATATTCTTTATAATATTCAAATAATTTTTGATGTGCAATTAAAATTAAATTAGCTCTTTTTATAGCTTCTCTTTCTAATTTTTTAAAATATTCTTTATTACTATTAAATGAAAATTCTATTGGATCCGACATTCTTAAAATTATTGGAATATTTAATGGAATTTTATCTATTATAAATAAGGGTTTTCCAGTTTCTAATACTATTAAATCAAAATTTTTAAATTTTATATTAGATACTAATTTTTCTTGATACTTCTTTATCATTTTCAGAAAAATATTTGGAAAAATTTTCCCCATTATTCCTACATAAGAAAAAATAGATTTTTTTGAATAAATCTGTTTGAAATTACTAATATTTAATCTTCTTTTTTTCTTAAATTTTTTTAGACTATTTATCCCTACCATTAAATGAGTTACCATATATTTTTTTTCTATAAAATATTTTGTAATTGTATCTATTCCTCTATTTGTTTCTGAAAACTCTTGTCCTGATACTATTAATATTCTCATTATATTTTCCTCTTTTTAATAATTATTTTATTATTTTCTTTATATCCTGTGTTCTATCTTTTTTGGTTATTAACAACCTATCTTTTTCTTTTACTATTACTAAGTCACTTACTCCAAGCAGTGATACCTCTACATCATCAGATATTACTATATTATTTTTTGAATCTAAGTCTCTTATTTTCTGTCCTCTTACTACATTTCCATTCTCATCTTTTGGAAATATTTCATCAAAAGCATTGAAGCTTCCAATATCATTCCAATCTATATCCACTGGTATTACTCTAATATTTTTAGAATACTCCATTATCCCAAAGTCTACTGATATCTTCTCAAACTTTTCAAAATAAGGTTTTACTATTTGGCTTAACTCTTCTCCATGCAGATTTTTTTTTAACTCTTTTCTTATCTCGTTAAATATCTCTGTATGTTCTTCCATCAATACTTCAAAATTTTTAAATATAATCTCAGTTGTAAAGATAAACATTCCACTATTCCATAGATATTTTCCACTAGCTAAATAGCTTTCTGCTACTTCAAGACTTGGTTTCTCTCTAAATCTTTTTACTTTACATACAGAATTAAGTTCCATAGTTTCATCCTTTACCTCTATATACCCATATCCAGTCTCTGGTTTAGATGGCTTTATTCCAAGTGTTACTATTACTCCATGCTCTCTTGCTTCCTCTGCTCCCTTAAGTATCGCTTTTCTAAATTCATCTTCTTTTTTAATAAGGTGGTCTGAAGCAAGAACTATTGTTTCTAGCTTCTCTCCAACTTTTAACTTATCTTTAAATCTATTTTCTATTATCAGAGAAGTATACCCAATAGCTGCTGCTGTATCTTTAAAAGCTGGTTCTATCACTATATTTTCCTTTGGTATATCTGATAACTCTTTTTCTATCTCTTTAGCTTGAATAATATTAGTAGCAACAAATATATTTTCTGGTTTTATGATAGGAAGAATTCTATCAACTGTTTCTCTTATCATAGTTTTATCTGAAAATATTTTTAATAATTGTTTTGGTCTTTCTGGTGTAGATAGTGGCCAAAATCTCTCTCCACTTCCACCAGCCATGATAATTGCTGTTAACATAAATTCCTCCTAATCTAATAGCGATTCCATATACTCTTTTAATTTTTCTAATAAATCTTGTAACTTTTTATCAGCTTTTTCTTTTGAAATATCTTTAGTATAGATGTAGTATTTTATCTTTGGTTCTGTTCCAGATGGTCTAATTGTTATGTAGCTTCCATCTTCTAATATGTATTGAATTACATTTGATTTAGGTAATCCTAATTCATCATATTTGTAATCATATCTAATAACTACTTTTTCTCCTAGAAATTCTTTGAAATTTTGCTTTCTTAACTCTGACATCATTGTAGAAATTTCTTCTTGTCCTTTTTCTCCTACTCTAGTTACTGGATAAGTTATCTCACTGTACCAACCATACTTATCATATAGTTTATTTAATTCTTTTAATGGAGTAGTACCTATGCTTTCAAAGTAAGAACACATCTCTACTATTAACATTACTCCAAGTATTCCATCTTTATCTCTTACATAATCTCCTTTAAGATATCCTATTGATTCTTCCATTCCAAATAGGAAAGAGTTATCATATTTTCCTTCTTCAAATTCTCTTATCTTTTCTCCTATATATTTAAATCCTGTGAGAGTTCTAAAAACTTTTAAATTATAATCCTTAGCTAATAAATCTAACATTGGAGTAGTAACAATAGTTGAAACTACTGCACTATTTTTCTTAATCTCTTTACTATGTTCTAAAATATATGATAGTAATAAAGCTCCTATTTGATTTCCATTAAAATATATCCACTTTCCATATTCTTTTATCATCATTCCAGCTCTATCTGTATCTGGGTCGTTAGCAACACAAATATTTATTCCTTTTTTATCAGCTAGTTCAATAGATAATTTAAATGCTGATTCATCTTCTGGGTTTGCGTAATGACAAGTAGGAAACTCTCCATTAGGTTCAAATTGCTCATCTACTACATAGATATTTGTATAGCCTAAATCTTCTAATAATCTCTTTACTGGTCTACCACCTGTACCATGTAGTGGAGAATATACTATTTTAATATCTTTAGGTAAATTATTTAAAATTGTTTCTTTTTTTACACTCTCTAAATATTTACTATCTAACTCATCTGATAAAATTGTAAGTAATCTACTTGCTAAAGCTTTCTCTCTAGTAATTACTTTTACATCATCAAATTCATCAGTATTATTTACCTCTTCAATTATTCCACTAGCTTGTGGTTCTACTAATTGTCCGCCATCTTTCCAATATACTTTATAGCCATTATATTCTTTAGGATTATGGGAAGCTGTAATCATTACTCCAGCTTGACACTTTAATTCTCTTACTGCAAAAGAAAGTTCTGGAGTACTTTTTATGCTATCAAATAGATAAGTTTTTATTCCATTAGCACATAGTACTAAAGCTGTTCTTTCAGCAAACTCAACAGAATTAATTCTACTATCATAACCTATTACTATACCTTTAAATTTTCCAATTTCTCCACTAGATTTAATAAGATAATTAGCTAATCCTTGAGTAGCTTTCCCAATCATATATTCATTCATACGATTAGCTCCAATACCCATAACTCCTCTCATACCACCTGTACCAAATTCTAGGTATTTAGAAAAGTTATCCTCTTCTTTTTGAATAGAAATATTTAACTTATCTTGCCACCTTTTTATCATAAATTCTCCTTTTATTATTAAAATAATTTTAATAATTTTTCAGCCGAAAGTTCCCAATTATATTTATCTAATACTCTATTATTTAAACTTAAGTTATCTTTTAATACTTTTTCCACTTTATATGAATTCAAATAAACTACACTCTCTCCAAATATCTCTGGTAAACAACTAGTATTTGAAACATAAATTTCTTCACAGCCACACCCCATAGCTTCTAGTGGTGGTAATCCAAACCCTTCATAAAATGAAGGATAGATAAATCCTTTACAAGTCATGTATAGAGCTTTTAATTCTTCATCTGTTACATATCCACACCATACTAAATTTTTCAAATCTTCTATTCCTAATTTCCCAAAAACTTTTATATTTTTCTTTCCTGCAATAACAAATTGTTTTTCTGGATATAATTTAGCTAATTCTATAATATATTTAAAATTCTTATTTGGATTTATACTAGAAACTGCTAGATAAAAACTTTTATTTTTTAAATTTAATCTTTGTAAAATACTAAAATCTTCATTCCCTCTCAAAATATGTTCCCAAGAATTATATATAACTTCTATTTTTTCTTTTGGAACTTTATAGTATTTTATTATTTCTTGTTTAGAAAATTCTGAAACTGTTAGTATTTTTTTGCTAGTTTTTACTAAAATCCAAATTAAAATTCTATAATACCAAGAAAATTTTTTAGAAAAAAATTGTGGATTTACTCTGAATGATATATCATGTATATCGACTATTCCAGTATTTATAATAGGAGCTGTATTACATAAATTTAATAATATTCCTTTTTCTTTTAAAGTATAAAAAGGTAACTCTAACTGCTCCCATAGATGTCCTTTTAAAATCCCTACTTTTTTTATTTTTATATTTTTATACAAATTTTCAAATATGATATTTTTAGGAGCTAAGACTACTACTTCTATTTTTTCTTTCTTGACTAGATTATCTAGTTCTCTTACTAATTCGTGGGCTACTCTTTGTACACCAGTTATTTGCTGAGATAAAAATCTACCATTAATTATTATTTTTATCATAATTTTCCCTTTTTAATAAATATTCTTTTATTTTTTCTGAAGTTTTTCCATCTCCGTATGGATTATTTGCTTTTGACATTTGCTGATATAGTTCGCCTTCTAACAACTCCATATATTTAAATACTTTATCATATTTAGTTCCAACTAATTTTGCTGTTCCAGCTTCTATAGCCTCTGGTCTTTCTGTCGTGTCTCTTAATACCAATGTTGGTTTCCCTAAACTTGGTGCTTCTTCTTGTACTCCACCAGAGTCTGTCATTATATAGTGAGCTCCATCCATTACAGCTATAAACTCTAAATATTCTAATGGGTCTATTAGTATTTTTCTTTCAAAACTATCTAATACTTTATGGGCTACTTCTCTAACTAGTGGATTTAAATGCATAGGAAATACTAAATATAAATCTTTATGTCTCTCTAAATAATCTCTAACCGCTCTTAAAGTCTCTTCCATTGGTTTTCCCCAATTTTCTCTTCTATGCATAGTTAGAAGAATATACTTTTTATTTTCTATTCCATATTTCTTCTTAATATCTTCTAAATCTTTTTGCTTATTTTGTTTTACCCAATATAGAGCATCTATTACAGTATTTCCTACTTTTAATATTTTTTCTTTCGAATATCCTTCTCTTAATAGATTTTCTACATTTACATCTGTTGGAGCAAAATGTGTATCTGTAATAGTCCCTACTAGTTTTCTATTTGCTTCTTCTGGAAATGGAGAATAAATATTTCCTGTTCTTAATCCTGCTTCTATATGTCCTACTGGTATTTGATTATAGAAAGCTGATAATGCTCCCGTTAATACAGAAGTTGTATCTCCTTGAACTAATACATAATCAAATTTTTCTTTTTTCATTATCTCATCTAATTTAAGCATTAATCTTCCTGTTAATTCTGATAACCCTTGTCCTTGTTTCATTATCTCTAAATCATAATCTGGCTTTATTTCAAATAAATCTAATACTTGATAAAGCATCTCCTTATGTTGTCCTGTAACAACAGCTTTTACATCAATATCATTATTTTTTAATTCATGATATACAGGAGCTACTTTTATAGCTTCTGGTCTTGTTCCAAATACTATTCCTACTTTCATATTTATTCACCTAATCTATTTAAATTCTTATTATAAATTTTTAATGTTTCTTGGCTTATTCTCCTCCAACTATATTCTTTCTCTACAAATTTTCTTGCTTCTTCTCCTAAATTAGAATATTGATCTAAATTATTAGAAATATCCTGCAAAACTTTTACCAATTCATTTATATTTTTAGGTTCTACTAATATTCCATTTACACCACTATTAATTATTTGTGGAAAACCTCCAACAGTTGTTCCTATCATTATTTTCCCACATGCCATTGCTTCTAAAGCTCCTAAACTAACTGCCTCCATTAATGATGGTAAAACAACCATATCTGATACTTTATAATATTTATCTATTTCTTGGTAATTAACATTTCCTAAAAATTTTATTTTCTCTTCTAATTTATTATTTTTTATATATTCTAATATTTCATTTCTATATTCTGGATAATCCATATAATCATTTCCAGCAAAATAGAATTTTATTCTCTTATTTTCCTTCAACTCATTAATTGCTTGTACTAAATAAATTATTCCCTTTGTTGGAGCCCAACGTCTTGGGGAAAAAATTACTATTTCATTTTCATCTATTCTTAATTTTTTTCTTAAGTTATTTTTTTCTGATAAATTAATCTGATTAAATCTATCTATATCTACTCCATTAGGTAAGTAGCAAAATTCATTATTTTTTCTAATATCTTTAAAATCTGCTAATTCATCACTTGGTCCAATTATATATGAAAAATGTTTAGTCAGAAACTTTATTACTAGATTACTTATAATAGGTAACTTTTTTAAGAATAAATACTCTCCTGTATGATTCGTAAAAATAACATTATATTTTTTTGAAAGTTTTTTTGATAAAATAATACTTGAAATAAAATCATGTTGATGTATTATAAAATTTTTATTTTCTTTTTTTATATCATTTTCAATATATTTTTTTAAAATATCACTATATTTATTAAAAAAAGCTTTTCTTTTATACCCATAAAAAAAAACTAAAAGATTTCCTTTCGATTTTTCTTTATAACTTTCATATTTTTTACTATCTTTAATACTTCCTATTGCTATTTCATGTACTTCTATTCCATCTAAAATATAAATATTATTTTTTTCTAAATTTAATGTTGGCTTTAAAATTTTTACTTTTATATCATTATTATTTTCTATCAAAGTTTTTGATAAATTATAAATGTGATTTTCTACTCCACCGATACTCGGATAAAATAACGTTGATATCATATATACAACTTTTTGTTTCATCAATATGCCCCCTTCCTATATATAACATTCTTTAGTGTCTTAACTGTTATTATCACATCTAGCCATAATGACCAGTTACGTATGTAATATAAATCTAAAGCTATTCTTGAATCGTAGTCCTCTACATCTGACCTTCCATTAGCTTGCCACATTCCTGTTATTCCTGGTTTTACCATAAATATTTTTCTAGCATTCTCTTTCCCATAGTACATATCCACTTCCTTTTGTACTACTGGTCTAGGTCCTACAAAGGACATCTCTCCCTTTATCACATTTAAAAACTGTGGAAACTCATCTAGTGAAGTTTTTCTCAAGAACTCCCCTACCTTTGTAATTCTTGGGTCATCTTTCAGTTTAAAAGTTCTATAAAATTCCTCTCTTTTCTTCTCATCTTTTTCTAATAACTCTTGTAATCTCTCCTCTGCATCTACATACATAC
>ERZ834859.2195-NODE-2195-length-17852-cov-4.004776_pt1 | contig 17852 bp, 19 predicted proteins | sample MGYA00519947_ERZ834859 | MGnify/ENA primary metagenome ERZ834859 (study PRJEB31850, sample SAMEA3708763) | human gut metagenome | biome: human gut; feature: human-associated habitat; material: faeces | place: China | collected 2014 ...
GTTAAGCACGCCGCCAGCGTTCATCCTGAGCCAGGATCAAACTCTCTGATAAAGTGTTTGTTCCAGTTCAAGATAACTACTTGGCTATCTATCCCTTTTACTGTTTTTGGTTTTTCAAACCGTTTTTAAAAATGAATGTAAAAGAATTTTCGTTTTCATGTGTTTCACTGTTTAATTATCAAGGTTCCTGTCGTTTGACAGCTCCAACATTTTATCATATCGTTTTCTGCTTGTCAAGTACTTTTTTAAAAAGTTTTTTCGCTGCCTTTCGGCACCTCTGCTCTTTTGCGACAGCTATACTAGATTATCACATCTGCATCTCTCTGTCAAGAACTTTTTTAAACTTTTTTCAGTCTTTTTCGACTGCTTCGTTGTCGTTTTGCGACAGCTAGATTAGATTATCACATCTTTCCAACTTTGTCAACAACTTTTTTCTTTTATTTTACATATTTTTCACCAGCAATCCGCTGATGGCATTTACTATACCATCTTCTGACATTTCTGTCAATAAAAAAGCAGAAAAATCCCGCAAAATTTTCCTGCTTTTTTATTTCATAATTCCTTTTAAAAAATATAGAAATATATTTTCATCATATAAATAACTGACAATGGAATTTTCCCTTATCAGATAATAACAATTCTGCGCCCAAGCATTATCCCAAAACACAGCTATTATCAAAAAGAAAATCCATACCATACATATTCCCTTTGCTCCACCTAAAACAGCGCCGCCCATTCTGTTCATCATACTGAGTATAGGAAAAGAAAAAATTGTTCCCAGAACTTTCCCTAATAAACCCACTAGAACATTTATAAGCAGAAATGTTAAAAACAAGCTGATTGTTCCTATAATAAAATCTGCCAGATATCCTGCCAGATATTTAATAAAATTCTCTGCTAAGATACCTCCATATCCATCCTCTGAACTTTTCGAGAAAAGAGCTTCTGTTATATTCTCGGGCAAAGGAAGTTTTTGAACAGCTTCTTTTTGCTGCTCTTCATTTATTTCCCCATCTTTCTGTATTTCCATTACATCTATAAGATAATTTTCACATTTCTCTTGAAGACTTTCATAAATTTTTGTTTCCTGTTTCAGCACTTTTTCTATATGGGGATTGAGAATAAGGCAAGCCGCCAAGGTTATAAATACCGACAGAAATGAAACTGCCATTTTTACCATTCCCTTTTGAAATCCCTTAAAAATATACATAACAGGAATTGCCAAAATTATTACGCATAACCAATTCATCTGTACCCTCACTATTTTAGACTGATTGTATGAATTCCGTTTTCTGAGATTACCATATAGCGTTTGGAAGACATCTGGAACACATTTTTTACTGCTCCTTCGCCTATTATTCCGTCAAATTTTAAAATGCCTTTTAAATTATACATCCTCACCTTAGAGCCATCACACAGTATAATCATCTCTTTACTGATATCAATGCTTTGATATTCATGCTCAAATTTTTCAGAAAACATTTTTTTGCCGGAAGGTGAATAAAGCTGCATCATGTACCCTTCTTTTTTACCTGTTCCTTTTAAAACCAATCCAAAATATTTTTCGTTATGGAATGTACTGACAATTTCTTCTTCTATGGTTTCTTTTACCTCTTCTTTCGGATTTTCTATTCCCTTAAAAATGGAATACCCGTTATCTCCAAATGCCACTGCTGTTGTATTGTCCAGATAAATAATCTGAGGAATAACAATATTTTCATATTGATACTCAGCTACAATATTATCTTCTTTATTCTGTCCCGCATCGCCAAAGTTATAAAAAATAACTTTGCTGATTAAACGGCTGTTTTCCACCATTAAAAAACTGACTGCAATATTTTCACCGCCGGGAGAAACCGTCATATCTAACGGATAACCAGGATTTTCTATACGTGTCTGATTTTCCGCTATAACGCTTCCGTCAGATGCGTAATAATTAATCCATGTTTTTTCGCCATCCTGCAAGACAGCCGCCACAGAACCTTTTTCCGTAATTTCCGCCTGCAAAATAGGAAACTTTGTCTCCATATCAGATATTGGCTTATTTTTATCCAGGACAAACATTTTTGTACCTTTTTTATCATAAATAACCGCTTTTTCTCCTCTTACATCCGCAGAGGGATTGCTCATCTCAAAAGTATAGTTCCAGAGAATTTCGTGAGACTGAGACAAAAGATAAGCTCCATCATCCCCATATTTCAAAAGTCTGTCCCCCAACGGAATATAGCCTGATGATTGTGTATCTTCATTGCCGGAGGATGCAAGCGTGCGATAATTATGATATACATGATATTTGATGCCTAAAATAACCATCAATATAAAAATCAGTATTCCCAAGGGAATAAACCACTTCCGGTTCCATTTATTTTTATATAGCTGTATTACTTTATTATTTTCAGAAGTATGTTTTTTTACATTCATAAATTTCTTCCTTAATCGTATTTTTCATAAGTATAGCACAAATTGTTATGGTAGTAAAATTGTTTGTCCCGGATAAATCAAATCGTTTTCCTGTATTTGGTTTAATTCACAGATTTCTTTCACCCGCTTTGCATTTCCGTAATTTTTTATACTGATTTTTGTAAGAGTATCTCCCTGCTGAATGATATATGAATTTTGAGCAGATACATTTGCGGGTTGAGAATTTTGAACTTCTTCTTTGGGAATCTCTTCCTTCACTTCTTCTGTTTCCTCAGACTTTGTGTTTTCATCCGGTGTACCGTTTACCGGTGTTACTTTTACCGGTTCTTCTTCCTTCTCTTTTATGCTGGCAACAGCGGTTTTGCTGCTTTTTTCTTTTTTATAGTCATTCGCATAAAGAACTCCTACTGCCAGTGCAGCTGCCATCGCACAAACACCCACTGTCTTAAATACCGGAAATTTATATTTTTCTTCTGTCTCGCTTTTCATCTCCACTTTTTTGCGGAAGGTATGTACCGCAGAGTCGTCTACTTCTTCTGTCTTTTTCTCCTGTTTGGCATTTTGAGAAATCAAAAAACTTCTCATAGGCTCATTTTTTTCATAATATACATAAAAACCGGTCTGCCTTGACATCTTTCCGTCTTCATAGCGATAAAAAGCTTCCTCCTTTTCCAACGGCTCTCTCACCAGCAGAATTTTATCGTTCCCGCCAAAATGGTTTAAGTGCGTCTGGCAAATAATCTCATGAAGCTCCATAGAACACCCCGGTATAGATAAAAACCAGCCCACTACCTCCTGCTCTGGAAAATATTCTTTATTCTTCTCATATACATGGTTCCAAATTTCCTGCGTAAACGCCAAATGTTCTTCGCTGACTTCCATTTCTTCCAAAGCTACTGCACTTTTTATAAAAAGATAGGAGTTTCCATCCTTCCAATTCGACTGCCCCATTAAAATTGCAGCCATTCCCTTGTGAGAATTTTCAGTAGCTATTCTACAAAGATAAGTATACGCATAGTCTTCTATATAGATTTTTTGTGTTCCTGTAATTTCCCCTATCTGGCGTATGTTATTTGGAATACGAAAATATCCTTCGTTTCCCTCAGGCTTTTGTTTTTCCTTTTCATAAACAATCTCTATCATAATCAGTCACCCCTTTTTGAATGAAAGGATAACATATTCCGGTTGCGAAATTTAGCGCATTTGGTGGGCTATTCTGCTTTTTTTTACGACATTTTTTTCAGGATAAAATTCCAAAGAAACGGACAGAATAACAGCAATAGGACAAAGAAAGGATTTAAGATTATGCCAAATGAAACACAGCCTGTTTACTATATCGAAAATAAAAATTCCGGCGCAGATACAAAACTGGGCACTGTGCTTTATGATTTATTTACCTCATGCAGGAAAAATTTTGACGAATTAGTTATTTTATGTATCGGAAGCGACCGCATTACAGGAGACAGCCTTGGTCCGTTGGTGGGACACAGTCTGTCTAAAATGCCTTTAAAGTCCACTTACATCTATGGAACTCTTGCGCAGCCTGTTCACGCCTTAAACTTAAATAAGACCATAAGCATGCTGAAAAACCGGCATCCTCACAGTCTTATGATTGCTATTGACGCTTCTTTAGGAACAAAAAGCCACGTGGGCTTTCTCACTGTTTCCAAAGGAGCTCTGGAACCGGGATTAGGTGTACACAAGAGCTTACCGCCTGTGGGCGATATCTCCATCACCGGAATTGTAAATATCGCCGGAGCATTTGACCACTTTCTTCTGCAAAGCACCCGCCTTGCCACTGTGGTACAAATGGCCGACTCCATTGTCTCCGGCATTTTACTGGCTCACCGTCAATACTTTGGTCCTCGTCTGTTTCCCGCCGGTCCCTTTTTCCAGTTGCCTTCCGAACGCACTCGAAGCTTTACAAAATTCACACCGCTGTCTGCTGCTGCCGCTTCTTCCTTACCAAAAGGCAGAACATAGTCCTCATATTCATAGTCCGGACCAAATACTTTTTTCACAATCCCCTTAATTAAGGCATACGCACCTCTCGGGAACCAGACTTTATAATAATAACGCCCAATCTCACAGGTTCCGCAATATTTATCCGTAAGAGTAATAATCCAGGTTTCCCAGTGCATGGGAGGAATTGGTGTCACAGGAAACATGTGTTTTACAATCATTTCCTCCTCTAAAGGGTTTAAATGAAAATATTTCTTTGCATTATGAAGGGCTCTGTGAGGATGCGTCATAGCATGTACCGGGTCCCCGGTTTTCTTTCTGTGCCCTCTCCAGTCGTATAAAAATAAATCGTGAAGCATTCCGGCACGTGCCGCACTTCTTGCGTCTAAATGAAAAAACTTGCAAATCCGATAGTTATAATAAGCCACGTTCAAGCAATGCTGATAGCAACTGGTCTCACAATGATGAGGAAACTTCTTCATTTTCAGTACATAGGGATGATGCACCAAATCCTTAATATAACTGTAAAATTCCTCATTTCCGGGAGAAAGCGCCGTATGCTTCCCCCTTTTTCTTTTTTTACCCGCTCTCATTGTATCACTCCCCTTTTTATTTCACAAAATCCCCGGCATAAAAGCCGAGGATTTTTCATACGCAGAAATTTATACAAAAGCTTTTACTTTTTCATAAATGCCTGCTGCATCAATTCCATATTTTTCTAATAATTTAAGCGCCGGCCCGGACTCGCCGAACACATCGTTAATTCCGATACGAAGCATTTTTGTAGGCGCTTTCTCAGAGAGAACTTCTGCAACAGCACCGCCAAGACCTCCGATTACAGAGTGTTCCTCTATTGTTACAACTTTACCTGTCTCCATTGCAGCTTTTACTACTAATTCTTCATCTAACGGTTTAATTGTATGGATATTGATTACTTTTGCGTCAATACCGTCTGCCGCCAGTTTTTCTGCTGCCTGCAACGCTTCGTTTACGCATAAGCCGGTTGCAAAGATTGTAACATCTTTGCCTTCTCTTAATACAATTCCTTTACCGATTTCAAATTTGTAGTCTTCTCTATCATTAATTACCGGAACTGCAAGTCTTCCGAAACGCAGATATACCGGTCCTTCATGATGATAAGCAGCCTCCACTGCCGCTCTTGCCTCTACATCATCAGATGGATTTAAGATAACCATGCCGGGAATAGTTCTCATAAGAGCGATATCTTCGTTACACTGGTGTGTTGCGCCGTCTTCGCCTACGGAAATACCTGCATGTGTTGCACCGATTTTTACATTTAAATGTGGATATCCCACAGAGTTACGAACCTGCTCATAAGCACGTCCTGCCGCAAACATAGCAAAGGAGCTTGCAAAAGGAACCTTTCCTGTTGCTGCAAGTCCTGCTGCAACACCTACCATATTACCTTCTGCAATACCACAGTCAATATGGCGTTCCGGGAAAGCCTTCTGGAATGTAGCTGTCTTTGTAGCACCTGCCAGGTCAGCATCCAAAACTACCAGATTTTCATATTTTTTTCCTAACTCTACCAACGCATTTCCGTAACTGTCTCTGGTTGCAATTTTCTTTACTTCTGACATAATGCTTCACCTACCTTTTCCAAGTCAGCCATTGCAATGGCAAATTCTTCATCGTTTGGAGCTTTTCCGTGCCATCCGGCATTATTTTCCATAAAGGAAACGTCTTTTCCCTTCACTGTCTTCATAATAATCGCCGTAGGCATTCCTTTTACTGTCTTTGCTTCGTCAAAAGCAGCCTTTAACTGGTCAAAATCATTGCCATCCTCCACATTGATTACGTGGAAGTTAAAAGCTTCAAATTTTTTATCAATCGGATATGGAGAACATACGTCTTCAATATTTCCGTCAATCTGTAACCCGTTATTATCTACAATTACAGTAAGGTTATCAAGCTTTCTATGTCCTGCAAGCATAGCTGCTTCCCAAACCTGTCCTTCCTGAATTTCACCGTCACCAAGCAGTGTATAAACACGGTAAGACTCTCCACTTAATTTAGCTGAAAGCGCCATTCCTACTGCCGCAGAAATACCCTGTCCCAAGGAGCCGCTGGACATATCAACTCCCGGAATGTGCTTCATATCCGGATGTCCCTGAAGATAAGAACCAATATGACGTAATGTCACCAAGTCCTCTACCGGAAAATATCCTCTGTGTGCTAAAGCAGAATATAATCCCGGTGCAGTATGACCTTTAGAAAGTACAAAACGGTCACGGTCTGCCTTTTTCGGATTTTTCGGGTCAATATTCATTTCTTCAAAGTACAAATAAGTGAATACTTCTGTTGCGGACAAAGAGCCTCCCGGATGTCCGGCTTTTGCAGAATGGACAGCTGTTATAATTCCTTTACGAATTTCGTTAGCCATCTTCTGAAGTTCTAACTTGTTCATTTCTTTCCTCCTGATATACAATAAAAATCCAAAATCTGATTTTCCATGTCATTATAGCAGATGATAACCGGTATGCCAACCTGCATTATTCACCAAATACCGCAATATAATCTTTTTTAAATTTTTCAATTCCGGCATCTGTCAGCGGATGATGCAGCATTTGCTCAATTACTTTGTATGGTACCGTAGCAATATCTGCCCCTGCAAGAGCGCAATCTGTTACGTGCATAGAGTGTCTTACGCTGGCTGCAATAATCTCTGTTTCAATGCCTGCAACAGCAAACATATCCGAAATTGTGCGGATAAGCTCTACTCCGCTTGTGGAAATATCATCCAATCTCCCTAAAAACGGAGAAACATAGGTTGCCCCTGCTCTGGCTGCCAAAAGCGCCTGATTTGCCGTAAAAATCAAAGTAACATTGGTTTTAATCCCTTCTGCTGTCAATACCTTGACTGCTTTTAGACCCTCTGCTGTCATAGGAATTTTCACAACCATATTGGGATGAATTGCGGCAATCTCCCGTCCTTCTTTAATCATGCCTTCTGCCGAAGTTGTAGTAGCCTTCACTTCGCCACTGATTGGTCCGTCTACAATAGACGCAATCTCTTTGATTACTTCCTCGAATTTTCTTCCTTCTTTGGCAATTAAAGACGGATTTGTAGTTACCCCGCAAATAACCCCCATGTCATTTGCTTTTTTAATATCTTCTACCTTTGCTGTGTCAATAAAAAATTTCATAATAAATACCTCCATATCACGCCCCACAGGCAACTTTATTTGATATTTACAGTTTACTCCCCTTAATGAGGTTATGCAAGCTGCGGTTTTATTATCAATAATTTTATTTACTAATAATCTGTATTTTTATTAACACTTTTATCCAAATTCTCATTATTGCTACACAACAAGCGCAATATTATTAGTAATAATTTTTGTGCTTTTATTTAATTATTTTTTGTTTTTTCTCCCTTGCTCTGACATAAGAAGTTGTCTTTCTCACAATCAATTTGGGTTCATATTCAATGTGATAAATACTTACAGGTGTAATTTCCTGATACAAATGCGCATCTGTTGCAATCTTTTTCATGATAATGTCGCAGGCATCTCTTCCTTTTAAAGGAACAAAGTGTTCAATGGTAGTCAAAGCCATGGGCATCATACGGGAAAAGATAATATTGTCGCATCCGATTACGGATACATCTCCCGGAACCCGGTATTTCTCCTCATGCAGAGCATCTATGATACCAAAAGCAATCATGTCATTTAAACCGGCAATTGCTGTGATATCAGGCCGTTCCTTTAAAAGCTCTTTTGTCAAATTGTAGCCAATGCGGTATTCCGAGTCTACACTGGGCAGCACTTCATCCCAGTGATCATCCGCTGCCTTTATACTCACAAATTGAGACAAATTTTCCTTTTCGAATTCCTTAACAAATCCTTCTACTCTGCGAAAACGCTGTGCCTGTCTCTTTGTAAGGGGCGGCGCTATAAAAGCTACCTTTTGATGTCCAAGCTCCAGCAAATGCCTTGCCATGAGGCTTCCAATCTTTGTATTATCCTGATTGATAGCATCCACTTTTACTTTATCCCTGTTACTGATAATTACTAAAGGAATTTTTTCGGCAATTTCTTCCACCTGCTCCATGAATTGATTACTGGGATTGCAAGTATAAATAATCCCTGCCGGAGAAACACTGTGCATCATTTTCAAATACTGTTCCTCCAACTTCAGTTCCCTTTGCGTATTACAAACAAAGACGCCGTAACCATTTTCTTTTGCAACGGTTTCAATCCCTTGAAGCAGCATAACATAATAGGGATTAGTAAGAGTTGGACAAAATACCACCAGAAGTCTGCTGTCCTTCACATTCTTTCTCTGTCGTCTTTTCGGAATTGTATACCCAAGCTCGGCGGCAGCCCGCTCCACTTTTTCTATGGTTTCTTTTGAAAAAGATACATTGTATTTCTTATTCAGCACCATAGAAACTGTTGCCTGAGAAACTCCCGCTGCTTTCGCAATATCTGTTGACGTAACTTTTTTTCTCATAGCTCCACTCTGCCCTCTAAGGCTCTTAAAAGTGTCACTTCATCAATATATTCCAAATCCCCGCCCACAGGAACTCCGCTGGCAATCCGGCTGACTTTAATTCCCGTAGGCTTAATCAGTTTGCTGATATACATTGCCGTAGTTTCCCCTTCCAAACTGGAATTTGTAGCAATAATTACTTCTTCTATATCATTTTGCGATATTCTTTGCATTAACTCTTTTAATTTGATATCATCCGGTCCTATTCCCAACATAGGCGAAATAGCTCCGTGAAGTACATGATAAACACCGTCAAATTTCCCTGTTTTTTCGTATGCCGCCAAATCTCTGGTGTTTTCCACTACCATAATCACCTGATGATTGCGCTTGGGGTTTTTACAAATCGGACATATTTCCTGATCGGTGAGAGTATAACAGCATTTACAATACTGTACATTTGCTTTGGCATTGGTAATTGCGCCGGCAAGCTGCTCCACCTGCTCCTTAGGCATATTTAAAACGTGGAACGCCAGGCGCTGTGCAGATTTTGCACCAATGCCCGGCAACCTTGAAAATTCTTCTATCAATTTGTTAATGTGACTGCTGTAATATTCCATTAGAATGGGAAGCCTCCGCCCATGCCGCCAAGTCCGCCTGTTAATTTTGACATAACAGCTGCTGACTCTTCTTCCATTTTACGAAGCGCTTCATTTGTTGCGGCTACAATTAAATCCTCCAGCATTTCAATATCATCCGGATCTACTACTTCTTCTGCCAATTTTACTTTTAACACTTCTTTTTTGCCGGAAACAGTTACTTCTACTGCTCCGCCACCTGCTGCTGCCGTAAATTCCTTTTCTTCTAATGCTTTCTGATTTTCTTCCATCTGACGCTGCATTTTCTGCGCCTGCTTCATTAAATTGTTCATGTTTCCCGGCATCATACCACCCGGAAATCCTCCTCTTTTTGCCATAATAAATTCCTCCTATTCTTCCATATCTTCTACTGTAATTTCCATGTTAATATTTTTATGAATTAAATCATCTACGGAAATCTCCGCCAGTCCGCTTTTTCCGTGACCGGTTTCACTGTTTTTCAATATCATTTTTATTTCTACTTCTTTTCCGATTTTCTTTCGAACTGCATTTTTCAGCATTTCCAGATTGTCGGGATTGTCGATACAGGTCTGAGCCAGAAAATTCTGAAATTCCACATAGAGGATTGGCTCTCCTGTATTTCCGTCATACTTGGGTATGGAGTCCAAAAGCATCTGCTGCAAAAGCCCCTTGGTATCACGAATAATCGCATTCCAGTTCTTTTTTACATACTGCAAATCCTCCGGCGCTGCTTTTTCCGGCTTTACCGTCTCTTCTTTTAGAATTTGTTCCTCTGGATTTTCTGCCCTTGTCCGAACATAATTTTCAGTAGGCAAACTTTGTACTGTCACACCGTTTTTCAGCTTTTCTTCCAGAACCCGAACCCTGTCGTAAAGAGAGTCCAAATTCATCTCCATAACCGGCTGGCAAAGCTTAATCAACGCAATTTCTACCAATACCCTCTTTTGCGAAGCATATTTTATCTGGTTGGAAAGCTCCGAAAAAATGCGAATATAACGCATAAGCGTTTCCGCATCTACCATACTGCTCTCTTCTTTCATTCTCTCTAAATTTTCTGCTGATGCGTCTACTGCCTCCTCAGGATGCTCGGAGGTAGAAATTAAAAGCAAATTACGCAGATACCAGATAAAATCTGTGACAAACTGTCCCAGTTCTCTTCCCTGAATAATGATTTCATCTAAGGTTTTTATTGTGCCTGCCGTATCCTGCCGCAAAATCTGACGAAGCATGCGGCTGAACACCTGTGTATCCACTGCCCCTAAATTCTCTAAAACCTTCTCATAAGTGAGTTTTTCTCCTAAATAAAAAGCAATGCACTGGTCTAAAAGAGAAAGGGCATCTCGCATAGAACCGTCCGCTGCCTTGGCAATATAACGAATTGCCTTTTCCTCAACATCATTTCCCTCTTTATCCATGAGCTCCTGCAAGCGGGCTGCAATGGTGTCTGCCGTAATTCGTCTGAAATCATAGCGCTGACAACGGGATAAAATGGTAATCGGAATTTTATGCGCTTCTGTCGTTGCCAAAATAAAAATAACATAGGACGGCGGTTCCTCCAAGGTTTTTAAAAGTGCATTAAAAGCTCCTGTTGAAAGCATGTGCACCTCGTCAATAATATAAACCTTATATTTACCTGTTGTTGGGCGGTATGCTACTTCCTCACGAATTTCACGAATATTATCCACACCGTTATTGGATGCGGCATCAATCTCGATGACATTCATAGAAGTACCCTCATTAATTGCCCGACAGGTTTTACAAGTATTACAGGGGCTTCCGTCAACCGGATGCTCGCAGTTTACTGCTCTTGCCAGAATTTTGGCAATGGTAGTCTTACCTGTACCTCTCGTACCGCAGAAAAGATACGCATGCCCAATCCTATCAGCTTTTATCTGATTTTTCAATGTGGTTACAATATGCTCCTGCCCCTTTACATCTTCAAATTCCTGAGGACGGAACTTACGATAAAGAGCTGTATAGCCCATGTGAATTCTCCTTTTTCTTTTAATCTGCCTTCTGTGTAATGGAGAAGGCTTTTTCTATTATATAATATTTTATATTACCTCACAACTTATATTTGACATTTTCTCCAAAAGCCGTTATACTGTTAACATCGTGCAGCCGGGGAGATAGCGGTGCCCTGTACCTGCAATCCGCTAAAGCAGGGGTGTTGCCAAACGGAGGGGCTTCTTTTTGTGAAGCTGCCCTTTATAAGTGGCGTTGACGTTTGGGTCTTACGCAACAGAAATCTGTGAACCGTGTCAGGACAGGAATGTAGCAGCACTAAGCAGAACCTTCTGTGTGCCGTGAGGGTGCCTGGGCCGAGTTAACTGTAAAGGTAACGTTCATGAAAAAGTTTCGATGGGCGGCGCACGATAAAAATAATCTTTTTACTTTTCTTTTTATATCCGCCGAATATCCGGCATCCTTTTCGCATAGACATAGAAAAAAACAACGGTGACCTTCTCATGAATGATTTGCTGGTAGAAATTCTGAACACTTACGGCTATCTTGGCATTGCCTTTCTCATTATGATTGAAAATATCTTTCCCCCTATCCCTTCTGAAGTTATTCTTACCTTCAGCGGCTTTATGACCACCTTTACCCAAATGAATTTGCCCGGGGTCGTTGTCTCCGCTACCGTAGGTAGCCTTGCAGGAGCTATCTTCCTTTATGAATTGGGCAGTGTCCTTTCCATGGAAAAAATTCAGTCTCTGGTAAACGGTCCTGTTGGAAAAGCCCTTCATCTGGACATTCACGACATCGAAAAGGCCATAAGCTGGTTTGACAGCAAAGGAAACTATACCGTATTTCTGTGCCGCTTTATCCCCATTGTAAGAAGCCTTATCTCTATTCCTGCGGGAATTGCACAAATGCGCTTAGAACCTTTTTTTCTTATGACGACCTTAGGCAGCCTGCTTTGGAATTTTATTCTGATTTTTCTGGGTGCTGCCGCAGGTTCCTCCTGGCAAAAAGCAGTACAGTATTTCCACAACTATTCTCAGGCTGCCAAAATTGTCCTTGTTTTATTCTCCCTTGTGGGACTTCTCCTTTTCCTGCGCCGTCAGTTTAAAAAGAAGACTTCAGCTTAACAAGCTGCTCAATATAAGCAGGAGTTGTTCCGCAGCAGCCTCCCACAAGATTTGCTCCGGCATCTATGAGACGTTTGATATGACGTGCAAATTCTTCTGCTCCCATAGAATACACAGGATTTCCCATGGCATCAATCACAGGATTTCCGGCATTTGGCTTTACGATTAGAGGAATATGTATTCTTTTTCTGATATTTTCTACCACGCTCAGAAGCTGGTCCGGACCGGTGGAGCAGTTAATTCCCACTGCATCTGCTCCCATTTCTTCTAAAAGCTCTGCTGAGTCATAGATATTTCCGCCAAAAAACAGACTTCCGTCTGACTCTACCGTTAAAGTACACAACACCGGTAAGCTGCACAATTCTCGGGCAGCATCTAAAACTGCCATAGGCTCTGTTACTCCCAGCATTGTTTCTGCCACAAGTAAATCAACTCCCGCCTCCAGCTGTGCCTCAATCTGCTCTTTATAGGCATCCAGTAAAGTCTCGTATTCTGCATCCTGTTTTCCGGTAGTTGTCAAATCTCCCGCTACCATGCAGTTTTCTCCCACTGCGCTGCGTGAAATCTCTACAAGCTGCTTATTCAGGCTATGCACCTGATTTTCCAATCCATGATTGGCAAGGCTGATTTTATTGGCTGAAAAAGTAGGCGCATAAACAATCTGACTTCCCGCCTGCTGATATGCGCTTTGAAGGTTCATAAGAGGCTGCGGATTTTCACAAATCCACTTCTCTGTACAAATTCCTTTGGGCATTCCCGCTTTCATTAGGTTTGAACCTGTTGCCCCATCTAAAATAACAATTTCTCTACCGATTAATTCTCTGAATTCTTCTCTTGTCATACTGCTCCCTCTCTTTCCTGCTGCTTTTTCTTTGCTTTTTCTTCCCGAAGCTCTTTAAAAAATCCACTGAGCATGCTACTGCATTCTTCCTCCAGAACTCCTCTTGTCACTTCTGCTTTATGATTAAATCCGTCCATTTCCAAAAGGTTTAAAACAGAACCTGCACAGCCTGCTTTCGGGTTCATGCTCCCAATCACTACTCTGTCCACTCTTGCCTGTATAATCGCTCCGGCGCACATTTGACAAGGCTCTAAGGTCACATATAAGGTGCAGCCCTCCAATCTCCAGTCTCCCAGCTTTTTGCTGGCTTTTCTGATGGCATTTATTTCTGCATGAGACACTGTATTTTTATCTGTATTGCGTCGATTATAGCCCCTTGCAATGATTTTCCCCTCATATACAATCACACAGCCGATAGGTACTTCTCTGAGAGCATACGCTTTCATTGCCTGTTTTTTGGCTTCCCGCATAAATCTTTCATCTTCTGTCATCTCTATCTCCTTTTGTTTCTACTGGCGGAATTTTGTATGAAATAAAACAAAAAGAGGCTGTCGCATGAAACAAAAATCATACTCGACAGCCCCTCTCCTGAAACGGAGATAGTGGGATTCGAACCCACGTGCCCTTTCGGACAACCGCATTTCGAGTGCGGCTCGTTACAGCCACTTCGATATATCTCCAATGTCTTATATTATATAACCTTCTCTTCTATACGGTCAAGTAAATTTAACACTTTAAAACGAAAACAGCCTGCCCAACAATTTTTTCTGTTGGACAAGCCTTCCTTTATTTTGTATGAACCACGCGATACCAATATCCACGAAGCTTCCCGTCCGGCTGTCTTTCCCCTGTTTCCTTGAAATAGGGAAATCCCAACATACCCGCCATTAAAGCTTCTTGCCTTTCATAAACACCCGGCACGCCCAAAATATACCTGTTATCTTCCTGTCTTATTCCCAATAGCAAATGTCCATACTGAGAAAATCCATGACGCAAAAACTGATTATTTAAAAGACCCCTGTCCTCATTTGCTAAAAGCTGATAATCCATAGGAGTAATTCTCTTACATTCCAGTACACTGCCGTCTGAAAATGGCATAAATTCTTCTGTTTCTGTTATTTCTGCCTCAAGAACAGATTGCTTTTCCTTCGGTTTTATATCCACTTCCTCTTCGGATATAATTTCCTGCTGCGTACTGATTTCTTCTGCCGGCTGTTCCTGTTCTGTCTCGATATTTTCTTCCTGTATAATAGGAATTATTTCAGGTTCTCCTATTTCTGACTGCATATCTGTTTTTTCTTCTTCGCTTTCCTTAATTGGCATATCTGTATCTGCTTCTTTTGGAAAGCGAATAGCATCCGGTTGAATAGGCTCTTCATCCCAACCACTGCCATAAGTTTCACCTGACCGACACAAAATCACCAGCCCCTTAATATCTCCTAAGCCATAGGAGCTGTCCCCTATATTAATCTGCGGTATTTCTAAGGTAAACTGCACGCTGCTTCCCGCCAAATCACACTCTCCCAGCAGGATTGCAATACATTCTCCTCTTTCCCTCACATATCCGTAAACACGGGCAGGCACATATTCCTGACTGCATATTCCTGTAAGCTTAAAATCCATTCTGCAAAGTCCGTCCTTTGCCTCTACACGGATAAAGCCTTTTCCGTTTCCCTTCTTTCCGTATGTATACTCATATACATATGCAATAAACCTGCGGTATCCTGACATAATACACTGACTCTCTTCTTTATTATTCATCTTTAAAATATATGTTTGCAGATTTTGTTTAGAACTTATAAATATTTCCATTGACAATTCCCTATATTATGTGTATAATATTTTTCGTTGGTAACAACTGAATAACGAAGCGTGGCTCAGTTTGGTAGAGCGCTGCGTTCGGGACGCAGAGGTCGCGTGTTCGAATCACGTCGCTTCGATTAACATGACAATGCTGAAATGTCTTATTCTATAAGAATTTCAGCATTTTTCTTTTTTCAAATTTCCCCTTCTTACCAAAATATCTTCCCCATTTCCCGCATTAAATTTGTTCAGGAATGAATATTATACATTTGCCTATCTACTTAATAGATGTTATAATTTGGTGTAATTTCATAATTATTCAAGTTTTGTCTGGATTTCATTTGCAATGCGCTATATAATAAAAGAGTTATAAATATTTGCATTATGGCACATAGGAGAAAATAGCGTATGGAACAAGTAAGTTTTTTTAATAGAGATAATGTACTAGAACAAATTACTTTTTACAGCCTTTGCAGCACAGAAGATCGTAAAAAAATTCTAGGTGAACTGCCTATGACTTTTAGCGATTTCAGACGTTTTTCTTTAATTTCAGATTATCTTCAATTACACGCATTTCATGAAATGCTCTGGGATTTATATTCTGATATTTATCTTGGTGATATTTTTGACTTAATGGAAAAATGTAATACAAATCACGAAGATATTCCAGATATGCTGTCTGAAGCAAAGCAATGGCTTGCAGATTTTCGTGCACAAGCCCCTAATGAAACAGTAGCTTTTCTATTGGAAAAAGTTTTTTCCAGAAAACTTGAAGCAAAGACTCTTTTTTAATAGAAAGGACTTCGTATATGAAACAACTTCCTGAAAAATTTTTATCCCGTATGGAAGCTATGCTGGGTAAGGAATTTCCTGCTTTTCTACAAAGCTATGATTTTCCCAGAAAGTTCGGTTTACGGGTAAATACTAATAAAATTTCGGTTGAAGAATTTTTAGAAATATCCCCTTTTCATTTAGAACCAATTCCATGGATTGATAATGGCTTTTTCTACGATGAAAATGACAGACCGTCCAGACACCCTTACTACTTCGCCGGACTTTACTATCTGCAAGAACCAAGTGCCATGACACCTGCAAATCGATTTTCTGTAAATCCGGGAGAATACGTACTGGATTTATGTGCTGCCCCTGGAGGAAAAGCAACAGAATTAGGTGCAAAGCTTCAAGGAAACGGATTTCTGGTAGCCAATGACATCAGCAATTCCAGAGCAAAGGCCTTACTGAAAAACCTGGAACTGGCTGGAATCTCAAATTTCTGCGTAACCAGTGAAACTCCGGAAAAATTGTCCCAGTGCTTTCCGGAATTTTTTGATAAAATCCTGGTAGACGCCCCTTGTTCCGGAGAAGGAATGTTCCGGAAAGAACACGATATGGTAAAAGACTGGATGGAAAAAGGTCCCAGCCACTATGCCAAGATTCAGAAGCAAATCGTAAAGGAAGCTGTAAAAATGTTAAAGCCAGGCGGATACCTGATGTATTCCACCTGTACGTTTTCCATGGATGAAGATCAGGGGATTATCAAATACATTATGGAAGAATTTCCAGATATGGGACTTTTGTCCCTTCCAAAGTTTGAAGGAGCCAGCGGAGGAATCGGGCTTACCGGATGTCTCCGGCTGTTCCCCCATAAGCTGAAAGGAGAGGGACATTTCATTGCGCTGATGCATAAACAGCAGCCAATGACAACATCCAGTCTTCTGGAAGAATATTATGCGGCGAAAAAGTCTCATTTCAGCCAGCAGTCCGATGCTCCGGCTCTTCCAAAGCCAAAAGCAAACTTCCCCCAGGTCATGGAGTTTTTGTCTCACTGTACGCCAGCGTCAAAAGAACAGGGCGCCGGCGCGTGGGATGCTTCCAGCCTTTTAGAAAAAAACGGTATGGTCTATTACCTTCCGGACGGATTTTTAAAAGATACGGGACTGCGCTTTCTGCGAACCGGACTGCTTCTGGGCGAGTTGAAGAAAGACCGGTTTGAACCGTCCCAGGCCTTTGCCATGGCTTTAAAATGGGGACAGTATGCAAACGAAATTTCCTTTTCCAGACAGGATGAACGGGTTATCCGGTACTTAAAAGGAGAGACCATTTCCCTGACTCAGGAAGAAGGAGAAGCCCTAACATCCGGCTGGTGTCTGGTCTGCGTCGACCAGTTCCCTCTGGGCTGGGCCAAAGCATCAGGCCAAAGCCTGAAAAACAAATACTATGCCGGATGGCGGTGGATGTAATGGGAAAAGAACGAAAAGAGACTATGCGCCTGGATAAATTTTTAGGAGAAATGGGAAGGGGAACCCGCAGCCAGATAAAGGAAATGGTTCGGAAAGGCCGGATTATGGTCAATGGCATGGCTGAAAAAAAGCCGGAACGAAAAATCAATCCGGAAACCGATGAAATTACCCTGGACGGCTGCAAAGTTGCATATCAGGCTTTTGAATACTATATGCTGTACAAACCTCAGGGTGTGGTTTCTGCCACAGAAGACAGCCGTTACCAGACGGTAACCAGCCTAATTGACAACGCGGTCCGGAAGGATTTATTCCCAGTGGGCCGCTTAGACATTGATACGGAAGGACTTCTTCTCATTACCAATGACGGGGATCTGGCTCATCGCCTCCTTTCCCCCAGGCATCATGTGGACAAAACCTATTA
>ERZ834859.2206-NODE-2206-length-17793-cov-3.520465_pt1 | contig 17793 bp, 10 predicted proteins | sample MGYA00519947_ERZ834859 | MGnify/ENA primary metagenome ERZ834859 (study PRJEB31850, sample SAMEA3708763) | human gut metagenome | biome: human gut; feature: human-associated habitat; material: faeces | place: China | collected 2014 ...
CATTCATTGGAATACTCTGGTGAATCGTTAATATATTTCCATGGAATTTTGCAATGGTTCCCAGAACAGCCGAAAGCAGTCCCGGCTCGTCCTCCATCTGAATAATAAAAGTAATATTCTCCCCCCTTGTCTTTTCTTTAAACGGGAAAATATCATCCTTATACTTATAATAAGAACTTCGACTGATTCCCACCTTCTCTGTAGCTTCTAATACAGAAACTGCTCTCTTTGAATCTAACAGTTTCTGGACCTCTAACACCTTTAACAACACTTCTGGAACTGCTTTCTTTTTAATTACATAATAGTTGGTTTCTTTCATGTCTGGTTCCTTTTGTTTTCCTGTGGTGTACAGTTGTCTTTGCACAAAATACTACCACAGATATTTTTATGATGCAATAGAAAATTTGGTTTTAAAATAAATACATGATCTGACCGGAAGTTTTCTGTTTAATTTTCTTCCTTCTTACTGTTGTTATCCCATGCAAGATAGGCATTCATAAATCCATCCAGATCCCCATCTAATACAGCGCTTGGATTTCCGCTTTCAAAGTTTGTTCTGTGGTCTTTTACCATTGTATAAGGCTGCAGGACATAGGATCTGATCTGGTTTCCCCATCCATTATCCCCAACATCACCTCGGATATCTGATAATTTTTCCAAATGTTGCTGCTGTTTTAACAGATACAGTTTTGTCTTTAACATCTTCATTGCCTGATCTTTGTTCTTGTGCTGTGAACGCTCATTCTGGCACTGTACAACGATTCCTGTTGGTAAATGCGTAATACGGATTGCGGAATCTGTTTTGTTGATATGCTGTCCACCAGCTCCACTTGCACGATATGTGTCAATCCGGATATCTTCATCTGCAATCTCAACTTCTATATCATCTTTGATATCTGGCATTACATCACAGGATGCAAACGATGTCTGTCGTTTTCCTGCTGCATTGAATGGAGAAATTCGGACAAGACGGTGAACACCTTTTTCAGATCGTAAATATCCATAAGCGTTCATTCCCGTGATCTTCACAGTAACAGATTTGATTCCTGCTTCATCCCCATCAAGATAATCAAGAACTTCTGTTCCATAACCTTTCTTTCCTGCCCATCTTGTGAACATACGGTATAGCATTCCTGCCCAGTCGCAAGACTCTGTTCCACCTGCCCCGGCATGTAGTGTAAGAATTGCATCATCCTTATCATATTCACCTGTTAGCAGTGTTGAAATACGTAATTCCTCATATGTTTTTTCAAATTCATCCATCAAAGCAGTGGCTTCTTCGATCAGATCGGCATCTTCATCTTCTTCTGCCATATCGATCAAAGTCTCGATATCTTCATATTTTGTTTTCAGATCATCATATTCTTCCACGACACCTTTCAGGCTTTTGACTTCTTTCATAACATTCTGGGATTCCTCAACATTATCCCAGAATCCTGGTTCTTCCATATTCAGTTCTAATTGATCAATTCTCTCTTTTTTTGCTTCTAACGCAAGGGAACCACTAAGATCTTCTAGTGGTTCCTGAAAAGAGTTTAATTTATATTTTAATTGTTCTGCTTCAATCATTGATAAAAAACTCCTTATTTATTCCTTCCGCAGCAGTTCTTATACTTCTTACCACTTCCACATGGGCAAGGATCATTTCTGCCGACTTTTGCTCCTTTTCTTACATAAGGCTTCTTCTCAACTTCTGCATCTTTGTTTGTTCCAGTGATCTTTGGAGCTTCTTCTCTCTCGATCTTCTGCTCAACCTGTACGTGGAACAGTGCACCTGTTGTCTCTTCCTGAATTGCCTTTGTCATATCATTGAACATCTCAAATCCAGCCATACGGTATTCAACAACTGGATCTCTCTGTCCATAAGCCTGAAGTCCAATTCCCTGACGCAGCTGATCCATATCGTCAATATGGTCCATCCATTTCTGGTCGATAACTTTCAGAAGGATAACACGCTCCAGTTCACGCAGCTGCTCTGCCTCCGGAAATTCTGCTTCTTTTTCTTCGTAAAGCTTTACAGCTTCTTCTTTCAGTTCCTGTTTCAGCTGATTTTTCTTTACGCCTTTTACTTTCTCTAAAGTTAAAGGCTTCAGAGGAATAGTCGGAAGAAGCACTGAATTAAATTCGTTTAAATCCCATTCTTCCTGATCCACATCATCAGAAAAGCACATATCTACTGCATGCTCCACTGTATCGGTAATCATTTTATAAATAGAGTCTCGCATATTCGCTCCATCCAGCACCATACGTCTCTCTTTATAAATAATTTCTCTCTGTTCATTATTTACCTGGTCATATTCCAGAAGATTTTTACGGATACCGTAGTTGTTTCCTTCAATCTTTCTCTGTGCTTTTTCAATAGCGCTTGTCAGCATTTTATGCTCAATCTGCTCATTTTCCGCAACACCTAAAGATTTGAACATCGTCATAAGCTTTTCGGAGCCAAACAGACGCATTAAATCGTCCTCCAGAGAAATATAGAAGCATGACTCACCCGGGTCACCCTGACGTCCGGAACGACCTCTTAACTGATTGTCAATACGGCGGGACTCATGACGTTCTGTACCGATAATTTTCAGGCCGCCTGCTTCCTTGGAAACATCATCCAGCTTAATATCCGTACCACGACCTGCCATATTTGTAGCAATGGTTACATTTCCTGCTTCACCGGCATGCGCTACGATTTCCGCTTCTTTTTCATGGAATTTCGCATTCAATACCTGATGTTTAATTCCTTCTCTTGTAAGCATACGGCTTAAAAGCTCAGATGTTTCAATAGTAATTGTACCTACCAGTACAGGCTGTTGTTTTGCATGCGCTTCTTTTACAGCCTCTACAACTGCACGGAATTTCTCCTTCTTTGTCATGTATACCACGTCTTCTTTATCAATACGTGCTACCGGTCTGTTGGTAGGGATTTCAATAACGTCCATACCGTAAATATCTCTGAATTCCTGTTCTTCTGTAAGCGCAGTACCTGTCATACCGGATTTCTTCTTATATTTATTAAAGAAGTTCTGGAAAGTAATGGTTGCAAGAGTTTTGCTTTCACGTCTTACTTTTACATGCTCTTTTGCTTCGATTGCCTGATGAAGACCATCGGAGTAACGGCGTCCCGGCATAATACGTCCGGTAAATTCATCTACGATTAAAACCTCATCATCTTTTACCACATAATCCTGATCTCTGAACATCAGATTGTGAGCACGCAGAGCAAGAATAATATTATGCTGGATTTCCAGATTTTCCGGATCCGCTAAGTTTTCGATGTTGAAGAATTTTTCTACCTTTTTTACACCCTGCTCTGTAAGGTTTACGATTTTATCTTTTTCATTGACAATGAAATCACCTGTTTCTGTAATTTCCTCGCCCATAATTGCTGTCATTCTTGTAACTTCACCGCTGGCTTCACCACGCTCTAACTGTTTTGCCAAAATATCGCATACTTCATAGAGCTTTGTAGATTTTCCGCTCTGTCCTGAAATAATCAGAGGGGTACGTGCCTCGTCAATCAATACAGAGTCGACCTCATCGATGATTGCATAGTGCAAATCTCTCTGAACAAGCTGTTCTTTATAAATAACCATGTTATCACGAAGGTAATCAAATCCCAGCTCGTTGTTTGTTACGTAAGTAATATCGCAGGCATACTGTTCACGTCTTTCATCATTTTTCATGTCATTTAATACAACACCCACGGTAAGACCTAAGAACTCATGTACCTTTCCCATCCACTCAGCATCACGGTGAGCCAGATAGTCATTGACGGTTACAACATGTACGCCTTTTCCTTCCAATGCGTTTAAATATGCAGGAAGTGTGGATACCAAGGTTTTACCTTCACCGGTTCTCATTTCCGCAATACGTCCCTGATGCAGAATGATACCACCGATTAACTGTACACGGTAATGCTCCATACCAAGTACACGCTTTGCAGCTTCTCGTACTGTGGCAAACGCTTCCGGAAGAAGGTCGTCTAAAGTTGCTCCCTCCTGAAGTCTGTCTTTATACTCTTTCGTCTTTCCCCGCAGTTCTTCATCACTTAACGCCTGCATAGTAGGACGCAACGCTTCGATTTTGTCTACAAGGGAAGTAATACGTTTTAATTCTCTTTCACTATGTGTTCCAAAAACCTTTTCAATCAGCTTCATTATGATATACTCCTAAAACTCTCTACTTTTAACATTACTAATCTTTATTGTAACACTTTCCTTCTTTTAACACAAGAACAAAGCGTTTCAGAAGCGAAAAAATCCTTTAAAACAGAAGAACTGCTACTTTACGATTTTCATCATCGAAGTAACAGCTCCTCTCAATTAAGATTTAATCTCTTTTAAATTTTTGTACTTTATTCCATCTTTCCGGATGCGTCTACATAATAGCCGCCAATCCACTGACTGGTTGCCATGCTTCCGTCTGTATTCATGTAATACCAATCATTACCTACAAGTACCCAACCGGTGCACATTGCTCCCCACTGGTCCATATAGTACCAATGACCGTTTACAAATACCCAGCCGGTTGCCATTGCTCCGCTTTCGTTCATATAGTACCAATGACCGTTTACGGATACCCAGCCGGTGCACATTGCTCCCCACTGGTCCATATAATACCACTGATTATTTACAGATACCCAACCGGTCTGCATAATTCCTTCTTCATTAAAGTAATACCATCTTTCGGAAACGACTTTCCAACCGGTTGCTTTCTGACCGTTTTCATAGTAGAACCAACCATTTTCAGTCTCAACCCAGCCTTCTTTTTCTTCTGTCTCTTCACCTACGTTAATTGTCATAGTTGCCAGAACTGTTTCATCCTGTGACATGAATTTTGCAGTATAAGTTCCTGCTTTTTCCGGATTAAACGGATCTTCATAAACGTTTCCGTCTGCATCTGTGATTACAACCTGCATACCTTCCGGTACTTTTGTCATAGCGTCAATGTCATAATCCTCAGCAAGCCATTTCTGGTCTTTTAATGCAGAAGCTGCTGTGCCTCTTACTGTTTTTGCTTCTTTATAACATTTGTCCATGTAATCCTGAATTCTCACTGCATCACTGCCCTGAGCAAGCTGGATTTCTGTTGGAATATCTTTATAATCAGCAGTAAGTAAAGGAGACTGTCCTGTATATTTTACTCCACTTTCTACTTCTTCCTTTGTGAAAGCTTCTAATTCCAGAATAACAGCTTCACCTTTGCCCTTATTCACAGTTGTATATCTCAAATACTGTGCTTTCACCGCTTTATCCAGAACGTTTTCTGCATTTGGCTTCTCATTGTCAGATACAGTTACCAGTTCTTTGAAATCTTTTCCGTTTTCGGAATACTCCCATTTATATTCGGAAGCAAATTCTTTTTCTTTATAAGTAACAGCTACTTTGGAGATATCTTCAACTTTTCCGAGATTAATCGTTGCAGTTCCTTTGTTATCCAAATAATATCCACCGGACAACTGTGCCTTGTTACCGTCTACCATAACCTTCGGATCTTCATGGCGTCCTGCCATCTCATCTGCAGTAATATCTTTTCCTGTTGAAACATTGTTATATTTGTATAAAGCCTTTGGAGGATTTTTCTTTAAGTTTTCCTCTACTTTATTTACAAATTTACCTTCCGGTGTTTCTTTGCTGAAATCTAATTTGTTTCCGCTTAAATCAACTGCATATACCTTTTCGTATTTACCGTCTTTAGAAACATCCAATTTCTCCAGACCTAAGGAATTCATGTACACAAGAACTAATTTCTCACATCCGCTGATATCAGCTTCTTTCAGGTTCGCAAATCCGCCTGCGCTTAAATCAATAGTTTCAAGCTCTGCACAACCTGACATATTTAATTTTTCCAAAGTTTTTGGTAAGTTCTTACCATTTACTTCTTTTACTTTTGTTCCTGTTAAAACAAGTCCTTTTAAGTTTTCCAGTTTTTCCAGACCTGTAAGGTCTTTTACCTCAAGATTTGTTAAATCAAGCTCGCCGTCATATTTTACAGCTTCTTCTAAAGAAGCAGCTCCTGTCTGTTCTTTAACTGCATTTAAAAGAGCTTCATCAGGAATAACTGTGCTGTCTAACGGTTCAATTTCAACCAACTCTCTGGCTGCTTTATCCAGTTTTACTCTCTCTGTCTGGATTGTCATTTTATCTGTCTGTGCATCGTCTTTTGCAAAAGCGCTTACACTTTCAAGTACCGGTTTAAATGTTTCCCAGCTTTCTTTTGAGTAATGGTCTTTATTTGCTTCATATTCTGCACAAACCTCTAAGATACGTAATTTATCGGCATCTCTTAAAAGTCCGCATTCTGCATCTTTTAATACTTCTCTTGCCGCATCTGCCTGGGCTTTTGTAACATCTTTTCCAATTAAAGCCGCTGCATTGCTGCGTGCTGTTTCAAATGCACCCCATGTAGAAGCAATAAAATCATTTTCATCAAAGTTGCGTTCATACATATTTACCATTTCTACAAGGTCTGACTGGTAAGCCGACAATTCTGAAACTTTTCCGTATTCCAGCACCAAACGCTCTGTATCCGGTTTCTTTGGTGCATGAATAGTATAGAATACTTTTCCGCCTGCTTCTGTAAGAGGAACTTCTTCTAAAACAACTGTCTGATCTTCTCCTGCCGGTGCAGATGTCAAAATCGGTTTTTCTGCATTCTCATCTGCATATACTTTTACCACTGCATCTTTTGGAAGTCCTGTAATTTCCAATGCACCATAAGGATTTGTCAGATTTACACCACCTGTTCTTGCAAAAACTTTTGCCTCGCCCTGCGGAATTTTCTCACCGTCTTCCGGTGGATATGCAACACTTGTTCTCTGACTGTTTACAATTTCGCCTGTTGATGCGTCCTGTACTGAATACCACAGACGGCCGCCATTTGGATTTAACTTCACATTATCAAAAGCAGCAACACCCATTGCATACTGTTTATACACATTGTCAGGCTGTTCTGCACGAACCTGTGCAATCGGTTCTTTTGCATCCATACTGTCGTATAAGGAAACAACACCCGTTTTCTCATCTACGCTTCCGTTTGGATAAGTTCCTTCAGAATACAGCATGCTTACATTGTCAATAATCACTTTATCCTGCTCACCTTTATTGTTATAAACAGTTACGTTTCTTTCCAGCGGTGACGGAGAAACTGCAACGCTTCCTTCTCCTGCGTTTTCGTATAATTGTAATTCATAAATACGAATTGCAGACCAAGGTGTGTTATCGGATTTTGTTACATGAAGCTTAATATAACGTGCTTTGATAGGCTCATTTAAGTTTCTGTCTGTTATATTCTGCTTATTTCCTTTTACTGTATCCGCTTCTTTATATTCTAAGTTTTTCACTCTTTCTGCTGCTTTTTCATCTGTCGGGTCTAAAACTTCCGCTCCGTCATCCCCTGCATAAAGGAGTTCAAAATCAACAGTATTATAGCTGACACCCTCTCCTGCACCTCGGCAGTTTGCATGGTATACAACCCAGCGGCTGATGTCCACTTCTTTTCCTAAGTCAAGGTAAGCGCTTCCGTTTGTGCTTAATCCACACCATTTACTGGAAGGAATAACGCCATCATTAATCTTATCTACCGGTCCGTCTGCCGCACAGGAAACATCTGTAACAGCCGGTGCACGAAGTGCAAGGTTTGTTCCCAAATCTGCTTCCGGTCCATAGCCATTTGGAACTTCCTCAGGCCACTGAATTTTAATCTGTTTGGATTTACCTTCTACACCGTTTTCACTGATAGAAGTAATTTCAAAGGTAGCTTCTTTTTCTCCTTCCAGCTTTCTGTATTTTGGAATATAAAATGCGTCAGAAGGTGTAGCCCCTACAAACTCTTTTTTTCCGTCAGGTCCGACTCTATGGATAATATCAATAAAAGAGTTTTCTCCTTTTTCCCAGTAAATTCTGGCTTCTGCTGTTGTATCTGTCGGATAAATCACATCGTCTAAAGCAATTTCACCCGGTGCTTCCGGTTTTGATTTATCTGTAACAACACCTAATTTACCAATGCTGATATCATAGTCCTTGACGCCTTTTGCAGACTCCAGCTTCAGAGAAATTGCAATAGCTTTTTCTCCCGCTTTATTTGCCAGCGGAATAGATGCTTCCTGCCATTCTTCGTTTCCTTTTACCTCTACCGGATAAAATTCAAAGTTTTCTTCGTCATAAGTATCGCCAAAGCATAAGCCTACGGATAATTTCACATCTGCATTTTTCTTTGTCTTGTACACAAGTTCAAAAGCAGAATTATCCTGAATGTCAAGCTGTGTACTGTAAAGCTTAATGTGGTTTGGTTTTCCTGCTGTTAAATCTCCGCTGATTTTCATGGAAGCTCCGCCCCAGTAAGCATCTTCGTAATCAATTTTCGGTGTTACCTTAGAAGCGCCTTCTTCTGCGTCTACAATCCAACGCCATGTAGGAAGAACTTCTGTTAAGGAACGGTTGTGCCAACCGTCTTCTTTTCCTGTCACTTTTCCGTTTTCATAGAATTTATATCCATTTCCAGGGTTAAAGTGTGTGACAAAATCTGTTCCGATAATCGGTGTCTGGTCTGCTACCAGATTAGCAAAACCACAGAATTCATCTTCCGGTCTGTTGGTGGAAGATGGATCCAAATCCGGTCCTACCCAAAGTTCCTGATCCTGTACATTCATAAAGTCATCGGAATTTTTAGACTGTGTCAGTGTAGAAGTAGGAGCTAAAATACCTAAAGAAATTTTCAGTTTTCCGTCTTCATCCAGTCTTGCCTGATAATCTCCACCTTTTGCCCCGTCTTCCATCGGAATATATTCCCATGTAGAATGAATATCCCATTTATCTCTGTCAGCGCCATAAGCTACATCAATGGTGCTGTCCACATTTCCTGCACCGGACATATCCAGCCACCATTCATCGGTAATTCTGTCTTCACCATCCTGCATCCATGACTGAATATCTCCTTGATTTAAAGTACCTCTACCGTTATACCAACTGATACGGAAATTTTCAGGCGCTTTCTCCTGCATATAAATCAAAAATTCTTTAAATCCCGCAACCCCTGTACCGGACTCTGCATTAAAAATATATCCGTCAAATCCGTAGTACTGAGCAATCTCAATCAGCTTGTCCGCACATGGAAAATTCCCCTGTGCATCCTTTTCTGTCAGTTCACGAACAAACTGACTTCCATAGGCTTCATCTCCCCATGGAATAAAAATTGTTCCGGTTGCCATAACACCGTTTCTGTGAGCAGAGTCAATGTGCTCCGGTGAAGGAATTGCAATTGGACCTTCCGCGGAAGAACCTCCCCAGAAGTTATAAGTATCCACATACTGGAAGTTATTGAAAGCATATACGAAATCTCCGTCGCCTCCCTGTGAAGGAGCTTCACTGGCTCTTGCATTTGACATGGCAAGCGGCATAATTTTCGCATCTCTGGAAGCTAATGGATTGACATTCGGTCCCATGTAACGCTCCTGAAGCGGAATTGCGCTTCGATTATAACGTGCATCCGGGTCATTGTCCGGGCTCCAGTTCTTCAATTCTCCTACCTGAAGACATGTGCCATAAGGCTGCAAAGACTCATTTTGATAATAATATTGGTTCGGAACAGGTAAATCCTCCGGCCAATATCCAAGTCCTGCACCGGCGTAAGTTGTATCTGTGGGTATTACAACCCCTGACACCACGCAAACACCACTTAACATTGTAGCCATGGTCTTTTTCAAGATTTTTTTCTTCATTGTTGTCCCCTTTCTTTATGCTTTTAATATTGGCAACCTTTACTTAACATTTATTTTGTTACCTTTCCTATAATTATACACTTTTAATACCTTTTGGCAATATTTTTCTTTTACCGCTTATTATTTTCATTATAAATACAGAAATTTACACTCTATTTTTATATATTTTTCACAATATTTTTTTGTTTATTTTTTATCTTATGTTCATTATAATTTTTCATGATTTTTTCGCCTTCAAATGTTTCTCTTTTTTCTAGCTAACATTGTATTTTTATTACTTAACATTGTTCTTTATTGTTACCACAATAGAAAGCCTCAAAACACAAAAACCCCAATGGCATTTACTGCCATTGGGGCGTCTTCCTCACCTTATTCTATTCATCAACCAAAATCTGGTTCAATTAATCCGTAAGTATTTCCTTTTCTCTTATAAACTACATTTACTTCCTCTGTCTCTGCATTTAAGAACACGAAGAAATTATGTCCCAGCAATTCCATCTGTACACATGCATCTTCCGGATACATTGGTTTGAAACCAAATTTCTTTGTACGGATAATTTTAATTTCGTTTGTATCTTCCTCGTAATCCTTTTCAACAAATTCAGGCTGAAATCCTGCACTTTGTTTTTTATCAATAATTTTATTTTTGTACTTTCTTAACTGTCTTTCGATAATTTCCTCTACCAAATCGATGGAAACATACATATCACTGCTTACCTGCTCGGAACGGATGATATTTCCTTTTACAGGAATGGTAACCTCGATTTTCTGTCTTTCTTTTTCAACACTTAAAGTAACAATAATCTCTGTGTCAGACGTGAAGTACTTTTCCAGTTTTCCCAGCTTATCCTCTACTGCACTTCTAAGCCCCTGTGTAACCTCAATATTCTTTCCACTTATAATAAACTTCATTATGTCCAACCCCTTTTACGTATATTTTACAAGAGCTTTACCAGTTCTTGTAATGTGCTATTATTATACCAATATTTCTCTCTTTATTCAATAGTTTTTAGAAAATTTACAAAATGATTATATTTTGTATACTCTATACATACAGAAAAAGAGCCTGCTAAAAAACAGACTCTTTCTTTCTATCTTGTTGCGTTTCCGTTTCCGGTTCCCATTGCATTACTGTTCTCTGATGAATTTTCGCTTCCTGTGGCATTGTCCATATTTCGTTCAAGCGTATCTCCCACGCCCTCTACTCCGTCTCGGACATCATCTCCCACTTCTTCCGCACCGTCCTCTAAAGCCTCGCCGGTATCACCTACAACGCCCTTGTCCGTTGTATTCTTATCCGTTGTTGTATCGTTGCCACAGGCAGTTACGCAAAGCATGGTTGATAACAGCAGTCCTAATATCAGTTTTTTCATTTCATGAAACTCCTTTCTATTAAGTTCTGCTGTTAATATCTGCAAATAAAACTGTTTTATACACCATTACAAAACAATTTATTTGTTAATGACATGACTCATATTATATAAGCCTGCCGGTTTTCCGCTTAAAAATTTTGCAGCTTCCACTGCACCTTTTGCAAAGACAGTCTTAGAATAAGCAGTGTGTCGAAATTCAATTACTTCATCAGGACCTGCAAAGATTACTTCGTGGTCACCTACAATCGTTCCGCCACGAACTGCTGAAATTCCGATTTCCTTTTCATCCCTTTTTTCTCTTTTCTGACTTCTGTCATAGACATAATGATATTCATTATCCATTGCCTCATTTAAGCTGTCAGCAAGGGCAAGAGCTGTTCCACTTGGAGCATCCACCTTTAAATTATGATGACGCTCTACAATCTCCATATCAAATCCTGCTGTTGCCAGCACCTTTGCGGCATCCTGCAAAAGCTTTAACAGCGTGTTAATTCCCAAAGACATATTTGCAGAGCGAAGCACTGCTGTTTCCTTGGCTGCTTCATTCACACAGCTTAACTGTTCCTCAGACAAGCCTGTTGTGCACAGAACCAGCGGGAGCTTTTTCTCCACACAATACTTTAATACATTGTCTGTTGCCTTTGGAGAAGAAAAATCAATCATAACATCAGCTTCTTTATCACAGTCAAAAACATTTGTATAAACCGGATAATTATAAATTTTCATATCTGCAACATCAATTCCTGCTGCAATTTCTGCATTTTCGTCTTTCTCTACAAGCTCTGAAATCACACGTCCCATGTGACCGTTACAGCCGTTCATTATTATTCTGACCATCTTTTTTCCTCTTTTCTTTTGCATATTACAAAGCTCTTATGCTAATTTAAGCTAATTCTATACCAAAATCCTTCATAGCTTTCTTCAGAACTTCCTGATGAGCCTCTTCCATTTCTGTCATTGGCATACGCAGAGGACCTACTTCTTTTCCCATAAGGTTTAAAGCTGTTTTTACAGGAATTGGATTTACTTCACAGAAAAGTGCATGAATAAGAGGCAGCGCTTTTAACTGCATATCCCTGCTTTCCTCCACTTTTCCTTCCATGAATTTTGCCACAATATCATGTGTATATTGGGGCGCTACATTGGAAAGTACAGAGATTACACCTTTTCCTCCCAAAGAGAGAATTGGTACAATCTGGTCGTCATTTCCTGAATAAATATCCATCTTTCCCTGTGTCAGAGCCGCAATTTCAGCTACCTGAGAAATATTTCCGGAAGCTTCTTTAATTGCTACAATATTTTCCACATGCTCTGCCAGATAAGCCGCTGTCTTCGGCTCAATATTACATCCTGTGCGGCTTGCTACATTATATAAAATAATCGGAAGCTTTACAGAATTTGCAATTGCTGTATAATGTTCAATCAAACCTTTCTGAGTTGCTTTATTATAATATGGCGTTACTAAAAGCAGTCCGTCTGCCCCATATTTTTCAGCCTCCTGTGAAAGGTAAATCGCTGTCTGTGTACAGTTAGAGCCTGTTCCTGCAATAACAGGAATTCTTTTATTTACTTTATCAATGGTATATTTGATTGCGTCTAAATGTTCCTCATGGGTCAGGGTTGAAGACTCTCCTGTTGTTCCGCAGATAATAATTGCATCCGTTTGTCCTGCAATCTGCTCTTCGAGAATTTCTCCTAATTTCTCAAAGTTTACTTCTCCGTTTTCTTTCATTGGCGTTACAATCGCTACACCCGCACCTGTAAAAATAGACATATTCTTCCTCCTTATTGTCCTGTTCCTATTTCTTTTGTATATGTACTTTGATTTGCAGCTTATTTAATAACTTCCAGTGAAACCACTCTGTCCGCTGCATTTTTCAAAGCTTCTGTCACAACATTTCCTGTCATAATCAGCTCTGTTTCATAATCCTTTGCCTGAATAAGACTTTCGATTTCTTCTTCTGAAACAATGCCAAACTCTAAAGCCCCCAGAATTTCATCGAGAATTAGCATATCACACTCTTCTGTCAGCAATACTTTTCGTGCAAAATTTAAACCGTTTCGGATATTCAGATTTTCCTCTTTCTTTTCTTCATCTGTCAGGTCCTCATAAAACTTATCTTTTTTCTCAAATCGAAACAGACGAACCTCCGGCTCCATTGCATTTAGATAATCTAGTCGAGAAGTGGCTCTCCCTTTTAAAAACTGAATTACAATAGCCCGCTTCCCATAACCTACTGCACGAATTGCCTGACCGATTGCTACACTTGTTTTTCCTTTTCCCGGTCCGCAGTAAATCTGCGTCAATCCCTTTTCTTCATCCATAATTATACACCTCTTACAGACTGCCTTTTCCTTATTTTACTTTATTAAGAGTTGTGTATATATTACTACACCTAAGCAAATATTGCAACCTAACAATCAAACTTGACTATTTTAATCTGCATATTCTAATTTGCTCACAGAAACCTCATAAGCCACTCTCTTTTCTGTCTCATTTTCTCCTAATTTCTTAATATATTCCCTGCTCTGAATTCTGCCCCAAATCAACACATGACCGCCCACCTCAAATGCGGATGCGTAACGGGCATTTCTTCCCCAGCATATACAGGGTATGTAGTCTGATTTTCCGTAAGGACGGTTCACTGCCAATAAAAGGTCTGCGATTTCCCTTCCCAGCGGTGTTTTCCTATATACCGGAGGCTTACAGATATAACCGTCAAGAAAAATCTGATTTGTTTTAATGGAGTCGTCTGCCTCCTCTACAAAAGTCAGCTCTCTTACAAAAACAGAAAGTACCAGTCTGTTTTTCTTCTCTTCGTGGCGATTGTAGGAACGGAACTGTCCCTGCACCATAATGTATTCCCCTTCATAATCCTGTGTAACGTCTACCAGACGTTCTGAAACCATCAAAGGTATTCTGTCCTCGGAGTCGCTGAGTCGCTTCACCAATACGTCTACCAGGTAAAATCCCTCTCCGTATACCTGATGACTGAATGTAAAGCCTGACGCTACCTTTCCCATAATGGACACCTGATTGTTTTCAATAATTTTATCTGCCATGATTTGTTTCCCCTTCCTCTTTCTGGTATCTTGTCTATATCATATCTATTCACCTGCCTGCTGTTTTAGAACCACTTTTTTTAAAATTTTTAAAAAAATCTTTTTCCCCCTTTGTATTTACAGTTAAGTATGATAGAATAAAATCCGGATTTTACTGGAAATATAGGTGTTATTGATTTAAATAATACCTTGACAGCATAAAGAGAAAAGAGGTTAATTATGAAAACAGCAAGAGAAGATATCAGAAACGTGGCGATTATTGCCCATGTTGACCACGGTAAAACAACTCTGGTTGACCAGCTTCTTCGCCAGAGCGGTGTTTTCCGTGAAAATCAGGCAGTACAGGAACGTGTCATGGACTCCAACGATATTGAAAGAGAACGTGGTATTACCATTTTATCCAAAAACACTGCCGTATATTACAAGGATACAAAAATCAACATTATTGATACACCGGGACATGCGGATTTCGGCGGTGAAGTAGAACGTGTATTAAAAATGGTAGACGGCGTTATCCTTTTAGTAGATGCTTTTGAAGGCGCTATGCCTCAGACAAAATTTGTTCTGAAAAAAGCTCTGGAATTAGACCTTCATGTTATTGTATGCATTAACAAGATTGACCGTCCGGAGGCTCGTCCTGATGAAGTAATTGACGAGGTTTTAGAGCTTCTCATGGATTTAGACGCATCTGACGAACAGCTAGACTGCCCGTTCTTATATGCGTCTGCAAAAGCAGGACACGCTGTTCTGGATTTAAGCGATACACCGGAAAGCATGGAACCTTTATTTGAAACAATCTTAAAATACATTCCTGCACCTACCGGTGACCCGGATGCACCTACACAGACCTTAATCAGCACCATTGATTACAACGAATATGTGGGGCGTATCGGTGTAGGTAAAGTGGAAAACGGAAAGCTCTCCGTTAATCAAGAGGTTATGCTGGTAAACCACCATGACCCTGATAAAATGAAAAAAGTAAAAATCAGCAAGCTCTATGAATTTGAAGGCTTAAATAAGGTTGAGGTAAAGGAAGCGGGTATCGGCTCGATCGTTGCCATTTCCGGTATTGCGGACATTCATATCGGAGATACCCTTTGCTCCCCTGAAAATCCGGAGCCAATTCCGTTCCAGAAAATTTCAGAGCCTACCATTTCCATGAACTTTATTGTAAATGACAGTCCGTTCGCAGGACAGGAAGGTAAATTTATCACTTCCCGCCATTTAAGAGAACGTCTGATGCGTGAATTAAACACAGATGTCAGCCTTCGTGTAGAAGACACTGAAAGCACAGACTGCTTTAAGGTTTCCGGACGTGGAGAGCTTCATTTATCTGTTTTAATTGAAAACATGAGACGTGAAGGCTATGAATTTGCCGTAAGTAAAGCAGAAGTTATCTACCACGAGGATGAACGTGGAAGAAAATTAGAGCCTATGGAAATTGCTTATGTGGATGTTCCTGAGGAATTTTCCGGTACAATTATCCAGCGTTTAAGCGAGAGAAAAGGTGAACTTCAGGGTATGAGCCCTGCCAGTGACGGAACGACTCGTCTGGAATTTAACATTCCTTCCAGAGGGCTCATTGGTTTCCGAGGCGAATTTATGACCTCAACCAAAGGTTCCGGTATTTTAAATACTGCATTTGACGGCTATGCTCCATACAAGGGCGATTTACAGTACCGCAAACAGGGCTCTCTCATTGCTTTTGAAACAGGTGAGTCCGTAGCTTATGGTCTCTTCTCTGCACAGGACCGTGGTACACTCTTTATCGGACCGGGCGAAAAAGTATACAGCGGTATGGTTATCGGACAGAGTGGTAAGGCAGAAGACATTGAATTAAATGTATGTAAAACAAAACACCTTACCAATACTCGTTCTTCTTCTGCTGATGAAGCCTTAAAGCTGACTCCTCCTAAAGTTTTAAGTCTGGAACAGGCGCTGGAATTTATTGATACAGATGAACTTCTGGAAATCACACCGGACTCCCTGCGTATCCGCAAAAAAATTCTGGACTCCCGTTTAAGAAAAAGACAGAGCTTTAAAAAATAATTTTATCTATATCTATAAATAAACCAAAAAGAAAAACTACTATTGAGAGTTTCAACTCCTGATAGTAGTTTTTCTTTTACTTAGTAGCGTAACACATTAAATTTTCTGATATTTTTAAAATTAGCAATATTTTTTTCTTTATATTATTCTTCATTTGTGTTAAAATCTGTTTACAAGTAAATGGTATTTATAAGTTAGGAGGATTTTATATGACGAAAAAAGCTGAAACCATCGCACCCGCTGTTATTGACAGCACAGATGCCCTTCTTGAAAAAATCGCTGTCATGAAAGAAGCTCAGAAAAAATTCGCCACCTATACGCAGGAACAGGTGGACAAAATTTTCTTTGAAGCTGCTATGGCAGCCAACAAAATGCGTATACCTCTTGCACGGCTTGCATGCGAAGAAACAGGAATGGGCGTATTAGAAGACAAGGTAATTAAAAATCATTATGCAGCAGAATATACATACAACACTTACAAAAGAGTAAAAACTTGTGGCGTAGTGGAAGAAGACACTTCTTACGGAATTAAAAAAATTGCAGAACCCGTAGGTGTGGTAGGCGCTGTTATTCCTACTACCAATCCAACTTCTACTGCGATTTATAAATGCTTGATTTGTTTAAAAACCAGAAATGCAATCTTAATCAGTCCTCATCCAAGAGCAAAAAAATGTACCACAGAAGCTGCACGAATTATTCTCGAAGCAGCTGTAAAAGCAGGTGCTCCGGAAGGTATTATTGGCTGGATTGAAGAGCCTACACTGGAACTTTCCAACGCTTTGATGAAATCTGTAGACGTTATTCTGGCTACCGGCGGTCCTGGAATGGTAAAGGCTGCTTATTCCTCCGGAAAACCGGCAATCGGCGTAGGTCCCGGTAATGTTCCCGTAATTATGGACAGCTCCTGTGATATCCAAACTGCCGTTTACTCTGTTATTCACTCTAAAACATTTGATAACGGTATGATTTGTGCATCCGAGCAGTCTGTTACCGTACTGGAACCGCTGTACGATGCCGTAAAGAAAGAATTTGCATACAGAGGATGCTATTTCTTAAAGCCGGATGAAATCGAAAAAGTAAGAAAGACCATTTTAATCAACGGTTCCTTAAATGCAAAGATTGTTGGCCAGTCTGCCCACACAATCGCCGCTTTAGCTGGTGTCAACGTTCCGGAAAGCACCAAGATTTTAATCGGCGAAGTAGAATCCGTTGATATTTCTGAAGAATTTGCTCACGAAAAATTGTCTCCTGTACTGGCTATGTACAAGGCAAAAGATTTCGACGACGCTTTAGCGAAGGCAGAACGTCTGGTAGCAGACGGCGGCTACGGCCATACTTCTTCCCTTTACATCCATCCATCCCAGACTGAGAAGATTATGAAACACGCTGAGGCGATGAAGACCTGCCGTATCGTAATCAATACTCCTTCTTCTCATGGCGGTATCGGCGACTTATACAACTTTAAGATGGCTCCATCCTTAACATTAGGCTGCGGTTCCTGGGGCGGCAACTCTGTTTCCGAAAACGTTGGCGTAAAACATTTATTAAACATCAAGACCGTTGCCGAAAGGAGAGAGAATATGCTGTGGTTCCGCG
>ERZ834859.2219-NODE-2219-length-17682-cov-8.567992_pt1 | contig 17682 bp, 15 predicted proteins | sample MGYA00519947_ERZ834859 | MGnify/ENA primary metagenome ERZ834859 (study PRJEB31850, sample SAMEA3708763) | human gut metagenome | biome: human gut; feature: human-associated habitat; material: faeces | place: China | collected 2014 ...
GAGTTCAACTCCAACAATACCAAATTGCTGAATGTGGAGGAGACCAAGGCCAAGATTGCGGCCCTTGCTTATATTCAGGAAGAACTTGCAAAGGCAGGTAAATAAAATGAAAGTTTTAGTTACTGGCGCCAAAGGATTTGTAGGAAGGAATTTGGTCTGTAACCTCCGCAATATTGCAGAAGGTAAGAACCGCACTCGCCCCAACCTGACCATTGACGCCATCTATGAATACGATATCACCAATACTCCTGAAGAACTGGATACATACTGCGCCGACTGTGATTTTGTATTCAATTTGGCTGGCGTGAACCGTCCCAAGGACGAGAGCGAATTCATGAAGGGAAACTTCGGCTTTGCCAGCACATTGCTGAACACCCTGAAAAAGCACAACAACACGTGCCCCATCATGCTGTCTTCCTCTATCCAGGCTACCCTGATCGGTCGCTACGGGCAGTCGGACTACGGTAAATCGAAGCTTGCCGGCGAGGAGTTGTTCTTTGACTATGCTAAAGAAACCGGTGCTCCGGTCTTGGTATATCGTTTTCCCAATCTGTTCGGCAAGTGGTGCCGTCCCAACTACAATTCCGCCGTGGCCACCTTCTGCCACAGCATCGCCCGTGACCTGCCCATCACCGTTTCCGACCCGGCGGTGGAATTGGAGCTGGTTTACGTGGACGACCTGGTGGAGGAGATCCTGAACGCCGTGGAGGGCCATCCCCACCGGACGGAGGGGGCGTATTGCAGCGTCCCGGTCAGTCACCACGAGACCCTGGGCGAGATCGTCCGCCTGCTCCGGACCTTCCACCACCAGCCGCAGACCCTGCTGCTGCCGGAAATCCCGGCGGGCAGTTTCGCGAAAAAGCTCTACAGCACTTATCTTTCCTATCTGCCGCCGGAAAAGACCGCGTTTCCACTGAAGATGAATGTGGACCCGCGGGGCAGCTTCACGGAACTGCTGAAAACGGAGAACTGCGGCCAGGTTTCCGTGAACATCTCAAAGCCCGGCATTACCAAGGGGCAGCACTGGCACAACAGCAAGTGGGAATTTTTCATGGTGGTGGCCGGACACGGGCTGATTCAGCAGCGCCGAATCGGCTCCAATGAAAAAATCGAATTTGAGGTCAGCGGCGACCGGATTCAGGCCGTCCATATGCTGCCGGGCTATACCCACAACATCATCAATCTCAGTGAAACGGAAAACCTGGTGACCGTCATGTGGGCCAACGAGCCGTTTGACCCCGGCCACCCGGATACCTACTTTGAGGAGGTCTGACCATGGGAAAGCTGAAGCTGATGACGATCATCGGCACCCGGCCGGAGATCATCCGGCTGTCCGCCACCATAAAATGCTGCGACCGGTACTTTGATCAGATCCTGGTCCATACCGGTCAGAACTATGACTACACCCTCAATCAGGTGTTTTTTGACGACCTGGGTCTCCGGGCACCGGACTTTTATCTGGATGCCGCAGGCGATGACCTGGGAGCTACCATCGGGAATATCGTGGAACGCTCCTACAAGCTGATGGTGCGGGAAAAGCCGGACGCCGTGCTGGTGCTGGGCGATACCAACTCCTGCCTTTCCGTGATCGGTGCCAAGCGACTGCACATTCCGGTTTTCCATATGGAAGCCGGGAACCGCTGCAAGGATGAGTGCCTGCCAGAGGAGACCAACCGCCGCATCGTAGACATCATCAGCGACGTCAATCTCTGCTATTCGGAGCACGCACGCCGGTATCTGATGGAGTGCGGCCTGCCAAAGGAGCGCACCTTCATGACCGGCAGTCCCATGGCGGAGGTGCTGCACGCCAATCTGGACAAGATCGAAGGCAGTGATATCCACCGGCGTCTGGGTCTGACCAAGGGACAGTACATTCTGCTCTCGGCGCACCGGGAGGAAAACATTGATACAGACCGCAATTTTGTCCAACTGTTCACAGCGGTCAATGCCATGGCGGAAAAGTACGACATGCCAATCCTTTACTCCTGCCATCCGAGGAGCCGGAAGCGGCTGGAGGCGACGGGATTTCAATTGGACTCCCGGGTAATTGCCCATGAGCCGCTGGGCTTTCACGACTATAACTGTCTCCAGATGAACGCCTTCGCGGTGGTTTCCGACAGCGGAACCCTGCCGGAGGAGGCCAGCTTTTTCCTCTCCGTGGGAAAACCCTTCCCGGCGATCAGCATCCGAACCTCCACCGAGCGCCCTGAGGCGCTGGACGCCGGATGCTTCGTGCTGGCCGGAATCGACGCGGATTCCCTCCTGCAGGCGGTGGAAATGGCCGTCGGGATGCAGCGGGAGGGCTGCTTCGGCACGCCGGTGGCGGATTATACCGCCGAAAATGTGTCCATGAAGGTTGCAAGGATCATCCAGAGCTATACCGGCGTCGTGAATAAAATGGTTTGGAGGAAGGACGGATAAATGGCGTTTGCAGATATTCACATACACCTTTTGTTTGAAGTGGACGACGGTGCAAAAGACGAAGATGAGATGCACGCTATTTTAGATGCGGCTTATCAAACTGGCACACGAGTGCTTTGTTGTACGCCACACTTCCACCCCGGCTATTTTGGAGACAACTATGACAAGGCAAACGCGGCATTCGAGCGCCTGTCGGACTATGTGCGGAAAACATATCCGGATATGTCGCTGTATTTTGGGAACGAACTCCGGTATGAACCGGAATGTGTGTCTTGGCTACGACAGGGTGTTTGCAGAACAGTCAACGGTACAAGATATGTGCTGGTAGACTTCTCGGAAACAGCGCCTGAAAAAGTAATTGGAAACGGTCTTCATGCCTTGTTAAACGCAGGTTATATTCCCATTCTCGCACATGTCGAGCGCTATCGATCCCTTCACGGAAAAATTCCTGTAATCCAATCGTTCTGGCGCAATGGCGTGATACTCCAAGCGGATACACAGTCCCTGTTTCGTGGGTTTGGCTTACTTGTCCAGCGTCAGTGCCGAAAGCTTCTGTCCCAGGGACTTATCGATCTTTTTTCCTCAGATGCACACAACTGTACGTCTCGTCCACCTGAAATGTTTACGTGTTTCAACTACATCAACAAGAAACACAGTACAGACTATGCTGCAGCTCTATGCTGCGATAACGCAATCTGTTTGTTGCGTGGTGAGGCCGTAAGAAAGGACTTTTCTTAAGCATGAATCAGAACACGAATCTAAAAACAGTCACCCTGAAAGACCTGTGGGGAATATTCGTCCGCCGTCTATGGGTCATTATACTCGCAGCCTGCATTTGCTGTTGCGGTCTTTTGGTATTCAACCGCATGACATTTGTTCCGCAATATGCCTCTACCGCAACCCTCTACATTCTGCGTCAGGCAGACAGCGCAAACGCCAGTGACACAAACTCCGATTTCTCCTTAGCCTTAAAGGTTGTAAACGACTGCACCTACCTCCTAAAGAGCCATACTGTTTTGGATGAAGTTATCAGAAGCCTAAATCTGGACATGGAGTACGAGGACCTATACGACTGTGTTTCCACTTCTAATCCGGAGGACACTCGTATTCTCGAGGTGACCGTGAAAGCGGATTCTCCTGAACTGGCAAAACGCATCGTAGATCGAATCTGCACCATTGGTTCACAGCGAATTGAAGACGCGATGGGATTCCAGCAGGTAAATCTCTATGAGTTTGGAACAACGGATCCCGATCCCTGTAACAGTACGCGGATGATCACATTTGCTTTTGCTGGTATTGTTGCTGCTGTTATGATGTATGTGTTTTTTCTGATCATCTTCCTGCTGGATGACCGGATTAAAGCTGATGATGAAAATCTGGAGAGATACCTTGGCCTTAGCGTACTGGGTAACATCCCGAATGTGGATGGTAAAAAGGCCGGAAAATATGGCTATTACAAAACATATGCAGCGTATAAGGCACCGACCAAGCAGGAGGTAGAAGATAAATAAAATGGAGAAAACAGTTTTGGAAAATGGATCATCTGTAAAGACGACCTTAAAACTTCCAGGGAAAAAGGACTTCTTTACTCAGGAGGCATTTAAGACATTGCGAACCAATTTGCAATTCTGTGGTCAGGACATCTGTACTGTCGTGATTACAAGCTGCAATGAGAATGAAGGCAAAACAACGATTACGCTTCAGCTGGCCAAAAGTCTTGCGGAATTGGATAAGCGTGTGTTAGTCATTGATGCAGATATGCGTAAATCGGTTATGGCTGGGCGGAACACCACTGCGGAAAACCCTGCGGGATTGAGCGAGGTGCTGACAGGACTGACGTCCGTCAAAGATTGTCTTTATCAAACGCAATACGAAAATCTCTCAATTATGTTTGCGGGCAAGTATCCTCCCAATCCGGTGGAATTGCTGAGTGGGCAGTACTTTGAGGAGCTCTTGAAGGCGGCGAAAGAGTCCTACGACTATGTACTGATTGATGTTCCGCCGCTTGGCAGCGTCATTGACGCTGCTGTCGTAGCCGCCAAATGTGATGGAACGATCTTGGTCATTTCGGATAACCAAGTCCGTTATCGGCAGGCCGTTGAAGTTATTGAGCAACTGAGAAAAAGCGGAAGCAAAATTCTTGGAGTGGTTCGCAACAACATCAAGAAAAAAGATGGCAGTTACTATAAGAAGTATTACAAAAGCCGTTATCAATAAAAACGCAAAAGAGCAATTGATTTGAGCAATACTTACTTAAGAAGTTTCTGACTAAGACGGTAGAAGCTTATGAAAAAGAAAAATCGCAGTTTTAGTATGTGTTGTAGTGGTTCTGCTTTCGGTCGTTACGGCTTTTGGATACCTCCAATCGAAGTTGGATAAGATCAATAAGGTATCAGACACTGTAGACGTTATTCCTCCAGAGCAGGAAGAGTTCGAAATAGATACGGGCAATACGCCACAAGATATCATTGAACTCAAACCAGAAGAGGTCGATTGGAGTGAGATTGAACCATTTCTGGATGACAACCTGCTCAACATCCTTTTGGTCGATCAAGATCGACGTAAAGGAGAGGGCCGACAACGCTCTGACTCCATGATCCTGTGCAGTATCAATCCGGATACAAAGCAGATATCGATGATTTCATTTTTGAGAGATCTGTATGTTCAGATTCCCGGCGGCTATTCCGACAATAGACTGAATGCTGCCTATGTTTTCGGCGGCTTCCCCCTGCTGATGGATACATTACATACTAATTTTGGAGTCACTATTCATCAAGACAATCGTGTAGTACATAACCGCTCAGCTGTGCTGTGCGGCTCACAGCAGAGACTGCCCGAGTCACATTGGACAGTCTCTGCATTTTTTACAAATCAAAGGGGGCATATTCATGAGCAGCGAAATCATGCAGGAAAACACACCATTTGTTGAATGCAGTGCATTCCACCGTGGGATGAGCGTGTTGGAGGCCAGTCTGCGAAACACCGAGGATTCAGAAGCTATCATCAGTGGCCTTCTGAAAGGTGCAGCTGAGTTTTATGGCGCATCAAGAGCCTCTGTGGTGGAAGCTGACTGGGATCTGGGAATCGGCGTCATTACCTACGAATGGTGCAAAGATGGTGTGCCGGCGCAAAGGGATATGCTCCACTGCCTACCCATGGAGAAGTTCCCGAGATGGAGGAAAGCACTTCGGGCCAATAAACCGGTCGTGATTTCTGACTTGCAAAGATTAGAGAACGTCTATCCAGATGAAGCAGCCTTCTTTCGGGAATACGGGGTGACTACACTGCTGGCGGCACCATTCTCCAAGCGGATTAATCAGGGATTCATTGCCGTGGACGACCCGACTCGCTACACGGATGACCCGGTTTTCCTATTCATCGCCTCCTATGCAGTGGTTGTGGAGCTCAACGAAATCAAACAGCAGCAGTCTCTATTGGCTGCAGCAAAAGCCTCAAAGTACAATCCGGAGGACATCCATATTAATTTCTTTGGCGGCATGGAGATCATCAGCTCCAAAGGGACATTGACCGGAGAAGATATTAAAGCGGATCAGTGCTACCTGCTTCTGGCATATCTCATTCTGAACCACAAAAAGAATTTCTCTGTTGACACACTGGCAGAGATCATCTGTCCATACGACGAACTCGATTCGCCATATAAGGTCGTCAATAATATCGTTTACCGCCTGCGGCGTACTCTTTCCGTCATCGGGCTCGACAAGCTGGTCATCGGGAAGAATGGTACATTCCAGATCAATTCCAACTTCAATATCCATACGGATTTCGACCGTTTTGAAAGTGCCTGCATTCAGCTGAAAACAGAAGAAAAACCAGATATGCGTCATTCCCTCTACCACAGTGCGATTGATCTTTATAAGGGACAGTTACTCCCAAGATGTGAACATGAGCTGTGGCTGATGCAGTTGTCCATGTACTATCAGTCCCTGTACCTGCAGATTACCAAGGGATATGTCCGCCTGAAGATGGAGTGCAAGGATTATATTCTGGCGTAAAAGACGGCCATTGATGCTCTGCGCTTCGATCCAAAGGATAGCGAACTGAACATGTATGCGATCCTCGCCATGGGATTCCAAGGAAATCTCTCTATGGCGCAGACCTACTATACGGCGGCAAAGCCCTATCTGGCGTTAGAGCATGCCGAGGTCATTAAGAAGTATTTGCACATAAAATGAGAGCTGCTTGAGGTCGCTCCGGAGGTTGTAGCAGAGGTTACGCAGTAGGTTGCTCCAGAGGTTACGGAGGAGGTCGTACAGGAGGCTGCGCGGCAGATTGCAGCAGAGGTCATAGAAAAGTCATACAGCAGGTTGTCCAGCAGGTCACGGTTGAGGTTGCCCGCCCGTTATCATTGGTTATCGGATGCGTCCGATAGATGATGCGGGCGGGTGATTTTTTTGCTGTGCAGAAGACGATATTACGCCGTTGGTCACCACAAGGCCGGTTTGCGCCCCTTGTGTACGGATCTGTACGGCCCTCCTGCGTCGCAGACAGCCCATCATTCTAATATTGCGTCCTGCTCCCGGAGCCATTGCGCTCCGGGAGCTTTTTTGCATTTTGGGACTCCTTTGCCACGCTGCCGTGGCCCTCCGTTTTCGAGATTTTCTTCACCACAAAATCTCGAAAAACGGAGGACCAATATGTTTAACCGAAAGAGTATCTATGCTCTCAATAAGAAAGATCCCAATGCCATCGTCTATACGGATGCTGACGGTAATTTAATTCGACTGACCTGCGATGATTTTGCCTCTGCAGCTGAGTTCCAGCGTTGGAAAGACTGGTCGGACAGCGATTTGAGGAAAGAGGAAAACGCAGACCACAAGCAGTCAGATAACTCAATCTCGCTGGAAGTCCTTTCTGAAGAAGCTACCGCCATAGTATCTATTGAAGATGAGTATATGGAGCAGATTTCTGCTGACGAAGCCGCTGTACTGGTGCGACTTCTCAGGCAAGGTCTCAGCAGCCATCTTACAGAGACTCAGCGCAGGCGGTTGTGGAAGTATTGTGTCGAAGGTAAGCCAGTCCGCCTTATTGCGAAAGAAGAATGCGCATATCGGAATGCAGTTTGGAAGTCTATTCAGGCCGCAAAAGAAAAAATGTTTAAATTTCTTGTGGAAACAGGGTGTGCAAAACCCCGTTTTCGCCGCGATAGGTGAAGGGATAATTTTTCTCCCTGCTATGAACCTTGATAAACACCGTCTCAGGCGGTCATATCCGGCAACTTGAATACATTAGCTGACGGAGCCAGCGTCAGACCGAGTGCGCGATGACCACCTGTGCGGAGAAACTCCGCATCAAAGGACGGCCAAGTAAGGTGCAGAGCGATACCCACTCAGGCCAAGACAGCTTTGGCAAGCTGTCCCCGCCATGATCCCGTCAGCCCATAATGATACTCCTGTACGCAGCTCCGGGCGTTCCCCGGAGGGGTGAGATTCCCGTGATGTGCGCCCGCACAGTTCAAGTTGCCGCCCAGCCTGGGGCAGTAGTGTCGAATACAGGCAAAGGAAAATATATACCGCGCAGACCAAAGCTGTGCGCTATGGCCTGCGCGGATTCCTTTACTTAGTTTGTAGCAGGAGAAAAACGGAAGCTACTATGGATAATGACAACATCCACTCCGCATACCGCGGAGACATATTCTATGCGGATCTTGAACCGGTGCGCGGCTCCGAGCAAGGAGGCGTCCGACCGGTGCTGATTATTCAGAACGACATAGGTAATCGCCATAGTCCCACAGTCATCGTAGCGGCGATCACCAGCCGCATAAAGCATCACCGACTGCCGACCCATGTGAACCTGAACGGAAGGCAATGTGGATTGCACAACGAATCAACGATTATGCTGGAACAGCTCCGAACATTAGATAAGCGGCGTTTGCTTGGATATGCGGGAACTGTAGGAAAAGACAGGATGCGGGAAGTGAATACCGCCTTGGAGATCAGCATTGGGATCAAGGATCTACTACTTGACAATAAAAGAAAGCGAGGAAGCAACTATGGTAAATCAGAGCACAGAGAAGAAAAACACCAGGGAGATCCAGATGACCATTGAGGGTCATAAGGTAACAGTCAGTTTTGCTCAGGAGGCCAATCCGACCCTCTCTGCTCTGGTACGCAACACCCTGCTGGACGCATATATCCGAAAGAATGGGCTGTGCGGCGAGGAACAGCCTGCATAAAAAAGTGGTTCTGAAATGCTTCTCTTCGTTGTAAAAATGCTTATCATGTGTTATACTATGCAAAAGGGGCGTGATGACCAGTGACTTTTGCAGACTCTATTGTTCAGCTTCGTAGTGAACTGCGTATTTCGCAGAAGGAACTTGCAGAACAGCTGAATATAAGTGTTGCGACCGTCAATCGCTGGGAGAACGGAAGAACCGAGCCGAATAAAATGACGCTGTTTGTGATTCGGGACTTCTGCAAATCCAAGAATATCGCTTTTGCATTTGACACATCGAAAAGTGCTGAGAGGGGTGAGCATAATTGAATCTCGGACACGAAACCGAAACCTTAGAATTCAAAAAGACTACTGGAGAACTGAAGGAAGGCGTTGTATCAATTGCTGCCATCCTGAACAAACATCAAAAAAGCGAACTCTATTTCGGGATAAAACCAGATGGAACGCCTATTGGACAGCAAATTTCTGAAAAGACCCTACGGGATATCAGCCAAGAGATTGCGAACCACATCGAGCCGAGAATCTACCCGGAAATCGCAGTGATCCATATTGATGATAAGGATTGTATCCATGTCAGTTTTGAAGGACACAACACACCGTACTTTGCCTATAATGTGGCCAGAATCCGTGTCGCAGATGAAGATAAAGTAATGTCCCAGCAGGAATTGACCGACTACATTATGGAGAGGCAAAGCAGCGAAGGTGTATGGGAGCGCAAAGTTTCCGAATGCCTGACAAGCTCGGTAGATGAGAACTCTCTCAAAGAGTATATCCACCGCGGTCAGGAGTTCGGCAGAATCAGCTTCGATTATTCCGACAGGGATACGGTGCTGGGTAAGTTGAGTTTGACTGCGGGAAGCTATTTGCTGAACGCAGGCATGGTCCTGTTCGGTGAGACACCCTACAATGACCTGCAAATGGCGGTATTCGCTGGAACGGATCGACTCACATTTTTGGATATTCAGCGTGAGCATGGAACGATTTTCGAACTTGTGGATCGCGCTGAAAAATATATCTTTAAGAACATTCGTTGGCGTGTGGAGTTTGGTTCCTTGCAGCGTAAGGAAATTCCGGAAATTCCGGAAATTCCTGTGGATGCCGTCCGTGAAGCACTGATCAATTCGTTTTGCCACAAGGAATACGGAACCGGACAGAACAACGAGGTTTCCATATACAAGGACCGTGTTGAGATCTACAACCCCGGTACCTTCCCGGCAGGCTATGAGCCGGAGGATTTCATCTCTGGCCGGGAGCGTCCTATCCGCAGGAATCCGCTGATTGCACAGACACTTTATTACTCCAAGAATGTCGAGAGCTTTGGTACCGGGCTGAAGCGTATTGCTGACGCCTGTGACGCCGCTGGATGCAAATATAAATTCGAGGTTTTAAAGTCTGGATTCGTGGTTGTTTTCTATCGGTCCGACGAGAACTTTGACACGACTGGAACGGATACCACTCCAGTTACCATACCAGTCAACACTCCAGATAAAGATATTCGGAGTAAGATTGTTTCTCTGTGCCTCAATGCCCCTCAGACACGCGAACAGTTGATGCAAGACTGCGGGATGAAAAACAAAGCACATTTTCTGAAAGCATATCTGAAGCCGATGTTGGAGACAGGAGAACTTCAGTTGACAGTTCCTGATAAGCCCAATAGCCGGAATCAGAAATATATTGCACTCCGTCATACCACAGGAGACGAGCAATGAGCAAGAAAATCTACACCTGTGACGCTTGCCACTATACCTTCGAAGCGGAAACTGGATGTGACCAATGCCCGGACTGCGGCAAAAAGAGAGTGCGGCCTGCCGATGAGCAAGAATCGAAGGAATATCTGGAGCGCCAGCAGCATACAGACAACTGGAATTAAATAAACATGGTGACAGGCCGCAGTTTACCGCTGCGGCCTGTTTTCCATAACCGTGTGATTTGATAAAAATCCTCCACCAAGATTTTAGTTTATCAGAGATGTGCAGCTTATGTGGTGCCACCCAAGCTTCCACCCAAGCTGCCCAAGCGCGATTTTACCGGATCGGAGGCCGTTTCTTTGTTGCTTATATTTCAAGGTTTTGATAGCTATTCAACCTGAAATGTGAGATAATCAAGGTGGCGGAATGCCGTGTACTTTGAAAAGTGAATACATGAAAAGGTGTATCTGAACCTCTCACATTTCTAAATCATTCATTGAGAGGAAGGATACATTATGGCTGAAAGAGTTTGTTGTTCTTATCAAAATGTACTCAGCATCCAAAACAGAGTGTGCTGCCTGTACCGCGTCTCCACCACCAAGCAGGTCGATCACGATGACCAGAATCAAGCTGACATCCCCGTGCAGAGAAAAGCCTGCCGTGAGTTCGCAGAGCGGATAGGCTGGACCATCGTGTATGAGGAACAGGAAAACGGCGTATCAGGATTCAAAGTTAGCGCCAATGACCGTGACAAGATCCAGCTCATCAAGGAATATGCCGAACAGGGCAAATTCGACATTCTGCTGGTGTTCATGTTCGACCGTATTGGCAGGCGAGCTGAAGAAACGCCCTTCGTGGTCGAGTGGCTCATCAACCACGGTATTCAGGTCTGGAGCGTCAATGAAGGTGAACAGCGAATCGATACGCATGTTGACCGCCTCACCAACTACATCCGCTTCTGGCAGGCAGACGGTGAGAGTCAGAAAACCTCCATGCGTACCAAGGCCGCCCTCGGGCAGATGGTGGAGGAAGGCCGCTTCCGCGGCGGTTCCGCCCCTTATGGCTATGACCTGGTACCCAGCGGCACATACAACAAGCGCAAGCATGAGGTCTTCAAACTGGAGATCAATCCTGATGAGGCAAAGGTCGTGCGCATGATGTTCGACCTGTGCGTCGGCTCCGGTTACGGCAGATTTAAAATCGCCAACTTCCTGTCTGAGATGGGCATCAAGACCCGTGACGGGAAGAACTGGCATGAAGCTACCGTCGGTCACATTCTGCATAATATCATGTACACTGGCGTGCTTCGGAGCGGCAGTACACAGTCTAAAGCATTCCCTGATTTGCAGATCATCTCACCGGAGAACTTTGGACTGGCGCAGAAGCTCATGGCCGAGCGCGCCAATGAGTGTAATGCGCTGCGTACCATGCCCTGCAATACCAGAGGGCAGTCCCTGCTATCCGGCAATGTGTTCTGCGGACATTGCGGAGGCCGCCTAACACTGACTACCAATGGAACGACTCGAGTCAATACTGCCGGCGAAAAAGTTGGCCGCAAGCGCATCCGCTACGTGTGCTACAACAAGACCCGCAAGCGCAGTAACTGTGACGGACAGACCGGCTACACCATGCACATTTTGGACAAGATGGTCACCGACATTCTCCATCAGGTATTCGACCGGATGCGTTCTGTAGAGGAAAACGAGATCATTTCCCGCACCCACCGCAGCGCTATGGTCAGCCTCAAGAAACGCCTTTCGGACGCCAAAGCGGAATCCGCCAAGGCAACGAAGGAATATGAATCCCTGAAGCTGGAGGTTATCAAAGCCGTACAGGGCGAAAGTGCGTTTCCAATGGATATCCTGTCAGAGCTGGTCAACAATGCCCGTACCAGGATGCTGGATGCCAATGCCCAACTGACGGAGCTCAACGAGGAAGTCGAGAAAAGTAATCAGCGCGTCGAAGCCATCAAGGTGGATTACCGCCGCATCATGGAATGGTCCGAGATGTTCGATGGCAGCGACATGGATGTGAAGAAGATGATCGCAGGATACATCATCAAGAGAGTGGATGTGTACTCCGATTACCGCCTACACATCGAGTTTAACATGAGCTTCGCACAGTTCGAACTTGGCTTGGAAACGGAAGTTGAGTATGAAGCACGGAACATTGTTTCATGAAAAAAGCGCTGTCTGACAGTGCGCTCATTCAGCCTCTCTAATTGACAGAAATTCCGAAACACGCTAAAATAGTCACAGAAAGTGTGCTGTAGGAATTTGATGGAGATATGACCCCTGACGCTCGTGGGGGTGCTTAACCGATAACTCGGGAGAGCGCTTGAATGGCATTCAAGAGGTCAGCGGTTCGATCCCGATTACCTCCACCAAAAAGCTCGAAAGAGTGAAGAAAAACCTTGAAATCATCTGATTTCAAGGTTTTTTCTTTTTCAAAAATGAGAAATTCGGGTGATTTGCAAAAGGCACCTGTGCGCTTGATTTTTGATGGAAATTTTGAAAATCAAGAGGTCAGGTAAATGAAGAAAATCAGGTTGAATTGCACCACCACATTGGACGAAACCTTTGCCGATTTCCTCCTTTCCCGCAGGGCAAAAGGGCTTGCAGAAAAGACGCTGGAAAGCTATTCCTCCCAATGGAAAGCCGTGGCGCGGCACTTGGACACGGGGACGGACATTGCCGCCCTCCAAAAGGCGGATTTGGACGCAATGATAGTTTCCATGCGGGACGCGGGGCTTTCTCCCAACAGTATCAACAGCTACACGCGGGTTCTGAAATCCTTTTTCTCTTGGTGCAACGAGCAGGGGCTGACCCGTCTGAATATCCCCCTGTACAAGGCCGAAGAAACCGTAAAGGAAACCTATTCGGACGCGGAGCTGACTGCACTTTTGAAAAAGCCCGACATTCGCAAGACTACCTTTGCGGAATATCGGGATTGGGTGATTATCAATTTCCTTTTGAACTGCGGGAGCCGCGCCGCGACGGTCGGGGCGATACAAATTCGGGACGTGGATTTGGACGGCGGCACCGCCACACGAAGAACAGAAAAGCGCAGGTCATTCCCCTTTGCAGCCCCATGATTGCCATTCTGCGGGAGTATGGGCGTTACCGTGGCGGGGAGCCTATTTTGCACGGAGACGGGTACACAACTGACGGAGAACGGCTTGCGGCAATCTATCGCAAGATACAACATGCGGCACGGAGTGCAAAAAACTTCTATTCACCTGTTCCGCCACACATTCGCACGGAAATATCTGATTGACTGCGGCGGGGACGCATTTACGCTCCAAAAGCTATTGGGACATTCCACCCTTGCTATGACAAAACACTATTGTGCCATTTACGACGCGGATTTGACGAAGAACTACGACAACTTTTCCCCGCTGGCGCAAATGAAAGCGAGTGGCGCGAAAATCAAAATGGCTGCTAAGGGCCGCTGACGGCTTTACACGGGGCGCATGGGTGGCGGCGGTATTTATATCTGTCAGACAACGAAAACGGAGCGGGAAGTGCAAACCTCCCGCTCCTACTGCGTTTTATCAAAATACAAATGGCTCGTCCTTGATTGCTCCATAAGCAAAAGGATTGACCCCCAATTCACTACGGAGGTAATACGCTAATACCTTCTTTCGTTAATTTGCAGCACGCAGCGCAGCCGCTGCCTATTTGCGATATAATTGTAAATCAACATCCATCCGATAATCGGGAAAAGGGCTTGCTTTTTCCGACGGCGGTGGGTATAATATTACATTGTTTTAGCGGGTCATCCCGCCGTATTTTTGTAATGTGACAAGGAGTGTGAGACAATGACCGAGGAACGAAACACCGCCGCCCCTGAGACGGAGGAGAGCAGAAACTTTATTTTGAACCTAATCGACCAGGACATCGCAGAGGGTGGTCAGTTCCAGGGACAGACCGTCCACACCCGGTTTCCGCCGGAACCCAACGGCTATCTGCACATCGGACACTGCAAGGCCCTGTGCATCGACTTCGGCACCGCCGAGAAGTTCGGCGGTCTCTGCAACCTCCGCATGGATGACACCAACCCCGCTAAGGAGGACACCGAGTACGTGGACGCCATCCAGCAGGATATCCATTGGCTGGGCTTTGACTGGGGCGACCGCTTTTTCTACGGCTCCGACTACTTCGAGAAGGACTACGAGTATGCCGTGGAGCTCATCAAGAAGGGGCTGGCCTACGTCTGCGAGCTGACGCCAGAGGAGTTCAAGGCCAACCGGGGCGACATCGGCATCCCCGCTACCTCCCCCTATCGGGACCGGCCCATCGAGGAAAATCTGCGGCTGTTCGAAAAGATGAAGAACGGTGAGGTGGAGGAGGGAAAGATGACCCTCCGGGCCAAGATCGATCTGGCCAGCGGCAATCTGAACCTTCGTGACCCCATCATCTACCGCATCCGCTTCATCAATCACCACCGGCAGGGTACCAAGTGGTGCATCTACCCCATGTACGACTTTGCCCACCCCATTCAGGATGCTCTGGAGGGCATCACCCACAGCCTGTGCTCACTGGAGTTCGAGTCCCACCGACCGCTGTATGACTGGGTGGTGAGCAATGTCTCCATCCCCTATTACAAGCCCCGGCAGATCGAGTTTGCCCGTCTGGGCATTGACCACACGGTGATGTCCAAGCGCAAGCTGCGTCAGCTGGTGGAGGAGAAGCTGGTCTCCGGCTGGGATGACCCCCGGATGCCCACCCTATGCGGCCTGCGCCGCCGGGGCTATACTGCCCGCTCCATCCGCAATTTCTGCGAGCGCATCGGCGTGGCTAAGTCCCCCAACACTGTGGAGTACGGCTTTTTGGAGCATTGCCTGCGGGAGGATCTCAACGCCACGGCCCAGCGCACCATGGCGGTGCTGCACCCGGTGAAGCTCACGGTCACCAACTATCCGGAAGGACAGAGCGAGACCTTCACTGTGGAGAATAACCCCACCGATCCCACGCAGGGTACCCATGAGATCACCTTCGGCCGCCACCTGTGGATCGAGACGGAGGATTTTCTGGAGATGCCTATTCCCAAGTATAAGCGCCTGTACCCCGACGGCCCGGAGTGCCGTCTGAAGGGCGCCTACCTCATCCGCTGCACCGGCTGCGTCAAGGACGAGAACGGCCATGTGACGGAGGTGCTGTGCGAGTACGATCCCAACAGCCGGGGCGGCGATCCCGCCGACGGGCGGAAGGTCAAGGGCGCTACCCTCCACTGGGTGGATGCCGACAACTGTCTGGATGCCGAGGTGCGGCTGTACGATAACCTGTTCTCCGATCCCCAGCCCGACGGCCCGGACAAGAATTTCCTGGACTGCCTGAATCCCGACTCCCTGATGGTGCTGCGGGGCTGCAAGGTGGAACGCAGCATGGCCGCTGTGGCAGAGGAGTTCGACCGCCGGGAGAACCGTACCGGCGTCAACGCACCCACCTTCCAGTTCATGCGGACCGGCTATTTCTGCATGGATAACCGGGACTGCACGGCGGAGCATCTGGTGTTCAACCGCAGCGTTTCTCTGAAGGACAGCTTCAAGAAGTAAAGAGGAGCTGTCGGAAAACAAACGAAGGCCCGGAGGTCACAGACCTCCGGGCCTTTTGGCTAAAGCCCCTTGGGGGGTATTTTTTTCGGTTCAGCAGCCGCATCACCGTCATCACGGCACCGAACAACACACCGGCCACCGTCCAGATGACCCAACTCCGCTCCGGCGGCACCTCCGGCGGCTCCTTCTCCAGAAAGGCGTACTCCTTTTCGCCGCAGGACAGGAACAGCGCCACGGCCACCAGCAGAGCGCACAGTCCGGTTGAAGTGAGATGACACGGAGCTGCCGGGGAGTGCAGCGGTGCAGTCGTAAAGGGGCAGATGACAAACAGCGAGGGCCAACGGCCCTCGCTGCTTGTTGCTGTTTACTTTTTCTTGCCGCCGTGGGAGGCCTTCATGCGCTTTTCATGGTTGAGGATGGTCTTGCGGATACGGAGATTCTCCGGTGTGACCTCCAGCAGTTCGTCGTCGGCCAGAAACTCCAGACACTGCTCCAGACTCAGACGGCGGGGCGGCACCAGCCGCAGGGCATCGTCGGAGCCGGCGGCCCGCATATTGGTCATCTGCTTCTTCTTGCAGACGTTGACGGTGATGTCCTCCTGCTTGGGACTGACACCCACCACCATGCCCTCGTAGACCTTTACGCCGGGGCCGATGAACAGGGCGCCACGGTCCTGCGCATTGAACAGACCGTAGCTGACGGACTCGCCGGTCTCGAAAGCCACCAGAGAGCCGGTGTTGCGCCGGTTCAGGTCGCCCTTATAGGGGGCGTAGCTGTCGAACACGGAGGCCATGATGCCCTCGCCACGGGTATCCGTCAGGAACTCGTTGCGGTAGCCGAACAGGCCGCGGGCGGGGATCAGAAACTCCAGCTTCATGCGGCTGCCCACGGGGGTCATCTCCAGCAGATCGCCCTTCCGGGCGCCCAGCTTCTCGATGACGGCGCCCACGGACTCGCTGGGGACATCCACCACCAGCCGCTCGATGGGCTCACACTTCTTGCCGTCGATGGTCTGGTACAGCACACGGGGGGGAGAGACCTGGAACTCATAGCCCTCCCGGCGCATGGTCTCAATGAGGATGGACAGACTCATTTCGCCACGGCCCGCCACGTTGAAGGCGTCGGTGGCGCCATCCAGCTCCGTGACCCGCAGGGAGACATCCTTCAGGGTCTCACGGAACAGCCGCTCCCGCAGCTGGCGGGAGGTGACGAACTTGCCCTCACGCCCGGCATAGGGGGAGTCGTTGACGGAGAAGGTCATCTCCATGGTGGGAGCGGAGATCTTCACGAAGGGAAGAGGCTCCACACAGGAGGTGGCGCAGATGGTATCACCGATGGTGATATCGGGGATGCCGGACAGGGCGATGATGTTGCCGGCGGTGGCCTCGGTGATGGGCTTCTTGCCCAGTCCCTCGAACTCGTACATGGAGACGGCCTTGGCCTTCTTGGCGGGGGCGTCGGGGTCGTGGTAGTTGCAGACGGCGATCTCCTGGTTCTGCTTCAGCACACCACGCTCGATGCGTCCGATGGCGATGCGCCCCACGAACTCGTTATAGTCGATGGAGGACACCAGCATCTGGAAGGGCTGATCCAGATCCGCCTCCGGGGCGGGAATGTAGCTGAGGATGGTGTCGAACAGGGGCTTGAGATCCGTGCCGGGGACGTCGGGGGAGTAGGAGGCCACGCCCTGACGGGCCGAGCAGAACAGCATGGGGGAATCCAGCTGCTCCGGGGTGGCGTCCAGATCCAGCAGCAGCTCCAGCACCTCGTCGATGACCTCGTGGATGCGCTGGTCGGGGCGGTCGATCTTGTTGACCACCACGA
>ERZ834859.2225-NODE-2225-length-17646-cov-3.532204_pt1 | contig 17646 bp, 12 predicted proteins | sample MGYA00519947_ERZ834859 | MGnify/ENA primary metagenome ERZ834859 (study PRJEB31850, sample SAMEA3708763) | human gut metagenome | biome: human gut; feature: human-associated habitat; material: faeces | place: China | collected 2014 ...
CTTGGGCTCCTTTTCCAGTTCCGTTCCATGGTGTCGGCTCTCCAATATAATCAAAACCGGTCCATACATATTCGCCTGCCACAAAATCTCTCTTAATAACCTCGTACCAGGCACTGCTGGCAACTGCCCCCCAGTTAACTGCTGAATTATCATAGGATGTTAACTTCTGACCCGTCTTACTTCCATCTATTCTGTCATATACACCTCGACTATTGACTGCTGAAGCAGTTTCAGAACCATACAACTTCCAATTTGGGTTACTATTATGAAGCGTATCATAATCATTTCCAGAACAATAATTCAAACCAACCGTACCATTTGCAGTTGTCATAGCATCCATCATGTTTTTCGGTATTCCAATCTTATTACCTTTTAACACGTTGTCGCCACGTGTTGCCGGTCTTGTGGTATCCAACGCAGTTGTCCAATCAATCAAATTCGCCTGAACATTTGCATACGCCTGTGTCAATACACCGGTTGCACCTTCCTGAACTTCATTTCCGAGGGACCACATAATAACTGACGGAGCATTCCAACCACGTTTTACTGTTGCTGTTAAGTCATATTTTGCCCAAGTCATTCCATTTTCTTTTCCAAGAATCTGATTGCTTTCATCTATTGTCTGATTGAAAAATCTGGCATAATCATTGTTATTTCCATTCTTAGCATTTTGCCAGCCATCAAACATCTCTTCTACAACAAGGATACCTTTTTCATTACAAATATTTATCAGTTCTTCTGCTGCCGGGTTATGTGTAACACGAATTGAGTTACATCCCATTTCCTTTAAGATTTCCACCTGACGCTCAATTGCACGTTTCCATGCCTCTGCTCCAAGCGCTCCCTGATCGTGGTGCATACACACACCTTTCAGTTTCATATTTGTTCCGTTTAATGAAAATCCACTATTTTCATCAAATTTAAAATAACGGAATCCATATTCTGTATCGTAAGTATCTACAACCTCTTCACCAATCTTTACTTCTGTACGCACTGTATAAAGCGCCGGATTTGTAGTACTCCATAATTCTGGATTCTGTGCATTTACTGTTGCATCAATCGCTGCGGTTTCACCTGCCGCAATCGCTTTTGTTTCTGTTGTCACAGTTCCGATATTAGCGCTTGGCTCCCCACCTTTTTTGAAAATGGTATGAGTCAATGTCACATTCTGTTCTCTGTCTGAATCGTTGGCTACAGTTGTCTTAATATTAGTAGTCACCGCTCCGTCTTTTTCTGTTTCCAAATTTGGAGTTTCTACCTTTGTCCCATATAAGTCAACATGTACAGGATTTACAATATTCAAATCTACACTTCTATAAATACCACTTCCTGAATACCAACGGCTGGATGGTGTCTGATGATTTACCTTTACCGTAATTACATTCTCACCATCAAATTTCACCAAATCAGTGATATCAAATGAGAATGGAGTATATCCATACGGATGGCTTCCCACCTGTGTTCCATTGACCCAAACTGTAGCATCCATATATACGCCACCAAAATCAATTCGCACACGTTTATTCTCCGCTGTTTTTCCAAGCGTGAAACTCTTTCTGTACCAGCCAATTCCACCCGGAAGATATCCGCTTTCTGCTTCCATCTTCGTTGAATACTCTTGTTCAATACTGTAGTCATGAGGCAGATTTACATGTTCCCATTTAGAATCATCAAATGCCGGTTCTTCCGCACCTGATCCATCTCCCAAATAGAACTTCCAGTTGTCATTAAAATTGACATCTCGTTTTGCTGCCGAATAATTGTTTACATAAACAACTTCTTTATCAGAACTCATCTGGCTTTCTGTTTCAGAAAGCACATTGACCGGAGTTCCTGCCGCAAATGAAACACTTGGAGTAAACATTCCAAAGGCAAGTGTCAGTGCAGCTGCTGCCATACCTTTTCTTTTTAAATTATACTTTTTCATACTTTTTTCTTTTTAGACTTTTTATAGCCTACTCTCTTCCTCCTTTTCCTTATTAATCTCTCGGAATCTTCGTAAATATTATCCTTATCCAAATACTCTTGCTCGTTCCACCTGGGATATCATTGAACGGTTTTGGAATCTGGATTTATCTTTTACCGAGCGAGAAATCATTATATATAGTTAATTTTAGTATCTCATAAAAATAAGAATACAACTCGTATTTTTTGTTTCATCCCTCCTGATTCTTTGTCATATTCGGAACTCTCAATAACAGAACCTGGAAAGGGCTTATCACTCACTTAGCGCGCTACCCCTTTCTTTCGTTTTTGGATTATAATGTTCTGTGGTTGTAACATGCATTCAAGGAATATAAACCATTACAGCCAAGAAGTGGTTTCTTATAGAAGACTGCCGGGATACTCTTCAGAATATCCCGGCAGTCTTCTATAATTTTTTACTTTTCACAGCTCCGTAATTCATAACGGTCTGTTTCTGTTCATCTAGATTAGCTTCTTTTTCTGCGATATACAAGTGTTGCGATTACTGCCCCAGCGGCTATCATTACAATTCCATACAATGCGAAATTCGCTGTATCTCCAGTCTTGATTGCCTTTACCGTGTTCTGTCCTGCACCACCATTCGGAGTTGAGCTGTTAGCATTGTTATCCTTTGCTCCACTCTGGTTCACATTTCCATTATCTGGTTTCTCCGGATTTGGTTTCTCTGGAGCTGGTTTCTCTGTCTCACCATTTCCTTCTACCATAACCTTAAACTCTTTAGTGGCAACACTTCCATCTGTTCCAGTTACCTTTACTGTTACGATGACTTCTGTATCCTCTTGCGGTATAGTTACTTCGCCATTCAGCGCGATAATTCCTTCTGGATTTACACTACAAATCTCAATCTGTGCGTTTTCTGGTACTTCCGGTAATACTAGTTTCTTCGTATCTTTCTTAATAGAAGTTGCAAAAGATTTATCTGCAATAATACGACGCATGATTTCTTCTGCAGTTATCACCTGCTCAGGCTCTGCATCCTTCTCAAATACTCCGATCAGGTCTACATCCTTTTCAACCTTAAATGTATACTTCGCATCGGTACTTAAAATATCCTCTGCATCTTTCAGCTTCCATCCTACGAAATGATGTCCTTCTTTTGCTGTTGCTGTTACTGTTGCCTTTTCTCCATCTTCGTAGATTCCGTCCTCATGATCCATGCTGACTGTTCCCATTGCTTCAGCACTTGCTGTTGCTGTTACTGTATACTGTTTCTTTACTACAGGATTTGCTGCGAAGTTTGCTGTCAGTGTCACATCTTCTGTCACATCAAATACATGTGGATTTGCATCACTGACTTCTGTTCCCTCTGCGTTTGTCCAGTTTACGAAATGATATCCTTCTTTTGCTGTTGCAGTTACTGTAGCGGTATCATACTTCTGATACTCACCCTTATCGGTTGCTGCACTTCCCATTGCCGGGTCATTTACCTGAACGGTCACAACTACTGGCTGCGGTGCTGTAAACGGTTTTGTCAGTTTCGCATTTGCCCAGTCACCATGATCGCTCCAGTTATTTGCACCTTTGTCCATAATCAATTTCAGTTCTGTTGCACCGGTTAAATCAATATCACCTGTAAATCCTTTTGCTGTGTTAGTTCCCATTACATCACTTGTGAACTTCAGATTTCCATCCACATATACCTTAAATGTGATACTTGCCTGAGAAGGATTTATCTTTGTCTCACGGTCTACACCATAATAAGATGAAAAACTCGTATATCCTTTGCCAGTCAGATCGTAAATGATTGTAGAATCTGCATGGCTTCCGATTCCTTTATCAAAGGTTTCTTCCTTTGAACCGTCCCATAACGTCAGTGTGTTGTTTCCACAGCTCTTATCTTTTCTTGTCGGATTACCTGAATCTCCGGATGTCTGTGATGTCCAGTCAAGATCAGATAACCATGTATCTCCTGATGCATGAACTGTTACTTTATAAGTCTTTTCTGTGGACTTATCCGCAGAAGTTACTTTCACTTTCACATTGTTGTCACCTTCTGTCAGTCCCAGTTCTGCCGAAGCACTTCCTGTTCCTGTCTGAATCACTTTATCTTTCCAGATAACTTCTACGGTTGCATCCGCCTCTTCTGCTGTTGCATTGATTGTCACAGCAGATTCTGTTGCAGATGCTGTATATTTTAATGTATCTGCATCAAAGTTTTCTTTCAGAGATACATTTCCTCCAAGGCTTAATGCTTCCAAACGTGCATTTGCAGCATTCGGCACTTTCAGTTTCAGTTTATAGTAGACCGACTCTGCACTTGTCTCAGGTGTCACACGGATCGTAATCTCATTGATTCCCGGTGCAACTGTCACGACTCCCTGAACAGTCTGTGCTGCGGATGTAACCTCTTTTCCGTTCACGATGGAAACCGTTGCTCTTGTACTCTGTGCTGTCGCTGTAACCTGCGCTGTTGTTGTTCCTGTTGCAATTGGGAGACTATATTCATAAACTCCCTCTGCCAGTTCGATTGTCTGTCCGTTTACCTGCATGCTTTCCAACAATGCATTGTTATCTCCCTGACGGCTGATTGTGAAACGATATTTTTTCATTGTCACGCCATCTTCTGCTGTAACATTTACCTCGATCAGATTTCTTCCGCTTGTGAGAACTGCGTTTCCGCTCAGTTCAGCTGTTTCTTTTCCATTCACCAGCACTTTTACTGTTGCCTTTGTATCCTCTGCTGCAAAGGAATACTTGATTTCCTGAACGTCACTTCCTGCTGTTGTCTGATAGAAAGTTGTTCCTTTTACAAACTGGAACATGTCTGTACTTTCACTAGTTTTAATGTCAGCTGTCGCCAGATCTGCATTTGCAGATTTGACTGCTGATGCACCTGAATCTGTGCCATTTCCGGTTACTTTTACTGCATCAGACCATACAATGTCTCCTGCTGCACCTGTTCCGATCAGCGGTACATAAGCAGCTTTCACATATTTGCCTTTCAATGCTTTAGAAGCTGTCAGAGAAGTTCCCTCTACTCCGCTGATAATGGAATAGTTTCCATTTTCTTTATCAGCAACTGCCCATTTTACAATTACGGACTGTCCTGTAGTATCTCCTGCCGCTGTCAGGCTGTCAGCAGCTTCGTCATATGTTACCTTAACATTGGAGGCGGTCGGTTTCACTGCCTCTTCAACTAATTTTACTTCTTTATTATTCACTGTAACATCAGAATAAGTGATGGATCCTGTATTAGTTCCCTGGCTTGCGATTGCCAGCTTAAAATTACCGCTCAGGAAACCGCAGTCTGTTCTCGAACCGATGGTGGTCCAGTTGTTCTTATCTGCACTGTAGTAAGCTGTCACTGTGGCATTATTTTTTACCAATTTCAGCCAGATTGGATTTGTGCTTACATTTGCCCAGTTATTATATGGTTCCTCTACTGCACTTCTGTTCTGCTCTTTTACAAGTGCTACTGCACTGGTAGAGCCATCACGATGCTTCTTTTCCAGTGCTACATAATTGTCCGCATCATCATAGAGATAGATTCCTGCATCTGCCCATGTATTTGCAGGAGTTGCACCTGTCAGTTTGAATACAAGTGTCAGATCTGTTCTGTCTGTTCCTTCCGGCAATGGTTTTACAAGGACATTGCTCGGAGTCTGATTCTGGTAAAGTCCCTGGCTTGTGAAATCCTGCTCCAGTCCGCCTTCCACGGTCGAACTTGCACGGTATTTGTCGGAAGATGTCGGATAATCCACTGTAATATCCGATGCGATCATCTTCCCTTCCTGCCAGATCGATACCAGTTTGGATGCTGCATAGCCGTTGGCTGTAGATGCTGTCACTACAACACTTCCCGGTTTTACTGCTGTCAGAAGTCCTTGTTCAGTGATTGTTGCTTTATCAGTCTCAGTTCCGGTCTTGGCATCATAAACCTTCCATGTCACTGCGCTGTTCTTGTCTGCACCGTTCTCTTCAGCGTTCCATTTCAGATCTGCAGTATACTGGATCGTATCATTTACTTTAATATTTTCTTTGTTATCAGCTGCTGTCAGCTCTATTCCTTCCGGCAGATTACCAAGTTCACCTGCGTTGACTGTGAATGTAACTGTATTGGTCGGGAACTTACGTCCTCCAACAACCATATATCCTGTTACATTGGCTGTTCCTGCTCCAACTGCAGTTACGACACCTGTACTGGAAACTTTTACTACTTTTTCATTGTCAGATTCGTAGTACATCGTTCCGTTCGGTGCTGTTGTGGAATCTGCGTTTACCTTCATTGCATCATTGGTTACTGTAATATCAGAAGCACTCATGTTGCTGATTGAACTTCCGGCATTCAATCCACCGTCATACTCATTTCCTTCGATCACTACATTTTTACAACCATTAAAGTTGTACAGTTTTCCTGATAAGGTATCACCACTTCCGCTTACGGTCAGTTCTGCACTGTCGGCTACATTCAGTTCTGTAGAACTTCCGTCTTTTACTGCCAGACTCAGAGATCCATCTCCGTTGATCGGATCCTGTCTGTAAATTTTATTATTTTTAAAGGTAAGGTTATCTACACTCTTTGCATCAAGAACTCTCTTATTGTACGTAAAAAACGTATTGCCCTTGATCTTAATATTAGAATGTACGGTCTTTTCCGTAGATACAGTCGGATTGGTAGGCTCAATGAAAATTGCCTGTGCATTTCCTCTTGTAAATGTATTATTACGGATGGTCACATCTCTGACCGGACCTGACTCATACCAGCCCTGAGCATCATCAGAAATATAGATGCCTGCCATACTCATTCCGTCAAATGTATTATTTTCAATGACAATTGGTTTTCTTGTAGTTACAAGGATTCCTCTTGTCGGAACTTCCTTAAATTCACAATTGCTGATGTTGACAGCTGGTGTATAAGTGATATTTTCTACCACATGTTGATTTACCTGAACGTCGGCAGGAATTGCCTTATCCAATGTCAGCTTGATGGTTGTCAGACTTCCTGAACCTTCACCCATGTTTCCGCCCATTCCGTCCGGTCCGTCAACCTTTGTTACTGTGCGAACGGAATTTTCAACTGTGATCATATTTCCCTTTGTCATGAACTCGATTTCGTCACCTTCGAAAAAGTTCGGGAAACCAGCTGTTTCATGATGGTTGTACTGTACTGTGATTGTTCTTCTGTCAGAACTGATGGATGTAACTGTGTTAAATGTTCCGTGGATATTGATCGGGTCGTCATGAGGACCTGCAAAGGTACAGTTATTAATATTGATTGCTCCTTTGCATCCGGACATCTGTACAAAGTCAGCATATCCGGCTGTTGTTCTTCCACTTTCCTTTGGTGCTTCAAAATCAACATCTTCCATTGTAATGTTTTCAGAATGCTGACCTACCATACCAAATCCATGAAGGAATTGGATATCAAGAGAAGTCATCTTAATATCTTTGCTCTTCCAGAAAAACGTTCCTGCATGATCACGTACGGTCGGACGTGACTGAAAGCACATTCCGTTCTGAACTTCACCGGCTTTACTATTATATGTAATCTTTACACGATGATTTCCAAGATCCTCAATAGAAGCTACACCTTTTAATGCAGCATTTCCATTTCCTGCACCGAATTTGATTCCCTGTACGGTATCTTCCCGCTGGGTATGATAACCTGACAGATCGGAGATACTCCAGTAACGTTGACCTGTATAAGGACTTACATCGCTGTACCATTTAATCGTTGTTCCTGCAACTTCATAATTATAGCACTCAGGAATATACATAGTTGCTGTATTTCCCTCTACACTCTCAACAGTCATATCAATAACTGTCGGAACCTGGAAATCCACTGCAAAATTTTTAAATTCAACATCTTCGCAACCGATTGTTGCAAATGTTGTCATTTTACCATGGAACATAAACAGAGAGTTGTTTCCATCTACGGTAACATGATCCATATCTTCCAGAAAAATACCGATCTTCTTCATTTTATTGTTCTGATCGGCACCTACAGTATTGGAAACATATAATTCTCTTTCTATTGCTTTATCTGGATAGATATCATAGCGTCCTTCCGGGAAATTAATCTTGACTTCTTTTCCCTCTTTCGTTGCATCTTTCGCAGCTGCGATTGCTTTCTGTATTCCGATTGCACTGTCCTTCCCACTGTCCGGATATACTCCGTAATCCGTAACATCGATTACTTCTGTTCTTGCAGCTGCTTCGGCCTTCTGCACACCTGCGCCAGAAACAATTCCCGTTATCGCAAGACACGCTGCAGAGAACAGCGATAAGATTCGCCTTCTCTTTTTCATTTCTTCCTTACCCCTTTCCATTATATGTATAAGTAATTTTATTTTCTCATAAAAAAAGGGGGGCTGGCTTGCACTTTTTTATCACACCACCTCCGATCTTTTGTCATATTCGGAACTTTTTAATAACAGAACCGAGAAAAGGCATATCACCCACTTAACGCACTGCCTCTTTCTTTCATTTTTGGATTATAATGTTTTGAAGTTGTTGCTAGAAATTTATGATATGCAAAATACTACTACCAGTGAAAAAAAATTCCATGCGCAATCTCATACAGTGATACTATTGTCTTAACAATCATCCAAACAAATGCCAAAACAAGTATAAGTGGCAAAACCAGTATTTTTCCGTCCTGATGTACCAGCAGTGGTGTTGCTCCATCTGCCAGAAAACCAATCCTGCCTGCATCATCTTCTGCGAAAGAAGCGTATTCAATTCGTAACATAAGAAATTCTGTAATGAAATGTTCTATGTCGATGGATTGAATCACTCGATTGCTAAACTTATTAGCATAAGCTGTTATCAAGCCTTCGCTGATTTCTTCCAACTCGGCTCTTGACATATAAATACTCAAGTTGTGTCCACCTCCGACTCCACCTTGTCCGGCGGTGCAACTCCTCCGGCAAAGTTCTGTTGTATTTCCGCACTATCCAAATTGATTAGATAGCGAATTCCTTCAAGTGTTCTCATTCGTCTGTCCTCTGTTATAGTTCTTTGATGATGTGACAAGCCACACCCTGAATACAGCACTCATCTACAATGATGTCTTTCATCTTCTTATTTTCCGGATGGAGAATGATTTTCTTATTTTCATCATCTCGGAAGTAGCGTTTCAAAGTATTCTGATTATCCACAAGGGCAACTACTATATCGCCCTCTTTGGCTTCTACCTGCTTTTTAACAACCACAAGGTCGCCGTCATCAATCCCTGCTTCAATCATAGACCGACCGCTTGCTCTTAATATAAAGAAATCTCCTTTGCCGAAAATAGCAGTAGGAAGTGATACATATTCTTCAATATTTTCTTCCTCATACTGAGGACTGCCACAAGGAATAGAACCTACAATCGGTGTCTGTGTCTGTTCGCCACTGTACTTACGGGTCACATTGGTACTAATCTCCTGCCCGTCGTACTCAATCATATTCTTCTCAGCCATCTCTACCAAGTATTTATATGCTGTACCTCTGGCAATGCCAACCGCTTTAGCAATCTTTGTAGTCGATGGGGATTGTCTGTTTTGCAGGTAATAATCCTCGATATACTTTTTTATCTCGCTCATAAGTTCAGGACTCTTGCTTCTCATACCTGCACCTCGCTTTCTTTTCTATCGGAAGCAGTTTGCTTTCGATAGTTTTATTATACCTGATACCAAAAATTTTCAAGTAGGTTTTTCGTAAAAGAAAAGAGGTGTCACAATTTGCTAACACCTCAAAATTTCTTTGCTTGCACTGAAATCATTAACTCCAATAGCTTACTATTTTTCTCTATTCTCATCTTTTCTTATACAATACAAGTTCTGGATTTTTACCATCTTCTTCATAAGTACAAATAAGAATAAAATCCATATCTGCAACAACGCCGAAACATCTATCGCCGCCGTATTCACATTCAAGCTGATTGCCCAGATATGTCTTTGCCTCACTCAAAAACTTAGCCGCTTGCCCATTCGGAAGCCGGTACTCAAGATTCACATACTTTCCGACAAGTGCATTCAGTTTTTCCACCTTTGGCATTCCGTCAACATTCAATTCGTTAATCTCATTGATTAACTTTTTCTTGAATTCTTCAAACTGACCATTATCACTAAGCTGATCATATTTCTTCCAGTAATCCAAAGTAGGAAGTAGCTCCTTCATATAAGAACGGGCTTGTTCCTCCGTGAAATTCTCGGTTACCATATTCTTAACACAAACTTCAATCAAATCGCCCATATCATTATAAGTATATGTTCCGTCGGCATAACACCACTTACAATAGTCCTCGTTGAAAGAACCATCGTGATTGTGTCCGATAATATCATCATCTTCAAGCGGCATTCCACAGCATTGACAAATAAGCTTTCTCGGTGAGCCTAAAAGTGTATTTATGGAAACATCAAATACTTCTGACAGCAATTTCAATGTTTCCGTATTCGGAACTGTTTCTCCGTTTTCCCAACGTGAAACTGCCTGACGACTTACAAAAACTTTTTCTGCAAGCTCATCCTGCGACATTCCCTTTTGAGTACGAAGTTCAAGTATAACCTGTTTTGTATCCACTATGCAGTACCTTCCTTACACCTTTATTATAGTCTCACGCATTATCTCAAACAAGCAACTCGCAGTTGCTGTGATTTTTCGATTTAAAAAAAGCTCCGAGGGAATGAACTTCTCAGGGTTTTAAAAATTTCAAACCATCTGATTATATAGTCCAATTTTGACTTGCTGTTTGAAGTTCTGTCATATGTTTAAAGATACTGTCTTTTTGCATAAGCTTATCCGGTGTGTCACATTCGGCAATTTTTCCGTCTGAGAGAACTACAATTTTGTCTGCATTTTCAACCGTTCTCATTCTGTGAGCGATAACTATTACAGTTTTGTTCTCAATAAGCTTAGACAATGCCGTTTGAATTAGCGTTTCGTTTTCAACATCAAGAGAAGCGGTTGCCTCATCAAGAAGAATAATCGGCGCATTTTTCAAAAATGCACGGGCTATAGAAATTCTTTGACGCTCACCGCCGGAAAGATTACAGCCGTTTTCACCGATTTCTGTATCGTAACCGTTTGCAAGCTTTTGAACAAATTCATCACAATTTGCAAGCTTTGCCGCAACAAGAACTTCTTCGTCTGTTGCACCCTTTTTGCCGAGGCGAATATTTTCGGCAACAGAAGTATTAAACAGCGTAACATCCTGAAATACGATTGAATAAAGACTTAAAAGTGTTTCCGGTTCAACATTTGAAATATTCATACCGCCGACTGTAATATTGCCACTTGTTGCGTCCCAAAATCGTGCAGCCAACCTTGAAACAGTTGTTTTACCGCCGCCGGAAGGACCTACCAAAGCGGTGATTTCTCCTTGCTTTACGGTAAACGAAACATTATCAAGAACCTTTTCGTTGTTGTTGTAGGAAAAGCTTACATTGTCAAAAGTGATATCATAGCCATTGTTGGTAAGCTTTGAATCACCCGACTGCACATCGTGGTCAAGAATTTCATTCATTCTGTCCACATTCGTCTTTGTGCTGATTATTGCGGCAAGGTTTTGGAGAGCTGCTTGCATCGGGTCGTAAAGTCGTGAAACCAAAAGTAAAAATACAAAGAATGTAAGCACATCAATCTCACCTTTAATAAGAAGTGCCGAGCCTGCAAGCGCCGTTGTCGCAATGCCCAACTTGAGTACCATTTGTGCGCAGGAAACAAAAACGGCTGTACCAAATTCACCTTTAAGAGCTCTTTTCTCAACATTATCAATCTTGTCGTCAAGCGATACAAGATATCTTTTTTCGGCATTGTTTGATTTTAAATCGGCAATTGTATCTATGCATTCCTGAATACCGTTTGCTGTATCCATTTTTGCATCCATTGATTTTTGCGTCAGCTTTTGTTGAACCTTTGCCGTAGAAACAACGATAATTATAGCCACAGGAAGAACCCATAGGGAAGCAATTGCCATCTTCACATTAAAAAAGAGCAAGCTTATCGCTATAATAACCGTCGAAATCATCGAGCCTGCAAAAGGCGGAATGAAATGAGAAAAAGCAGTTTCAAGATATGTGCAATCCGCCATAATTGTACTCGTTAAGTCTGCCAAATCCTTTTTTGAAAAGAAGGAGAGAGGAATTTTACGAAGCTTCTCTGCAAGTGTAATTCTTCTTGTTCCCGTTTCAACATATGTTGCAAGGAATGTTGAATTATATTGCCATAAGGTTATTGTAAAAACAATAATCAAACAAACAATGGCACCGATTACATAAAATAAAGTTTTGTCTTTTAAGTTGTTTGCAAGCAAATCCTTAACAAACAAATAAAGGAGCGTAACTGGGAACATAAACGAAATATCTTGCAATGTACAAGCCACTACGCCTTTAATCAAATCTTTTGCACCTCGTCTTGAAAGCGCATATCTGTGCATAAGTTTTTCAATCATTTTTAAGCCTCCTTTGCGACTTTCCATTTTACCGATGTCAAATAGTTTTTGAACATCGAAGCAAACAGACCATTTTTGTCGTTAAGCTCTTTTGCACTTCCCTGCTCAACAAGCTTGCCGTTTTGAAGTACAAAAATACAATCGGCATTTTTAACCGTCGAAAGCCTGTGAGCAATCATAATAACTGTTTTATCCTTTGAAAGCTCATCAAGCGCTTTTTGAATTTTAACCTCATTATCGGGGTCGGCAAAAGCAGTGGCTTCATCAAGAATAACTATAGGCGAATTTTTAAGAATTGCTCTTGCGATTGCTATTCTTTGCGTTTCGCCGCCGGAAAGATATACGCCTTTGCTTCCGATAACCGTTTCGATACCCTTATCAAACTTGTCAATAATATCAAGACATTGCGCTTTTTCAAGAGCCGACATAACCTCTTCGATACTTGCGTTCGGTTTTCCGAGAAGAACATTGTCACGAATGCTTGCATTTATAAGCTTGCTGTTTTGGAAAACATATGAAACCGTATTATTAAGCTCTTCTTTTTCAATATTTTTAACATTGACTCCGCCAACAAGCACCTCGCCGCTTTGTGCGTCAAAAAATCTTGTGATAAGATTTGCAAGCGTCGTTTTGCCGCCGCCGGACGGTCCGACAAAAGCAACTGTTTGATTCGGTTTGATTTCAAGCGATACATCGTCAATCGCTTTGGTTTCACCGTCATAGCTGTAGCTTACATTTTTAAATTCAACGCTTGAATCTCTAACCTTTTTTGCTTCGCTTGTTTTAAGAGGTTCAATGTTCATAATACTGTCGATACGCTTAAATGCATCTTCTACAATCATTTTGTTTTCGCTTTGGAACATTATCTTTGTCATTGTAACTGTTAAAACAGGAGTAATAATAATATAGAAAAGAATATTCAATATAAGTTCGTTTGTAACCCCACCCCTTACAAAAATCAAACCGCCGAAAATAATAAACGCGAAGATTCCGTTAATAAGCGTCGTAAAAATTGCCATCGGAACACGCAAATTCTTGGTATAATCAATTGCCCATTCGCTGTATGAATCAATCGACTTTTTAAATTTTCTGAAGCTGAACACGCTTTGACCGAACGCTTTAACAACGGGAATACCTCTTACATACTCAACAGCTTCGTTTGACATATTGTCAAGTGCGTTTTGATACTCCTCCATTTTTGTTTGGAGAGTTTTTCCCGTCATAAACACCATCATTACTACAAATGAAAGTACAATCGGTATAAGTGAAATAAGACCGAAGTGCCAATCAAACGCAAGCAAAAACATCAAAAGTCCAATAGGTGTAACTATTGACCCGACCATATCGGGAAGCTGATGAGCAAGATATGTTTCGGTTGCGCTTGAACAATCGTTTACCGTTTTGCGAAGCTTACCGCTTCCGATTTTTTCAATTTCACCGAGTGACAAAGTCACTATCTTGTGCATCATTTGTTTGCGCATATTTGCCTGTACTCTAAATGCGCTCGTATGAGAGCAGAGCAAAGCCGCAATATAAATAAGCATAGACAACAGTGCAAATGCAACGGCTAAAACACCGTTTTCAACAATTCCCGTTGCGTTTTGAAAATTCGGCATAACGTCAAGCACTTCTTTGATTATTTTCCATATGTAATAGAACGGAAGAAGCGCAAGAACGCTGCTTACGGCGCTGAGCACCAGCGAAATATAAGTAAAACTTTTGTAATTTTTCGCAAATTCCATCAGCCTTGAAAAACTTGATATCTTTTTTTCTTTCAATTTGATTCCTCCAAATCATTTTATTTTTGGTTAGTCTACGCTAACCACTATATAAAAATTAAAGGGCTTTTAAATCCCTAAAATTTTCGACCAACCTGCGATGTAAAAATCCAAAAATGCAGACGCATATTTTTTTGCATTTTCTTTTTTCATATCATGTTCAATCAGTTCAAATATACCCGTAAACATTCCGCTGGCAATCATATGGCACACTGCTTTTTCCATATCGGGAACATCATAGCCTTGCTTTTTTAAAATCTTTATAAATTCAAAAGTTTCCGCTACTTCTATTTCAACCATATTATGTACAAAATTTTCATAACAGGTCCCTTCGCTTTTGCAAATAATCAATTTAAATTCGTCAAAATGCTCGTAAATATAATCAAGTATAGCGTCAATGCTTTTTCTGCTTTCAACGCCCATATGATTTGCCTTATCTTTTTCATCAAGCATTTCAAAATCTTCCTGAGCAGACATAAATATGTTCATTATAGCCGTTGCATGTTCTTCAACAAGAGCGGCAAAAAGTGCCTCCTTGCCGGAAAAATAACCGTAAAACGCACCTGTCGTAACTCCTGCCGTTTTGACGATATTGCGAAGCGAAGCAGATTTAAAACCTTTTTCAAGAAACTCCTCTTTACCTGCCGCCAATATGTTTTGTAATGTTGTAGACTCTTCATTTGCCATTTTTACGCCTCTATGTAACACTGTTATATTGCTATTAGCATAACAGTGTTATATTCCCTTGTCAAGCCTTTTTTGCACTCGTCATCGGACACCTGTTGTTTTATTCTTCTCATCGGTCTAAACATAAAATCATTCCTCCGTATCATTCGAAATCAATTCTAACAATCTTCATTTTCATCATATTGTCGCCGACTTTTGCCAATATGCGATGTATTCTTTTGACCGACGGCACATTCAGACTTTGATAACCGAGCATATATCCTCTACTTGACACCTCAAATTTGTCTGACCAATGGGCAATTTCCTTTTGAGCATCTCCAACGGAAAAATATGCGTTTACATCTTTAATTTCTGCTTGTTTGAGCCATGTCTTTGATATCATCTTGGCACCTGTCTTGCCGCAGGTGTCAAATACAATACGACCTTGTGCAAAATGCTCAGCCATTGCCAAAAACAACGCTTTTACATCTTCTGTAAGGAAATAATAAAATACTCCCGAAGCGAAGAAAATCACTCCGCCATCGGCTTGAATTTCATTAAACCAAGAGGTATCTTTCAAATCGGCGGCAATATTCTTTTCACGCTCTCCGGCAGGTAGCAGAGAATTTCTGACTTCTATAACATCGGGAAAATCTATATTATAAATTCGGCAAGAATCGTTATCGCAATTTCTTCCCGTGTTATCCAAACCGCAGCCCAGATTTACAACTGCGGCGTTTGGATGACTTTTTAAGTATTCCTTAACTTCATACGCTAAATCGTTTTGGCGTATAGCAACCTCCAAAAAGCCAAATTCCTGCATCGTACTGTCGCCCTTTTTCTCTACTTCCGAAAAATCATAATCGATTTGTTCGATTAAGCGTACAGCCGTTTCGTCTTTAAAAAGCTGAGGAAATTTTTCTGTGCATTTCTTTCTTCCGTAAAGTGGAATAATCAATGTTTCCTGAACAGTGTTCTTTTCAATGTGGTACTTCATATGCGTTCTCCTTTACCTCGTATAATGCAAAAAATCCACTTTCAGCTTATCATACGCTTCGGTTTCAATTCCGGTTTCAATTTTATTTAGGCAGATGGAATTTATGTAGCCGTCGTACTTTTTGCCTGCCGCACTAAAAAATGCAAACACTACATTTTTATTCTCCAAATTTTCATATTTCTCAACGGTCATATTGTTACCTACAAACACGATATTTTTGCTTTTGTTGCGTTTTATCATTGGAACAATGCTGTCTAAAGATGAAAATCTGGATACAACAAAAATATTATGTCATTTCCTTTTCGCATAGAGTGTGCCAAATTTGAACCGAGCACACCTGCACCAATAATCAATATTCTCACGTTATCACTCCTTTTTCCCAACCAATACATATTCCGAAAGTGGTTTGCCTTTTATCAATGCCTCTCCAACAACCTGAAAGCCTTCGCTACCGACATATTCTTTCAGTTCTTCGCTTTGCCATTTATGATAGGTTTTAAACCCGGCTTTTTCCATAAGCCATATCGGCAATTTTGGATAGCCCCTTTCATAAACAAAGGTAGGAGCAAACAAAATTCCGTCCTTTTTCAAAACTCTGTGAATTTCTTTTAATGCTTTCTCCGGTTGTGGCATAATATGTAAAGCATTTGCAATCACGACAACATTAAATTTTTCATCTTCATAAGTCAAATTCGTTGCGTCCTGCACACAAAATCGGAGCTGTTCGCATTTGTGTTCGCCTTGATTGCGTTTTTCAGCTTCTTTTATCATATTTTCCGAGTAATCTGTTGCTTCCCACGAGCCGGATTTTCCTGCCATTAAAAAGGTAATCTGTCCCGTTCCGCAAGCCAATTCCAAGACAGACTTCTCACTGTCTATATACTGTTCTGACAGTTTGCAAATTTGCCGATAAGCAGTATCGTTTTTTGACATAAATGCAGTATATATTCTTGCCATTCTTTCCCAAAATCCTTTATTTGTGTTATCTGTCATAGAATTGTCCTCCGTTTCCCTGATTACTTTTCGCAAAGCGGACTCATATTACTCTAAGGTTGCAGTTTCATAATGTGCACCTTTTGCATAATAGAATTTCTGCTTAAATGCCACATCTTTTTCTAACAACTCTTTTCGTTTAAATGCTCTTTCCTTTACCCAGGAATTACCCATATTATACACATCATATAGATGTCTTGCATATCTGGCAGGCAGCGGCTTCCCATCCGGAAAATTTGCAATTTTATGTAATATGGTGAGTTTTTCCCAAAAAGTTCTCTCAACATCAATGGTCAACACCGTTGTATCTTTTTGTGAAAAAATATCCGGATATTTTTCAGCTGCAAATGGAGTTACGATTGTCTCATGAGATGGCATCCATTCTGCTAATGGTCCAATTTCCAATCTTACACAAGAACGTAAATACTCTGCCTCAAATATCTGCGGATAATAAAAAATGCGTTTTTGTACCTGCAATCATGGAATAAATGATCCAACATAAAACATACCCAAAAGTCTTTCTCTATTACATTAGGCTGCATTCCCATAGAAATTGAAGTGGCTTGAAATAATTCAGTTCTGTCTTTTATCTGTAATTTCGCGACTTCTTTCATTATTCAGTACACACCTTTCTGATTACTGCATATATCCATTCGCTCACAACTGTTGCTTCCTCTAACATCTTTTTCTTCTCTGCTTTAGGCAATCTGTTTCTCAAACTCAAAATAATACTATCATCAACACGGTCTTTCCCCAATGTCTTTAATGCCTCAACAACCAAGGTTGTTGTTTCTGACATAAATGAAATTTCACGATTTGCACGATGCTTAAAAGACAGCGTGATATTATCC
>ERZ834859.2242-NODE-2242-length-17503-cov-5.566884_pt1 | contig 17503 bp, 16 predicted proteins | sample MGYA00519947_ERZ834859 | MGnify/ENA primary metagenome ERZ834859 (study PRJEB31850, sample SAMEA3708763) | human gut metagenome | biome: human gut; feature: human-associated habitat; material: faeces | place: China | collected 2014 ...
AATTTAAACAAATTATTAATCAGAATTCTGTTGCATTTGCAAGTTGAATTCAGCTGTTTCATATCGTTGCAGCCTGTCAGTATCGCCGCGGCGCCCGCGAGGGCCGCCGCCATGCGCGGTAATCTCATCATAACTATACGGTTTGGGTATATATCGGGGCAAAGTTAGGAAAAAATAAGATAGTTCGGCCTGCGGATCGAAGTTTTTGCGTAACTTTGGCTTGCAAAAACACTCGGAAAATTATGTACAGCGAACTGAAAGAGATAATCGGGCAGGCTTGGGAAAACCGCGAGCTGCTCAAGGAGGAGTCCGTGCGGCAGGCCGTGCGGCAAACCGTCGAACTGGTGGACAAGGGGGAGCTGCGCACGGCGCAGCCCGTAGATCCGGAGAAAAGCCAGTGGCAGGTGAACGAATGGGTCAAGAAGGCCATCATCCTCTATTTCCCGATCCAGCCCATGCGCAAAATGGAAGCGGGCGAGCTGGAGTGGTACGACAAGATGGAGCTCAAGCACGGCTACGAACAGCTGGGCGTGCGCGCCGTGCCCCACGCCGTGGCCCGTTACGGCGCCTACATCGCTCCCGGAGCGATCCTCATGCCCTCGTACGTCAATATCGGCGCCTACGTGGACACGGGCACGATGGTCGACACGTGGGCCACGGTCGGCTCCTGCGCGCAGATCGGCAGACACGTCCACCTTTCGGGCGGCGTGGGCATCGGCGGAGTGCTGGAACCCGTACAGGCCGCACCCGTAATCATCGAGGACAACTGCTTCATCGGTTCGCGTTCGATCGTGGTCGAAGGCGCGCACGTCTGCCGCGAGGCGGTGCTCGGCTCGAACACCGTCATCACGGGTTCGACCCACATCATCGACGTCACCGGACCGGAGCCCGTCACCTACAAAGGCTACGTTCCGCCGCGCTCGGTGGTCGTTCCCGGCAGTTACCGCAAACAGTTCCCGGCAGGCGAATACAGCATCACCTGCGCGCTGATCATCGGCCAGCGCAAGGAATCGACCGACAAGAAGACCTCGCTGAACGACGCCCTGCGCGACTTCGGCGTGTCCGTCTGATCGCGTCGCCCTCCCGAAAATCCCACCCACGACAAAATGAATAATTCATGATCTACCGTATCGACGAAACCACCTCGACCAACGACGAGGCCCGCGACGCGAAATACCGCCACGGCGACATCGTCTGGGCCGAACGGCAGACCGCCGGACGCGGCCAGCGGGGACATACGTGGACCAGCCCCGAAGGTGAAAACCTCACCTTCTCGATGGTGCTCGAACCCCGGTTCCTTCCCGTCGGGGAGCAGTTCCTGCTCTCCGAAGCCGTGACGCTGGCCCTCACGGACACCTTCGCCGCCTACGGCATCGACACCCGCATCAAGTGGACCAACGACATCTACATCGGAGACAGGAAACTGGTCGGCATCCTGATCGAACACAACCATGCGGGAGCCTCCCTCTCCCGCACGATCGCCGGCATCGGCATCAACGTCAACCAGACGGCGTTCGACCCCGCGCTGCCCAACCCCGTCTCCCTCGCGCAGGCCGGGGGCCGCAAGTTCAACCGCAGCCGGCTGCTCGAAACCTTTCTGGTCCGCTGCCTGCGGCGTTACGCCCAGCTCGAACGGGGCGAAAAGGAGACCCTCCAGCACGCCTACCGCGAACGAATGTACCGGCTGGGCGAACAGCACCCCTACCGGCTGCCCGACGGCACGCTGTTTCAGGCCGCGATCGAAGGCGTGCTTCCCTCCGGCGAACTGATCCTGCGCCATGCAGACGGCACGCGGCACGAATACCTGTTCCGCGAAATCGAATTCGTGATCGCCGGAAAACAAGGGAACGCCGGCCCCGCAGAGAAATGAATTTCCGCCCCGCCGACGGAATATGTTTTTAATTGAAGATGAATATACTGATCGTTTGCAATCATTTCTATCCCCACAACCGCATCGCCGCATTCAGGCTCAACGCCTTCGCCCGGTATTTCCGGGAGGCGGGACATTCGGTGACGGTCATAACCGAAGGGGACCGCGATGAAACGGCGATGTGGAACGGCTGCGAGGTCCACTACGTAAAAGACCCGGTGATAACCTCGTCGAAACAGGAATCCCTCCTGCAGCGCAGAAAGAAATGGGCTTTCAGACGCATATTGTCGGCCCTGCAGTTCCGGCTGTTCCTCGATTACAAACGGATATGGCAGTTCAAAGCCTGCAAGAAGGCGCAAAAACTCGCAAAAAGCCGGCAGTTCGATGTCGTATTAAGTTCATACGGTCATCTCTCTTCGCACCGGATCGCATACAGGCTGCACAGAAAAACGCCGTTTTACTGGATCGCCGACATGCGCGACGAGATGTCGAAGTGGCCTTGGCTCCTGCCGATAAACAGCCGGCGGCTCCTCTTCTACGAGCGCAGAATACTCAAGGATGCGGACCTGATCCTGTCGGTATCCGCACCCCTTGTCGAAGATTTCAAACAAATCGGCGGAGGGATCGACAAGGTTATCGAGATAACGAACGGGTACGATTACGAAGAGGTGCACGACGTCTCTTTTCAGCCCGTCTACACCATGGCGTTCATCGGCCATTTTTACAATTCGATCACTCCGGACAAATGGTTCGGAGCCTTCTCCGAACTGATTGCCGAGGGAGTGCTTCCCTCCGACAGCCGCATCCTCATCATAGGAAACACCTCGCCGCTGGCCGTTCCCGAAAACATCAGGCAGAACGTATTCCAGATCCGGCAGGTCGATCACGACGAAGCCATCAGGAAATCGCTGGAGACCGACACGCTGGTCGTCGTGCATCCCAAGGGACGGAAAGGCGTCTACACGGGCAAGCTGTTCGACTACCTCGCCACCAACAAACCGATCCTCGCCATCTGCGATCCCGACGACGTCATCGCCGACCTGCTGGAGGAGACGCGCGCGGGTTTCACCGCGGACGAAACGGACAACGAAGAGGTCAAGCGGATGATCCTGCGCTGCTATTCCATCTGGAAGAACAAGGAGGTGCTGCCCCGCGACTGGGACAAGATACGGCAGTACAGCCGGAAGAATCAGGTCGGCCGGCTGCTCGAATATCTGGCAGGGCAGGAAGCCCTGAAACAGCACTGACGCCGATGCCGGGCCGACCCGGCATCGGAACCTCCGCCCCTAACCGAAATCCGGTGCTCTGCTCCGGCAGCCGAAAACGCAAGACGGCAGCCGAAAACGCGAGACGGCAGCCGAAAACGGGAAGCCGCGAAGCCCTTACGTCCGGTTCGGCCGCAATTTCGCGAGCACCGGTCCGAACAACTCCATATAGCGGATTCCGGCCCGCTGCGCAAACGGCAGATACAACGACAGATAGACGGCGAAGCCCACCGAAACGACGACAAGATGATGCGTCATCCCGGTCAGCAAGACAGCCAGCCGGGCCGCCGTGCAGGCCGCGGCCGATACGAGCAGCACGATCGTCAGCATCCTCCACGGCATCAGCCCCGCAAGCGAAGTGCCCAGCACGCGGGCGGTGGCCGTCATCAGCAGGAACAGACAGAAAAGCGTACAGCCCGTGGCAATGGCCGCAATGGCCCAAAGAGACGGAAACGCCATGACGCACCAGAGTTCGAGACCGACGATGAGCAGAGCGGTGACAAGGTGCGCACGAGCAAAGGCGTTTCGCCGCCCCAGCGCAAACAGGACGGGGGCGTAGGGCATGATACGCGCCAGATTGACGAGGGTGACGATCCGGAACAGGCCGGCCGCTTCCCGATACCCCTCCCCATACAGCAGGCAGATGATCTCAGGAGCGAAAACGCAGCAGAATACGGACAGCGGATAAATGATCGCCGAAGATTTGAGGACAGCCGCCTGCCACAACCGGACAAACTGCCCGCCGTCAGCCCCCTCCACCGACATCCTCGAAAATTCCGGCAGCAGCACGCCGGCCGCGGCACCGATAATCATTCCGGCCAGCGGAAGTTCGCGGTATCCGTTGGCGAACAGGGCGAAATCCTCGACGCCCAAATAGCGGCTTACGAAGAACTGGCTCGCCGAACCGATCACGAATCCGTACATACTCGAAGCAAACACCGGCATCGAAAACCGGAGCAGCTCCCGGACCGTCAGCCGGCTCTTCACCGGAGATACATTGCGGAACGGCACGGACGACAACTTCTGCCCGGCAACGCATGTGACCAGCGACGCGAGGACGAAACCGGCGATCGCTCCCGACACCCCCGCATCGAAAACCACGACCGGAAGCACGACGCATGCGATCATGAAGGCACGGCTTATCAGCACATAGCCGGCCACGAGGTGCGCCTTGCCGTACACGACCAGAATATTCTCCCCCCCCAAGACCGGCATCAGCAGCATGGGCGCCGCGGCAAACAGCCTCAACGGCTCGGCCAGCAGCGGATTGCCGAGCACTCCGGCTATGCCGGCGGCCTGCCAAAGCAAAATGCACGAAAAAAACGGACGCAAGAAGCAGAAACAGCCCGTTCAGTTTGCGTACGACATCCCTCCCCTCCTCCGGCGACACGCGGGCGAGGTAATAGGAGTACGCTTTGGGGAGTCCCAGCGAAAAGACGACCAGCAGGGTGTTGTAGACGTACAGCACCTGACTGTAAGTGCCGTACTCCGACGCGGTCATGCAACGGCAGAGCACCGCCTGCATGACCAGCGTCACGCTCAGCGACAACAGATTGGCCAGCGCCAGCCACAAAGCCTGCAGCGTGCGGCTTCTGCCAGCATTTCCGATCAGAGGGGTGGAGTTCTGTTTCATGCCTCGTACCGTATGGCCCGGCGGCCCGTTTTACAGGCTCCAGTATCCGAGCGATTTGATCCGGCCCTTATAGAGTCCGCGAATGTCGCCCAACAGAGCCGCCCCGCGGGAGATGGAGCGGAAATAAGCGTCGTCGAGTCCGCGGTACTCGTCGTGCGCCACAGCCACGACAATCAGGTCGTAAGGCGGCCGGAGGGCCGGCACCGGCCGAATTCCGTACATGGCATAAACCTTATCGGGATCGGCATGGGGATCGGTCACATCCACGCTCAGCCCCTCACGCTCCAGCAGTCCGACCATCTCGGCGATCCGGGAGTTGCGTATGTCGTCGATGTTTTCCTTATAGGTAATCCCCATCAGCAAAGCCCTTGCGCCGCGTTTGTCGTTCTCCATGGCCGCAAGCAGCGACCGCACCACGTACGCCGCCATGCCGTCGTTGACGGCGCAGCCCGAACTCGTGACGGGCATCTCGACTCCCAGCTTTGAAGCGGCCGATACAAGATAGAACGGATCGACCGGAATGCAATGTCCGCCGACCAGTCCCGGTCTGTACTTTACGAAGTTCCATTTGGACGAAGCCATATCGATGACCTCGTCCATATCTATTCCCATGCGCGAGAACAGCCGCTGCAATTCGTTCATCAGGGCGATGTTGACACTGCGCTGCACGTTCTCCGCCATTTTGGCCGCCTCGGCCACCCGGATGCCCGACGCCCGGCAGAGATCGGCCGACACGACTTCGGCGTATACGCGCGCGACCTCGTCCAGCGCCTGCCCGTCGTTCGCCGACACGATTTTGGCGGTGTTCGAGAAGGTATGCTCCGAATCGTTGGGATTGATGCGTTCGGGCGAGTAGCCCACCTTGAAATCCGCACCGAGTTTCAGCCCGGAGCCTTTTTCGAGCAGCGGCACGCACACCTCCTCGGTGCATCCGGGGTAGACCGTGGATTCATACACGACATAATCGCCCCGCTTCAGATAGCGCGCTACGGTGCGCGTGGCCTCGACAAGACAGGTCAGATCGGGATTCTTGCGCTCATTGACCGGGGTGAGCACCGTGACGATATAAAATGCGGCCCGCGACAACTCCTCTTCCAAAGAGGTGAAACGGATGCTCCCGCAGCCGGCGCCGTACTTTTCACGCAGTTTTTCGATACGGCGGGCATCCATATCGTACCCCACCACATCGAAACACCGGGCAAACCTCAGCGCTACGGGCACGCCTACATATCCCAGCCCGATCACGGCCAGCGACGTTTCCCGACCGGTCAGCCGATCATATATCATCTTCTTCATAGGCACATTCATTGACCTTGCGATAACTGCGTCCCGACTCCGGGCACACGGCCCTGCCGGCTTCGTCGAATTCCAGCCTGTGCCCCAAGCGGCTCATCCATCCGACCATGCGTGCGGGCACCCCCTCAACGAGGGCATGATCGGGGACCGAATGCGTAACGACCGCCCCGCGCCCACGAAGGCGTACCGGCCGATCTCGACCCCGCATACGACGGTGGCATTGGCCCCGACGGTGGCGCCCCGGCGCACGCGGGTGGTTTTATACTGATCCCTGCGCGAGATCTCGCTTCGGGGATTCTTGACGTTGGTGAATACGCACGAAGGGCCCAGAAAAACATAATCCTCGCAAATCACGCCCTAATAGATCGACACGTTGTTCTGCACCTTTACCTGACGGCCCACAGTATCACGTCCGCGGCGACCATGACATTCTGTCCGATATTGCACGCCGGTCCCAGCACGTCCCCGGCCATTATATGCGAGAAATGCCAGATCCTGCAACCCGGCCCTATGACCGCCCCGTCGTCCACGAACGAAGAGGGGTGGATGAACGTTTCACTCATGGTATCTGCTTTCGTTATCGGCAAAATAGCGGCATACGGCATCCGCCACACGCTCCACCTCGGCGTCGGTCAGTTCGCTGTCCATCGGAAGCGACAGCACCGCCGCCGGCAGCGCTGCGGCATGGCGCATCGCGGGATCGCAGATGCAGGCGTCGCGGTATGCGGGCTGTTCGTACAGGGTTCCGGGATAATAGACCATGGAGGGTATGCCCTCCTTGGCGAGTGCGGCCCGAAGTCCGTCGCGGCAGGCCGGAGGCACCTTGACGGTGTACTGGTGGTAGACGTGGGTGGCGTAGGGCGTCTCGACCGGGGTCACGACCGGCGTCAGACCGCCCAAACGCTCCGTGTAGCGCGCTGCCACGCTCCGGCGGGCGGCGATCCATGTGTCGAGGTGCGGCAGCTTGACCCGCAGTACGGCGGCCTGCAGCGTGTCGAGCCGCGAATTCATTCCGACCAGCCGGCTGTCGTATTTGGGGAACCAACCGTGACTGCCCAGCGCCCGGATGCGGGCCGCCAGCCCGTCGTCGTCGGTGAACGCCGCGCCGCCGTCGCCGTAACAGCCCAGCACCTTGGAGGGAAAGAACGACGTGCACCCGATCTCCCCGATCGTACCCGCATAGCGGCTCGCGCCGTCGGACATGCGGCATACGGCTCCCAGCGACTGGGCGTTGTCCTCGATCACCCTCAGGCCGTGCTCCTTCGCAACGGCCGTGAGCGCAGCCATATCGCACGGCTGCCCGAACAGATGGACGGGGATGACGACACGGGTACGCTCCGACACCAGCCGGGCGACGCTCGCCGGGTCGATGTTGAAAGTGCGGGGATCGACGTCGGCGAAGACCGGAACGCCGCCCAGCAGCAGCACCGTTTCGGCCACGGCCGCGAATGCAAAGGCCGGGACGATGACTTCGTCGCCCCGCTGCAGCCCCACGGCCAGCAGTGACAGCAGAAGCGCGTCCGTACCGTTGCCGCAGGCGATGCAGTGCCGCACTTCGAACCGCCGGGCCAGCTCCTCTTCGAACAGCCCGACCGCAGGACCCTTGATGAAGGCGGTCTCGGCAATGACATCGCCGATGGCGCGGTCCACCTCATCGCGGATGCCGAGATACTGCCTATGTAGATCCACCATTTTCATCGCTCCCGTTCTTTTTTCGCATCACCCCTGCAAATTCCGCAGCAGCGGATGATAGTCGCCCGTCAGGCCGACCGCCGCACTCTTTCGCAGCATATCGAGCGTATGGACGGCACACGCCGTATCTTCGACCGCAAAACCCCGGCCGGCAAGTATCCGCTCGTAGCTCAACGTGTGGAGGTCCGTAAACCCGTTCGTAAAGTCGAACTCCTCGCCGTTGATAACGAGATGTCTGTACGGAGACATGGGATTATCGTTCGGCGAAGGGCGATGGGCGGCGTTGACGCTCAGAAAATACCTGACGCGGGCACCCTTCAACTGCAAAAAGCCGGCCGAACACTCCGGCGACGAATGGTGCAGCACCACCTTCTCGGCCGGCCCGAATATCCAGTGCAGCATGTCGATAAAATGGATGCCGATATTGGCCGTCACGCCGCCGCTCTTGCACGGGTCGCCTTTCCACGAAGCGGCATACCAGCTTCCTCTGGGAGTAATGTAGGTAAGGTCTACATCATAAATTGTCGGGGGGGGGCGCAGTCGACCATCCGTTTCAGCCGCTCTATTTCCGGATGAAGGCGCAGCTGCAATATGGGGAATACGCGCCTGCCCGCGGCCCGGCTGCAGGTCTCCATCCTCGACAACTCGTCCGGAGTCAGTGCCAGCGGCTTTTCACAAATCACATCGAGCCCCGCCTCCAAGCCTGTTACGGTATGGGTGCAATGGAGGTAATTCGGGGTGCAGACCGTCAGAAATTCCGCACGGTCGGCGACCATGCGCTTTCTGAAATCGTCCGGATCGGTGGTGAAATAGGCGCGGGGGAAATACCCGTCGATCATCCCCACGCTGTCGAATACATCGTGCGCCGCCACCAGATCGCACCCAAGCGACCGCATGGCGTTCAAATGTCTCGGAGCTATGTACCCGGCAACGCCTATGATCGCGAATCTCCGGGATTCGGACGTCTCTACCCCTGTCATACCTGTAACGCAAGCTTGATTTTGCCGCAAAAATAATACATACAAATATTTTGCGCAAGCCATTCCGCAAATCGGCAACGATCCGCGGCGCAAAATCGCATTAAAAAATACAGAATCCCCTTGCTGTTACGGAAATAACAGTTATATTTGCATCAGAAAAAGCACATTCCAAATTTAAAACAATAACCGAATTATGAACGTACCTGCAAATCTGAAATACTCGAACGACCATGAGTGGTGCCGTATCGAGGGCGACACGGCCGTTATCGGCATTACCGACTTCGCGCAGAGCCAGCTCGGCGACATCGTTTTCGTAGACGTGCCGACCGTCGGCGAGACGCTCGCCGCAGGCGAGGTGTTCGGCTCGATCGAAGCCGTGAAGACCGTCAGCGACGCTTTCCTGCCCGTCGGCGGTGAAATCGTCGAATTCAACGACGCGGTAGACGCCGACCCCGCAATCGTCAACAAGGACGCTTACGGCGAAGGCTGGATCGTCAAGGTCAAAATGTCCGATCCCGCGGAATACGACGCGCTGCTGAGCGCCGCGGATTACGAAAAGCTGATCGGCTGATCCCCGCCCCGTTCCAAGCCCCTCTTCCGAGAGGGGTTTGCTCCATGACAGGGCCGGCCGCGAACGACGCCCCGCCGGAAAGAAACGCACAACAAACTTAAATATCAACAGTTATGTCAAAAGTTACAGTAGTAGGTGCAGGTGCCGTAGGCGCAACCTGCGCGAATGTAATGGCTTGCCGCGAGGTCGCAAGCGAAGTAGTCCTGATCGACATCAAGGAGGGTCTTTCCGAAGGCAAGATGCTGGACATGTACCAGTGCTCGACGCTGATGGACTTCGACACCAAACTCGTAGGCGTCACCAACGATTACAAGCAGACCGCCAATTCGGACGTCGTCGTCATCACTTCGGGCATTCCCCGCAAGCCGGGCATGACCCGCGAAGAGCTGATCGGCACCAACGCCAACATCATGAAGGGCGTAATCGAAAACGTTGTCAAGTACTCGCCGCGCGCCATCATCATCGTCGTCGCCAACCCGATGGACACGCTGACCTATCTGGCGCTCAAGGCTTCGGGACTTCCGAAGAACCGCATCATCGGCATGGGCGGCGCGCTCGACTCGTCGCGCTTCAAGTGCTATCTGGCCAAAGCCACCGGCGCCAACATCAACAACGTCGACGGCATGGTCATCGGCGGCCACGGCGACACGACGATGATTCCGCTCGTCTCGAAGGCCACCGTCAACGGCGTACCCGTTTCGCAGTTCGCATCGAAGAAAAAACTCGATGAGGCCGTAGCCAACACGATGGTGGGCGGCGCGACGCTGACCAAACTCATCGGCACGTCGGCCTGGTATGCACCGGGAGCCGCTTCGGCCATGATGGTCGAGGCGATCCTCAACGACCAGAAGAAAATGATCCCCTGCTCGTGCTACCTCGAAGGTGAGTACGGACAGTCGGACATCTGCATCGGCGTGCCCGCGATCATCGGCCGCAAAGGCATCGAGAAGATCGTGAAAATCGACCTTTCGAAAGAAGAGGCCGAGAAATTCGCAGCTTCGGCCGACGCCGTCCGCAAGACCAACAACGTGCTCCACGAGATCAAGGCGATTTAAACTGCGAATACACAACAGATTTCAAACCCGTCCCAAACAATCTGGGGCGGGTTTTTCATTGCCTAAACACCTCAGCACCCGCCAATTTCGAACCGCATTTGCTCACCAAACGGGCTGATTTGACATATTAAAGAATTTTGCATACTATGAATTATTGCCGACCTTTGCCGGCGCAATTATGAAGAATACGAGCCTACATAGCGCAAAAATGAACGCCGCCCCTATTCGTAATACGTTCGGGGGGGGGAATTTTGCCATGTAGTTGAGACAATCGACATATCCTTTCAACGGGAACCGTATCCGCGTACTGCGGATACGGTTCCCGTTTCATTTTTTACGCGGAATCAATTTTCACTTTCAAATCAATTCATCCCATATGGAAAAAGCAACGTATGAAACTCCGGCAATAGAACTGCTGGAAATCCGCACCGAACAAGGCTTTGCGGTATCGGTCTCCACACCCGAAAACGGACACGACTCGTTCACCGAAGAAGATTATGAATGGTAAACCCACAAATGATGATGAGCATGAGAAGTATGAAAACAATTCTGGCCTGCGCCTGCGCCGTGCTGGCAGTCTCCTGCGCCGAAAAGAATGAAATCGCAAAACCCGCTCCCGAAACCCGTACCATTACCCTCAACGCAACGTCCGAAACAATCGCGTCGCAAGACAAAACCCGCACGGCACTGGATAAGGACGGTCTGAGCGTCGTCTGGAAGAAAGGTGACCTGATCCAACTGTGGTACCTCAAAAATGACGGGTCCTACGCAAAAGCAGGCGAACTTGCCGCCCTGTCCCAAGGCAATAGCACTACGTTCACCGGCGAATGCACTTTCACCGACGAAGCGGAAACACCCGATTATCTCGCAGTTTCATGCTATTGCGCCAATGGCCCCGAAGTACTCAACACGGTAAAATACGAAAACGGGAAATTCATATTCGCCAACCCCGGAGAGGCATCTGCCGTATTCAAACCATCGTTCAACTACCCTTCGAAGAACTCCTATGAGTTCGCAGTTCGTAACCCTGCCGTCGCCCACGGCACCGATCTGAACGCCATGACATTCAAAAATATATTCGGCGTCATGAAGTTGACGATCCAGACAAGACGCAGTGCACAATACCAGATTACCTTCCAAGCCACAGGTATGGCCCAAAGAAAGGACTTCACCGGAGAATATCATTACGACCCTGCGACCGGAACCGGAGAATTAATAAGAGATCATACCACCTCTCCGATCACCATCGAACCGCAAGGGCAGAATATCGGCGCAGAATTCGTGTATTATATCCCCGTCGCTCCCGGCACCTACGACGATTTCACCATGAAAGTTTACGATTTCGGAGAGGATTACTACGAACGAAAAGCGACCAAACCGCTCGAAATAAAGGCTGGTGTCATCACCAACCTCGGAAGATTCGTAGATAATTTACAATAATTCGAACCGCCCGACAACACAAACGTCCGAAGTCAGACTTCGGACGTTTGTCGTATTCAGCAGTCCCAAAAGGAGGGAATCAGAAACTGAACTTCGCGCCGACGAACCAGCTGCGGGGCAGCGACGGGCCGTAAATGTAGCCCGAGTCGCGGTCTACACCCTTGTCGAAGTCCTTCTGGTAGGCGTTGAACAGGTTCTGCACGCCACCGTAAAGTTGCATGGTTATCTCCTTGTAGATACGCACGTCGTACGACAGGCGGATGTTCATGTCGAAGAACGACGGGGTCGAAACGGCTACGTCCTGCCCGACGCCCGACCCGGCCATGTGCTGCACCAGCATCGACCCGGTGCAGGTTCCCGACAGGTCGGCCGTGAAATTGCGCACCGGCTTGAACGACGCGGTGAAATAGCCGTAGGCATCAGGCGTGCGGAACATCCGGCGCACGGGCGGCACCTCTGCGTCCTCGCTCCAGTATTCGGGTTCCCTGTAACGGCTCTGCTGGAGCGTCACCCCCGCCTGCAACTCGAACCAACGGGTAAAGGCAGCGCGCCCCTCGACATTGAAGCCGCGCACCGTCGCACCCGAACCGTTGTAACGTTCCTTGACCTTGCCGCCGTCGGCCGCATCGTCCATGTCGCGCAGCGCAAACACATCGTCGAGGATCGTATAGAACCCCTCGACCAACAGGTTGGTCTGCACTTTCCCGAACGTATGGTAAAGGTCGGCCGAGAGGCTCACGCTGTGCGAGCGCTCCTCCTTCAGGTCGTCCGCAAGCTGGATGCGCACCCGCTCTCCGCCCACGATGGCGATGTGCATGTCCTCGTCGAACGCCTGCGGGGCACGGTAGCCCCCGGCGTAGCTCACGCGCAGGTTCACCGCTTCCGACGGGTTGAAACGCACGTTGACGCGAGGGCTGAATATCACATGGTCTACGAGGTTGTGTTTGTCGAGGCGGCCACCGACAAGCAGCGACCACTTCCTGGTCTTCCACTCGTTCTGCAGGTAGGCCCCCACGATATGCACCGTCTGGTCGGTATGGATGTCGTAGCCGACCGAACGGTCACCCAGGTCGTCGTAACTGTACTCCGTTCCGAACGTCAGCTCCGAGGGCATGAACAGCAGCTTCCTGAACTCGTGGATATACTGCATCCCCGCCGCCACGGTCAGGTCGTGCGTCGTCCCGTAGGCATCGGGATCCTGCTTGCTGCCGTAGTAGCTCTTGCGCGCCGTATTCTGGAACGAGACATAGGTGTTGAAACGGTTGCGGCGGTCGGGCGACGAGATGTCGAACGAAAGGCTGCCCCCGTCGATCGAATGGTCGATCTGCTCGGCGACCTGCGCCTCGTGGGGCGGCCGGTCGAGCATGTCGCCCCCGCGGCGGAATTCGTTGATATGGTGGTACTGCGCCGTGATGCGCGAATAGGCGCCCGTACGGAAGAACGAGCGCATGCCCACCGACTGGCTGTTGATGACGGGCACTTCGGTGAAGCCGTCGCCGTCGTGGTCGTAGCCCGAGCGGTGGCGGCTCTGGCCGAAGACGCAAAGCCCCGCCCGGCCGCTCTCGGTGACGAGCGAAGCATTGAGCATCGTATTGTTGTCATAGGAATTGCTGCCGCCGATCGAAGTGAGCGTATGCGACATCTGCGCCGAGTTGCGCGAAGGCTCCTTCGTAATGACGTTGATCGTGCCGCCGATGGCCGACGACCCGAACAGCGCCGAACCGCCGCCGCGCAGCACTTCGACACGCTCGATCATGTTGGCCGGGATCTGCTCCAGGCCGTATACGCCCGTCAGGGCCGAGAATACCGGGTGCGAATCGACCAGGATCTGCGAATAATGGCCGTCGAGACCGTTGATGCGCACCTGCGTGAAGCCGCAGTTCTGGCAGTCGTCCTCGACACGCACGCCGGGCTGGAACGACAGCCCCTGTGCCAGGCACGAGGCGTTGGTCTTCTCGAACAACCCGGCGTCCAGCACGCTCACCAGAGCAGGCGCCTCCCGGCGCAGCCGGGCGGAACGGCTGGCCGACACGACCACCTCGTCCATCGAGATGCCGCTCTGCACCACCTCGAAATTCAGTTCGACCGTCTGTCCGCGTCGAAGCGTCACCTGCTGCGTCTGCGAGGCATAACCCAACGCGCGGACTTCGAGCGTCAGCGCGCCCTCGGGCAGGTTTTTCAGGAAATAATGCCCCGAAGCGTCGGTCGTGGTACCGAATGCCGTGCCCGTCACGGCGATGGTCGCATAGGGAATATGTTCATGCGTGTCGCGGTCGACCACATGGCCGAAAATATTGGCGTCGGTACTTTTCTTCGGCGGCTCGACACCCAGTACCAGTACGCACCGGCACATGAAGAGTGCCAGCAAAATATATTTTTTCATTGCTTGTCAGATAATAAGTAAATAGTATGACCCGGGCTGCATGCACCCGGTAAACCGATCGGAGAAGAAAACCCAGGGATTGGGGCTACGCCACGGGAGGCGCACGCAGCGAAATGCCCGACGCCTGCTCGTAGAGTTTGCAGCGGGTTGCCTCGGGCAGCAGCACGGCCAGCATCCGGGCATAGAACGAATGCACGGTCGGCGCGATGTCGAGATAGGGGAAGAAATAGAAATCGTCGATAATACACCTGTCGACGATGATCGTATGCGCTCCGTTGTCGGGCACCAGGTCGCCGCAGTGCGCGGAGAAATGCGCATGGTCTTCGTTGTAGATGTGCACCTTCTGCCCCGCGTAGGCCGCGAGCAGGATCAGCAGCAGCAAAGCCGCATAGAGTCTTTTGGGTGCGTAGCGTATCATCTTTCCGAGCCAAAGATAGCAATAAAAAAGGGCCGTTCAAAACGGCCCTGCAAAAATACCCGAAAATGGGGATATATGTCGTGTCCTCGCACCCGGTTGCCGGGAGGCGGACGATGGGCGCCGCCACCCTGCGGATCGGGCGCCTCAGATGCTGATGTCGAGGATCTCGAAATGGATCGTCCCGGCGGGCACCTCCACGTCGACGCGGTCGCCTTTCTTGTGCCCCAGCAATGCCTTGGCGATGGGCGTACCGATCGCCAGCTTGCCTTCGCGCAGGTTGGCCTCGTGCTCGGCGACGATCGTGTAAGCCACCTCTTTCTTGGTGTTGTGGTTCAGCAGCGACACCTTGCTCAGTATCTGCACCTTGCTCTTGTCGATCTTCGACTCGTCGATCACCCGGGCATTGGCAAGCGAATCTTCCAGCTTGGCAATACGCATCTCCAGCAGACCCTGCGCCTCGCGGGCGGCGTCGTACTCCGCGTTCTCCGAAAGGTCACCCTTGTCGCGCGCTTCGGCAATAGCCGCCGATATCGCCGGACGCTCGACGGAACGCATGTGGTCGAGCTCATCCTTGAGTTTTTTGTAACCCTCCGCTGTCAGATAAATAATCTCTTTTGCCATAATATTAAACGAGTCCGACGTACTTGAATTTCATAACGCTGCGAAAGATTCCGAACATGGGGCCCGTCGAACTCACATTAGGCATCCGGTGATGCCCGTCCCACATCCAAAATCCTCCTGTATTCCCCTTTGCGGCGGGGGAACCCTGTAAAACAAACAACGTAAAAAAATAAGAATCCTGACCGGTGAAGGCCAGAACCCTGTTTCCATTGTATACAGCAAAGATAGAAAGTTATTTTCTAATTTCCAAATCTTTTTTCGCGGCGCATGGCACGGAGTATGCGCCTCGCGCGGGATATGTATATCGTACTCCTGCTCCACTTAGCCTGGGCGCTCATGGCCGTCCCCGTCGTCACGCGCCAGCAACGCGTCCCCGCCTCGGCGGCAGCCTGGCTGGCGCTGATCCTGCTGCTGCCCGTCGCCGGCACGCTGCTCTACATACTGGCCGGCTACCGCCGCAACGGCCCCGCGGCGGATTGCCCCGCCTGCCGCGGCGACCGCCTCGAACAAATCATCGCCCACGGATGCGGCGCACGCCCCACCCGGTACAACCGCGTCGGGCTGCTCCACAACGGCAACAACGCCTTCACGGCACTGATCGCCTCGCTGCAACGGGCCACGCGCTCGATCCACATGGAGTACTACATCATCCGCGACGACCGCATCGGGCGCACCATCGCCGAAATACTGATCCGCAAAGCCCGCGCGGGGCTCGAGGTGCGGGTGATCTACGATGCCGTCGGCTCGTGGCGCCTGAGCCGCAAGACACTGCGCCGCATGCACGACGCGGGGGTAGAGACGGCGGCTTTCGAACCGATCCGCTTCCCGTGGTTCACCACGCGCGTCACGCACCGCAACCACCGCAAGATAGTCGTCACCGACGGCAAGGTCGCCTACCTGGGCGGCATAAACATCGCCAAATACTACCTCGACGGGGATTACATGGGCAAATGGCGCGACGAACACCTGCGCGTGGAGGGCGACGCCGTGGCCGACCTGCAACGGCTCTTCATCGCCGACTGGGCGCGTGTACGCGGCGAATACCTCGACAGCCGCCGCTACATCGCCCCGCACGGCATCAGGCAGCGACTGCCGATCCAGCTGGCCTGGGCCGAGGAGGGGCCCTCGCGGCTGACCATCGCCGACGCCTTTGTCTCGGCCATCGTCCGGGCGCACCGCACCATACGCATCTCCTCGCCCTATTTCCTGCCCCCGGCCCTGTTGCTCGACGCGCTCCGGCTGGCGGCACGCGGCGGGGTGCGGGTACAGGTGATGATCCCCTCGTGCAGCGACTCGCCGTTCACCGACCTGATTTCCGACTCCTACATCGGCGACCTGCTCGACGCCGGGGTCGAACTCTACCGCTACGACAACGGCTTCCTGCACGCCAAGCTGCTGATCGTCGACGAGGACACCGCCTCGGTCGGCACGGCGAACATGGATTACCGCAGCCTGCTGGACAACCTCGAAGTCACGGCTTTCATCCGCGACCGGAGCGTCGTGCGGGCGCTCTCGGCCACCTACGACGACGACCTTGCCTCGTGCCGCCGGATCGCGCGGGAAACATGGCGGCCTGCGGCATGGCGGCGCACATTGGGCGACGCGCTGCGGCTGGTCTCGCCCCTGATGTAGCGCAAGCCGCCGATCGACATTTCCGCACCGGGCCCGGCGCGCCGTTCCCCTGATTTCCGTAATTTTCCCCTCTTACCGCCTGCCTGTCCGCGCCGCCGGGGAGAGGCTTCCCTCCGTCCGCCACCGGCGCCGGAAGCACCTCCGGCCACGGATTCGGATGCCGCCGTGCGGCATCCCGGGAGACCCGCGGGCCTCCCGCCCGGACGGGAACGGGAAATACGGCTCGGCGCCTTATTATTACGCACAATAAATTTTTTTGGAAATCGTTAATTTATGCGTAACTTTGCGCGATAAAGCGCCGTAAAAGATTTATCAATGAAGCAGACTTTTTTATACGCCGTGTGCGGGGTGATTCTGGTCACCGCATTTAGCGGATGCGCAGGCATCAACTCCCTGCTCAAAAGCGGACAACCCGAACTGATTTACAGCAAGGCGCTGGAGTACTACCAGAAAGAGAAGTGGTCGCGTGCCTCGACGCTCTTCGAGGGCGTCCAGCACTACTACATCGGCACGCCGCGCGAAGACAGCGTCTCGTTCTTCAACGCCCGCTGCAAGTTCAAGAACCGCGACTATGACACCGCCTCGGCCCTGTTCGACGATTTCCGCCGCAAGTTCGGCCGCAGCGCCTTCATCGAAGACGCCGAAGG
>ERZ834859.2246-NODE-2246-length-17478-cov-5.302761_pt1 | contig 17478 bp, 10 predicted proteins | sample MGYA00519947_ERZ834859 | MGnify/ENA primary metagenome ERZ834859 (study PRJEB31850, sample SAMEA3708763) | human gut metagenome | biome: human gut; feature: human-associated habitat; material: faeces | place: China | collected 2014 ...
CTGCGGGCGAGGTCGTCAACCGTCCCGCATCGGTGGTCAAGGAGATGATGGAGAATGCGATCGACGCAGGCGCACGCACCGTAAAGGTCAATTTCCGCGACGGCGGCAAGGACCTGATCCAGATCGTGGACGACGGCTGCGGCATGTCGCCCATCGACGCGCGCATGGCTTTCGACCGCCACGCCACGAGTAAGATAACCTCCGTGGACGATATTTACGCACTCAATACTTTCGGCTTCCGCGGCGAAGCGCTGGCTTCGATCGCCGCCGTGGCGCAGGTCGAACTGCGGACGCGGCAGGAGGGCGACGAAGTCGGTACGCAGACCGAGATCAACGGCGGCCAGTTTGCCGGACAGACCCCGGTGATGTGTCCCGTAGGGTCGCAGTTTTTCGTGCGCAACCTTTTCTACAATGTCCCGGCCCGCCGCCGTTTTCTGGACAAGAGCACCACGTCGGCGGCGCAGATCAAGTCGGAATTCCAGCGTGTGGCGTTGTGCAATCCGCAGATCGCCTTCGAGCTATACGCCAACGACGCCCCGGTCTATACGTTGGGTGCGGCGTCGCTCGCAGGACGTATCGTCGATGTGGTGGGACGCCATATCAAGCAGAATCTGCTGGAGGTCGAGGCCGACACTTCGATCGCCCGCATCGAAGGCTACATCGGTCGTCCCGCCGCCGCCAAACGGCGCAACGGCGAACAGTACCTCTTCGTAAACGGCCGCTATTTCAAGAGTTCGTACCTCACGAGCGCCATCATGAAGGCGTACGAGAAGCTGATTCCTGAGAGCAGCTCGCCGTCGTATTTCCTCTACCTGACGATCGACCCGTCGCGCATCGACGTCAATGTCCACCCGCAGAAAACCGAGGTGAAATTCGCCGACGAGGAGGCCGTGTGGCAGATCGTGAACGCCGCCGTGCGCGAAACGCTCGCCAAGACGGGCGCCGTGCCGCTGATGGATTTCGACCGCGAAGGCATCGTCGAGATTCCGGTGCTGACCAAAGGGGCGGTCTACAGCGAGCCGCGGGCCATGTCCAACAGCGAATACAATCCTTTCCGCGAAGAGTACATCGACCCGTCGGCGCCCGATCCGAACGTCGATTTCGCCGGATTCGACGTGCCGTTCAGCGACAACGGCCAAACTCTCTCCGACAATGCCGGCGCAGGCTTCGCTCCGCGCGGCGGAGGACGCGGTTCGGGTGTCGCTTTGCCGGGCGGCCTGCGCAGCGCCGGGGGCGGGGGATTTCCTGCGGCCGGCAGCGGCGCCGACGAATTTTCGATTCCCTCTGCGGCGGACGACGCCTTCGAGGATTTCGTGTCGGGCGGGGGCTTCGAAGTGACTTCGGAGAGCGGTTTCGATGCCAGCGAGCTGGAATTCATCCCCTCCGAAGCGACGGTCGAGCAACAGCGTCTCGACGTTGACGGGCGGCCCGAATTTACCGATCCGCTGCCGCTCGGAGGCGGCTATGTCGCCGCCCTGCTGGGCGGACGGTTCGTGGTGGTGGACGTGCGCCGCGCCCGTGAACGGATACTTTACGAAGACTACCTGAAGATGCTCGGCAGCGGTTCGTCGGTGAGTCAGCAGCTGCTGTTTCCCGAACGGCTGGTGCTTTCGGACAGCGAATACGCCCTGCTCGAAGAGAATGCCGTCGAATTCGCATCGCTGGGCTTCGATCTCGATTTTCAGGGCGACTGCGCCGTCGAGGTGAAGGGCACGCCGGCCGACATGCCTGCCGACTCGGTGGACCAGCTGCTTTACGAACTGCTGCAGGCCTTCTCGACGCCCGTGTCGCTGGCCGACGTGCGGCGCGAGAAGATCGCCGCCGTGATGGCGCGCGGAGCCGCGAAGCAGACTGCGCGCCTCATGTCGCGCGACGAAGCCGCCGCACTGCTCGCGCGGCTGGCCGCTTCGGGCAATTTCAGCTTTTCGCCATCGGGCAAAGCCATAACCGCCGAGATAACCGTCGAAGATATCCGGGCCAAGTTGGGATAATCCGGCGGAAAAACGTACATTTGCATAAATTTTCGGCGCCCTGATCCGGCCGGCTCCATGCGGCTTGTTTTCGGGGCGGAAAATTGAAAACCGCTCCCCGCATGATCGGGTTTGCGAATGCAGGCCGGGCCGCGTTTGCAGCCCTGAGAGACGGGACGGGGAGAAAACCGCAACAAAACTGAAAAAAGATAATTTATGAACAGGAATTATTTCCAGACGCCCCCGGTGGTGTTGAATCTGATAATCATCAACGTCCTGATCTTCATGGCCACGGCGTTGCTGCCGAAGGCGGGCAATACGATCATGGAGTACTGCGCCCTGTCGCTCGGCACGCCGTTTTTCCATGTCTATCAGTTCATCACCTACATGTTCCTGCATGCCAATTTCGAACATATCTTCTTCAATATGTTCGCTCTCTGGATGTTCGGGCGTACGCTGGAGTATGAATTGGGGCAGAAACGCTTTCTGACCTATTACATGGTCTGCGGCATCGGCGCGGCGCTTATCCAATACCTGACGGCGCTGGCTTTCGGCGAATTCCCGCTGGAGCTGGTCGGCGCTTCGGGCGCTGTGATGGGACTGCTGCTGGCCTTCGGAGTCCTGCACCCCAATGCGGTCATCATGCTGCTGATTCCCCCGATTCCGATGAAGGCCAAATGGTTCGTCGTCATCTACGGTGTGATCGAACTGTTCTTGGGCTGGCGCGGCGTGGGCAATGTGGCGCATTTCGCCCATGTGGGAGGCATGTTGTGGGGCTTCCTGCTGCTCCAATGGTGGAAACAGCGGGGCATAATCCGTTTCTGACCCTATGTCCGAGACCTATTACAGCGGTTATGACAGCGACCGCGGCCGTAAGCCGCGGCGCAGTCTGTTGCGGCGGCTGCTCGATCTGCTGATGACGCTCCTGACGGCCGTAACGGCCGTTACGATGGTCGTCACCTTTTTCGTCCCCTACGTCGATCCGGGCCGGGTGTGGTTCTTCCCCGTGCTGGGGCTGGCCGCACCGGCGGTCTATGTCGTCACGGTTGTGCTGGCGCTCTATTGGATCATCCGCTGGCGGCTGGTGCGGGCCGGAATCATGGTCGCGCTGGTGGTCGTCGGGCTTTTCAAGGTGTCGCTTTTCTACAGACCTGAGTTCCGCCGTAATTACGGCGACGAGAGGTACGACCGCCGCGCCTTCAAGGTGATGACCTATAACGTGCGGGGATTCTACGGCGAGAACGGACTCAGCAGCGTGGGAGACGTGCTGCAGCTGATCGGCGACCATAATCCCGATATCATCTGCCTGCAGGAGTTCAACGCGCGGCTGGCCGGGCAGTCCGACGAGTTCGCATTGCTGGACGAGAAGTACGAAAGCGCCGTTTTCGGACGTACGCAGGCGCCCGATTCGCTTTACGGCGCGCCGCTGGTGATCCTGAGCAAATACCGCATCCTGCGCTCCGGCGTCGTGCTGACCCCCGGCACCTCGGTCTGGGCCGATCTGCTGATCGGCGACGATACGATTCGGGTGTTCAACAACCACCTGCGTTCGACGGCGATCAAGGCGGCCGACAACGACTACCTCACCAGCCGCGGATTTCTCTCCGATACGGCGCGCGAGGACAAACTGCGGAGCATGGCGGGCCGTTTCCGCGAGAACAGCGTGCTGCGTGCCGCGCAGGTGGACAGCATCGCGGTGGTGGTGGAGGCGTGGCGTTCGCGGTGCATCGTCTGCGGCGACTTCAACGATACGCCCATGTCGTACGTTTACCGCACCATGGCCAAGGGCCTGAACGACGCTTTCAGCCAGTGCGGTTCGGGCTATTCGCATACGTTTCGCGGATTTTTCAATACCCTGCGGATCGACTACGTGCTCAGCTCGGAGGGTTTCGATGCGCTCTCGTACGAGGTGCCCACGGTCGATTACTCGGACCACCATCCCGTCGTCGTCCGGCTGCGGAAAAATGCAATGAACAACTAATCCGATATAATTATGATTTTCGACTCTTTGAAAAACAGTGCGCTCTATTATTCGTTGAATCCGCGTCTGGAAAAAGCTTTCGGTTTCATCGCCTCGACCGACTGGGAGAAGATGGAACCCGGTATCCACGAACTCGACGGCAAGGATATTTATGTGAATGTCATGGATACCGAATTGAAGAAGCCCGCCGACGCCAAGCTGGAAATCCACAACGCCTATCTCGACATTCAGGTGCTTGTCCGCGGCGAGCGCGAGACCTTCGGCTGGAGCGAACGTGCCGTCCTGAGCAAACCGCTGGGCGGGTTCGATGCCGAGAAGGATATTCAGCTCTTCGACGACGAGCCGCAGACCTGCTACACGATCCGTCCCGGTCAGTTTACGATCCTCATGCCTGAGGACGGCCATGCGCCGATGGTGGGCGAGGGAAGCATACGCAAGATCATCGTCAAGGTCCGCATGTAGGATCGCCGAGACGATAACACGAAGGCCGGAGTGTATGCTCCGGCCTTCGTGTTATATACGGTTACCGCTTCCTGCAGCCTGCCGGATTGCATTCCGGATGCCGCTGCACCTGTTATTTCCCGATGCCGTAATAGCGGAATCCGGCGTTCAGCGCCTCCTCCTTGTCGAGGATATTGCGGCCGTCCACGATGATGTTGTCGCGCATGGCCGAACGCAGGAGCGTCCAGTCGGGCATGCGGAACTGCTTCCACTCGGTGATCAGCGCGACGGCGTCGGCTCCTTCGGCGGCTTCGTACATCGACGCGGCATGATAAACGCGCTCTTCGCCGAGCCTGCGGCGGGATTCGTTGGCTGCGACCGGATCGTATGCGCGGACCGTCGCTCCCGCTTCGAGCAGCCGGTCGATCACGACCAATGCCGGTGCTTCGCGTATGTCGTCCGTTTCGGGTTTGAAGGCGAGTCCCCAGACGGCTACGGTCTTGCCGCGCAGGTCGCCCAGCGCCAGCTGCAATTTGTCGAAAACGATCGACTTCTGGCGTTCGTTGACCCGCTCCACGGCTTCGATCACCTGCATCGTGTAGCCGTGTTCGTGTGCCGTGTGGGCCAGCGCCTTCACGTCCTTCGGAAAGCACGAGCCGCCGTAACCGCAGCCCGGATAGAGGAATTTGCTGCCGATGCGGGCGTCGGAACCGATTCCTTTGCGGACCATCTCGACGTCGGCGCCTACCAGATCGCACAGGTTGGCGATCTCGTTCATGAACGAAATTCGCGTCGCCAGCATGGCGTTGGCGGCGTATTTGGTCATCTCGGCCGAGGGAATGTCCATGAACAGCACGCGGAAATTGTTGATCAGGAACGGCCGGTAGAGCTTGGTCATCAGCTTGCGCGCCCGTTCGCTTTCGACGCCCACGACCACGCGGTCGGGCGACATGAAGTCCTTGACAGCCGCGCCCTCCTTCAGAAATTCGGGGTTCGAAGCGACGTCGAACGGCACCTTGCACTTCCGCCGGGCAAGCTCTTCGCGGATTACGGCCTTGACTTTCTGCGCAGTACCTACCGGAACGGTGCTTTTGGTCACCAGCACCGTATATTTCTTGATATTCCGCCCGAACGTGCGGGCCACTTCCAGCACGTATTTCAGGTCGGCCGAGCCGTCCTCGTCGGGCGGCGTGCCTACGGCCGAGAAGACCACCTCCACGTTGTCAAGACAATCCGTGAGTTCGGTCGTGAAGTGCAGACGGCCCTCTTCGACATTGCGCCGGACGACCTCTTCCAGCCCCGGTTCATAGATCGGGATGACGCCGTTGTTCAGCCCGTCGATCTTCTTTTTGTCTATATCGACGCACGTGATGTCGAGGCCCATTTCGGCGAAACAAGCCCCCGAAACCAGACCGACGTACCCCGTTCCTACGACTGCGATTTTCATATTGTGAGTTTTTGGTGTGTGTATGTTCAGCGGCGGAAGCGCTCGGCGACGCCGTCGGCGAACCGGCTGCAGAAGTCGTGGCAGCCGGACGAGAAGCCCTGCTTCATCTCCACGGGATCGCAGATCGGCTCCCACTTCATACGCTGCGCGAATTCGCCCATGCCGCGCACGGCGGCCCCGGCCCAGCAGAACGATCCGAACCACCCGAAGTTGCGCTGCGGGACGCAGCGAGCGGCGATCAGGTCGAGCAGGCGCGCCGCGGGCGGGTAGATGCCTCCGTTGTAGGTCGGCGCGCCGACGATCAGCGTGTCGTAGCGGAACACGTCGCGCAGCACGACCGATTCGTCGGCGAACGAAAGGTTGTACATGACGATCGGGCCGACGCCCCGGCTCGCAAGCTCGCGGGCGATGCGTTCGGCCATCTGCTCCGTGTTGCCGTACATCGAACCGTAGGCGAGCACTACGCCGGGTTCTCCCTCGTAGCGGCTCAGACGGTCGTAAATATCCATTACCTGCGGAATCTGCCGCTGCCATACGGGACCGTGGGTCGAACAGATGGTCGTGGGGTTCAGTCCGCGGACCTTTGCCAGCGCTTTCTGCACGGGGCCGCCGTATTTGCCCACGATGCAGGCGTAGTAGCGGCGCATCTCGTCCCAGTAGCGCGACGGGTCGAGCTGCGAATCGGTGATGCCGCCGTCGATAGCCCCGAACGTGCCGAAAGCGTCGCCAGAGAAGAGCGTCCCGGCTTCGGCGCACCACGTGACCATCGTTTCGGGCCAGTGTACCATCGGCGCCATGTAGAACGAGAGCGTCTTCGCGCCGAGCGAAATCGTGTCGCCCTCCTTGACTTCGAGCGTCCCGGTGTCGATGCCGTAGAAGCCTTGGATCATTTGCAGCGTCTTGGCATTGCCGACGATCCGGATGTCGGGGTAGAGCAGGCGCAGGGCGCGGATGGACGACGAGTGGTCCGGCTCCATGTGATTGACCACGAGGTAGTCGATCGGGCGGTCGCCGATCGTCTCGCGGATATTTTCGAACAAACGGCTTCCGAAAGCCTCTTCGACGGTGTCGATCAGGGCGACCTTCTCGTCTGCGACCAGATATGCGTTGTATGAAACTCCGTGGGGAAGCGACCAGAGGCCTTCGAAACGGGTTGTCGTGCGATCATTGACCCCGACGTAATGAATGCCGGGCAGAATTTCGGTGATGTTCATAATATGTAACGTATTTTGTCCAAAGATAGTGAAAAATGTGCCAAAACGGAAATCGAGAGCTATCCGGCTGTCCGTCTGATGTTTCTGTAAATATAATTTCTCTTCCAGAGGGCAAATATAACAGTTTTTCGGACATGAACGGCGTTTGCGTCCGGAAATCGGCCGCCGGTGGGGTGTGAATGACTCCGGCATGAAAAAATCTCCGGTCATAAGACCGGAGATTCTCTGTTTTGACCTTTGCGGCGGACGGCCTACAGCGCCAGCCGTACCGCCGAACGGGTGGATTTCATCACGGCGGCGCCCTCCTTGACCGAATTCGGAATCGTGCTGCGCTCGTATACGCTCACTTCCGTAACGTTCGTGGCGCTGGTCAGCGTCAGCGTGCTGCCCGATTCGTTGAATGAAATGTCGTAGGTGCTTCCGAAGTTCTTGCCGCCGCTGTATTTTCCGCTGAGCACGTCGTTCTGCACCTGATAACTGCCGGTGAATTTCTGGTATTTTACCTCGGCGAGCCTTTGGTATATCTCGAAAGTATTGTCCGCTCCGAACGAGAGGTAAATATCGAAATCCTGCGGAGTCTCGCCCGTCCATGTCTTGAGCTGCCACTCGCCGACGAGCTGTTTTGCCGTGGGCGACACCTTCTCCTTGTCCGACGATCCGCAGCCGGCGAACAGACACAGGCCCAATGCGGCCAGTACGATATAGATAGTCTTTCTCATAGTTTTCATACGTTTATATTATAACCAACCCCCGTTGCCGGCTTGTACCGCGCGGGCAATGATCGCGAACTCCTTGGTGATCTCCATGCCGCTCATCTCTCCGTTTGCCGAGGAACTTCCGGCCATGGCCTTGATCTTGATCTTGGCGACGCCCGGTTTGGTGCATTTGATCTGCAGTTTTCCGTACGAGAACGCAGGCGCGGCGGTGATCCCCAGCTTGTCCATGTCGGCCTGCGACATTTCGGCGCTCTTGTAGGTCAGGTTCGCCGAAGCCTGCCCGAAGAACTTGTCGAGCGAGAGCACCTGCTGTACGCCGACTTTAGCCGGCAGGCAGGGCGTGCCTTCGATCTGCATCAGCAGCTGGTAGGCATCGATCGATCCGGTGCCCATATTCTTGCGGTAGTTGCGGAGTACCATGCCGTTTTTGGTGCCGCCGATGATATAGGAGTCGATGTCGTTTACGGCGGTCAGGAGCATCGATTTGAACTCGTCCACCGTGTAATGCCTGCCTTTGGCCAGCGCGTAGGAGAGTCCCAGCGCAGCGACGCCCGATACGTGGGGGCAGGCCATCGAGGTGCCCTGCATGTAGCCGTAGTCGGCTCCGTCGGTGCCGAGTTCTGCGGGCAGCTCGGAAGGCAGTGTCGAAAGCACCTGCGCGGCGCTGGTTCCTGCGGGCGAGATGCTGGCGTCGCCGCCCGGAGCCGCGACGTTGCAGCCGGGACCGTAATTCGTGTAGTAGGCCGGCAGGTAGTCCGGGCCGAACGAGGTGACCGAAACGTAGCTGCGGTAGCCGCCCGGATAACTTGCGAAGTTGGTGGCGTCGTTGCCTGCGGCGAAGATCGCAAGGCCTCCGTCGAGTACGTCGTTGTTCTTTTTCGAAACGAAGTAGTCGATCGCCTCTTTTTCCGCAGCGTAATTCCTTTCATAAAAGCTGTCCGACGTGAACGGCGACTGAGTGGGGTAGCCCCACGAACACTGGATGATCGAGGCGCCGTTGTCGGCGGCGTATTTGATCGCGCGGACCGAAGTCGAGATGGTGCCGCCGTTTCCGCCCGAAAAAATCTAGCACGACATGAGTTTCACGCCGTCGTTGCTGCCCGTGCCGCCCGCTACGCCGCAGACGCCTTTGCCGTTGTTGTTTACGGCGGCTACCGTACCTGCGACGTGGGTGCCGTGGCCCGAATCGCCGTCGTATTTGCCTTTATTGTCATAATGCGATACACTCCATGTCAGATCGGAGGAGTTTGTAGCGAAGTTGTAGCCATGTACGTCGTTCTTATAGCCGTTCCCATCATTGTCGGTGTTTGCCGCACCGTTCAGTTCGGCCTTATTTACCCACATGTTGTCGGCCAGATCGGGATGGGTGTATTTCACGCCTTCATCGACGATGGCGACGATGATCGAAGGGCTGCCGCCGGTCAGTTTCCATGCCTCCGGAACATTGATGTCGGCGCCTGCGGCCGTCGTAGCCGCGAACATTTTGTCGCCGTTGTTGCTGTAGTGCCATTGGTTCGGAAGTCCGGGATCATTGAAGCCGCTGCCGGAGAAATCGGCGCGGGTCGTCCCCGTCTCGTCGATTCTGAACGGCATGGGATTGCCGACCGATGCCTTTTGCAGTTTCGTGTCGAATTGTATGCGGCTCACTTCGGCCACTCCGGCCAGCTCCCTTGCGGCTTTTTCCAGATCCGCGCCTTGGCCGAAGGTGAGTATGTACCATTTATGCAGCCCTGCGGCGCGGGTCTGCTCTTCGCTCCGGGCGTCGTAAGTGAAAAGACGTTCCAGCGAAACGATCTCCAGACGGCTCAGAACGTCGTCTACGGAGGCGACACCCGAACGGGTCGCCGCAGTGCGGGTTGCGGCAGCAGTGCTTTCGATGCTTTCGACCGCACGGTCGTTGAAATAGACCAGAAGCGTTTCGGCCGCCGCATCGGCGGAGGTGTTGACGATCTTGGCCGACGGAGTCTGCGCGGAAGTACCCCCCCCGCGTTATTATCCGTATCCGGATCGGTCGTACAGCCCGCCAACAGCAGGAATGACGCAAAAATGAGTAGTTTTCTGTTGTTCATAAACTATGATTTTGGATAGATGACAAAAGATAGGCTCTGCAAATCTTCCGGAGCGGATTTACAGGGAGTATATGCCGCCGGCGTATGGTTCAAAAAAGATTCCATAAATGGTTCGTAACGGAAGATTAAGATACAAATATGCGATTTTGTGCGGATTTATGCAAATTATTATTCTATTTATTATTTTATGGTGACGAACCGCCCTGCCTGCATCCCGATCGCAGACCTCTCCGGCAATCGGCTGCGCTTCGGCAGCAAGCGGATGAAGAGTATATTGACGACATGAGTCCGGTGCAATACCGAACTCATGCAGATGAAACGATGGTAATCCCTCTAAAATTTGGGAGGAGTCATTATCGAATGACTCCTCCCACCCCTATTGATCAATAATGCAAGCGCTTATTAAAGTGTCGCTGCATGTGCGGTAGTCTGACGGCCGATTACGGAACTCAGCTGAATTTCCGTCGTCGATATTTTGTGCGGTTTGAATGCAACGGGCGCATTGGAGAACGACGCCTGAGCCTTCACTGCAGATCCGGCAGCGGATTTTTTCACCAACTTGAACGGGCCGATTACATAGTCACCTGAAGTAAAGCCTTCGGCGGGCTTGATACCGTACCAACCTCCGTCATAGATGAACAAGTCCATTGTACCTACTGCGAATTTTTTACCGTTAGTGAATGTTCCGCTGTTGCAGAGAACGGATGCACTCGATTTGTCGGCACCCATGACGCCCTGCAGAGGAACGAAGGTCTCACTCGTAAGCAAGGAGGTGGTACCGTCCTCGACGATACATTCCGCCACGAAATACAATGCACCGGCAACCAGTTCCTGATTGTTTTTCATCGTAAACGAACCATCTGCTGCGTTAAAGTCCGCGGTAACGGGATATTGCAGACGATATACCGAACTTCCCCAACCGGCAACGCTGTAAGTGCTGTTGGCTACTTTCTTGCTGAATGTAACATCGAACGTTACCGGAGCGTTGGTGACTTCCGCAGAAGTACTGGTGACGGTCCATGTGCCGAGCCATGCTTGATACTCCGGCGACAACGGTTCGCCCTGACCGCTCATGAAGGAGGTGCCTTTGGCCAGCTCCGTGATCGGATAAACATAACCGTTCACGACTTTGAGTCCGAATCCGCAGGGAACATACTCCGTATCGGATTCGACGATCAGCGTCTTCTCGGCAGTGCCGCGGGACAAGTCGTTCATCGACGTGATGCTGTTCATCAATACGTTGAGAATATCCTCGTCCGCCATACTTGCAAAGGCGCTTTTGGGCACGACATTGAAATAATAGTACTCGTTTGCAACAGTCGGCGTCGTCTTTACTTTGACCGAAGTAGCCTTGATATCCGATACGGCGAAGGTGAACTTATTGTTGGATACCGTCTCCTGAATCCGGGCGCCGCTTACCTCGTCGGTGAACATGCCGCCGCTCCAAGTCATCTCCTCGATCGACACTCCGTCGACAACCAGCGGCTCATAGAACTTGAGTCCGGTATCCTGCGTGTAGATGAAACTTGCAGACGTAACTCCGGACTCGGTCACCACGGAGAAGTAACGGGAATTGTAATTGTCCGCTACCTCGCGTGCGATGTCGTAGGTCTTGCCGTTGAGAACGAGTTCGTAGGAACGGAAATTGTCCATCTTGTTCACATCTGCGGAATATTTGCCGAACATCGTGTTCCATGCGGTTTCCGGCAGGGGAGTCAGCACGATGGTGTTCTGGGTTTTCTTGCCGCGCAGAACGACCTTGTCGGCCGCATAGCTCATGATGATGAACTCGCTGTCGCCTCCCATACCCGTATTGGTCGGGCCGACACCGGAGTTCGGCTCCGAATAGATATGGAAGTACGGATTGTAAGTGTCGAAATTGATCGTGGGACCGTAATCCTGATCGTACGAGTAGAGACTCTCGGCGGTCTTGCCGGCGCCTCCCGCTTCGGAAGTTACGGTAACCGTTCCGTTCTGGAATTTCATGTAGATCGCAATGCCTCCGTACTCCTGCGTCGCACTGGGATAGTACTCCATCAGCCAGCCGTTGGCAGCTCCGGTCAGCGCCTTTTCGGTGCCCTCCTGCACCTCGCGGATTCGCTCACTGGCCGTTTTGCCGAAAGCGTCCTTGTCGTCTTTGAGGCACGAAGAGAGGACAAGCGGCAAAACCGCTAATAATATGATAAGTTTTTTCATCTCTTTTACGAATTAAATGTTATAATCGAGCGACCAAATCTCATTCTGCCGACGTAATACCACTTTTCGCAGTTCATCGATATTGATATCCCATGTGCTGAGCATGTAGGCACGCATGATATCGTTCTTCTGTTCGAGAAGCGGACGTCCGGCGCTGCCGCCTTGTGCGAGAATGGCTTCCCATTCGGCTGCCGTCGAGGTTACGTAGAGCGAGAGCTGTTCCACGAAATCCTCATCGGGAGCCTTCGACGAATAACGCGTGATAAACCCGGCCTGACGAGCCGCTGCATCCGTCCGATAGGTGTCGAAGCATGCGTCGCCGACGTAGCTCGAAGGCGTCACGGCGTTGAAGTCGGTCGAGTAGGGCCGCGTCTGGTGGAGGATGTGACCGAACTCATGGTGCATGGTCTTGAAGAAGAGCTCGTTGAGCTGGTCGATATTCTTCGTCTCCAGCAGATAGTCGATGATGTTTACCTGATAAAGGGTCATCATCTTACCGCCTTCGGCCACACCGAGTACGATATTGTTGTTTTCGTTATAGGCCGGCGAACCGATAACATGGACGATCTTCGGGAAGTTCTCGCTGATGAACTGCCTGTTGCCCGTCACTTCGTCGTAAACCTGCAGCGTCAGGTGCAGCGTCAGCTTGGCCAGTTTGATCGCCTGTCCGTAATCCGCGGGAGTCAGGTTGTAGTCCATGTCGCCCAGAACATCTTTGAAACGATATTTGAAATCGATGTTGTAGGGTTCCATATAGTTCTTGGCAAGCCATCTGTCGAAATCGTTCTCGACGGTAGGCGAGTCGAGGACAGCACTCGTCTTTTTCAGGTCGTCCTCGGAGCAGCCCGCCAAAACGAACACTCCGAACACTGCCGTCATAAGTAATATAATATTCTTTTTCATCGTATATCCTGTTTTATCGTTAGCATCTGATTATCTCGGGTTAGGAGTCAGGCCTGCGGCAACGACATCCATCGGCAGCTGCATCGCGCAGCGCGGGTCGCGGGCGTGCAGTTCGTCGGTAACGCTTCCGAGCGTGTTGTAGCTGGCCAGCTTGCGACGATAGATCGTAATGCCGTAACGTTTTATGTCGAACCAGCGCAAACCGAGGTGTACGGTCTCCACACGGCGCAGATGCAGCAGCGCATAGCACATGTTGGTCTGCGTGCCGGCTTCGAGCGGGAAAGCCGTCTCGCCGAAAGGTTTCTTCACCGTGGGATTGGCCGGGGTATACTCCTTCGTGTTCTGCGCCCACTGGTTGACGTTGGCTTCGGTGAGCGTCTGGGCGCCGGATTTCACATATTTGCTGATCCAGAGGTTCATGTCGTTCAGAGCCGGGCCGTATTCTTTCTTCATGATGTAAGCCTCGGCGCGGCAGAGCAGCGTCTCTTCGGCCGTAAATGCGGGGAAAACCGTATGCGCGAGTCCCGTCTGCATCACCGGGTCCTTGATCTCGAAGAGGTAGGGCGCACGCCATGCGAAACACTTGTCGGCTTTACCGGTATTCATTGAATACGGCGCAGAGTAGAGCGTATAGCTGCTGCCCCATGGAGCCGTCGGAGCGCGGAAGGTTTCGGTCTGATCCAGCCAGTTACCGTGGGAGAACCCGGTGTAGGCATTGTAAGGACCGAACGAAATGCCGGGAGCATCGGTTATCGAGGTCTGCAGCAGCAGATTGCACTTGTGCGAGTAGTCGATATAGTCCATCGTGCGAAGCAGGGTCTGTCCGTCGGCCGACTGCAGTCCCAGTTTGCCGTTCGCTTCGAGGTCGCGCATCATCGTTTCGGGAGCGCTTCCCAGCACTACCTTCGCGGCGGCGATACACTCGTCCCACTTCTGATAGAAGAGGTAGAAACGGGCTGCAAAAGCATAGGCGGCCTTCTGGTTGAAATGGTACTTCGGCACCGAGTAGAACTCGTCGGTGATCAGCGGCAGACCCTCGATCAGGTCGGCGTCGATCTTGGAATAGACATCGGCCAGCGTACCGCGGGTGTATTTGGGGTTGAGTATTGTTTCGGCCTTCTCCATGTAGGGGATGCCAAGGTCTTCCGACGCATACTGCGGATTGTAAGCCTGACAGAACATATTGGCCAGACAGAAATGAGCGTATGCACGGCAAATGAGCGCTTCGCCCTTGGCGGCCTTCAGCTGCGGGGTGTCGGCGCCGCCCAGCTCCTTGATGGCGTCGAGCGCTTGGTTGGCAGCGGCAATCGCCATGTAATACTGACTCCATACGGCCTGAGGCGCTTCGTTGGTAACGGCCGCCGTAACGTCCTGCCAGCGGTAATACTCTTCCTGTTCGGGTTCGAAGTTCGGTGAAACCAATGCCGTTTCATCGACATTGTCCGATGCGTATTCGCAGGTTACGGGGTAGGTATGTTCGGAATATGCCGAAACCAGCAGACTGGTGATCTTGTCGCTCGAATCGAGTTCGGTTCGGTTGTCCGGCATCTCATCCAAAAAGTCGTTACAAGCGGGAAGCGCCACGAGGGCAGCCGCGAGTACGATTAGCGTGGTTATTTTTTTCGTATTCATATTTTTCAACTTTAGCGTCTGTTATAAACCGATTTTCAGCGTCAGCGTAAATTGCTTGGGCACCGGAACCGCAACACCGCCGGTATTGAAGAATTCGGGATCCTGACCGTTGAGCTTCTTGTCCGCATAGATCAGGAAGAGGTTCGTAGCCTGAAGTTTAAGCGACATGTTCGAGAAACGGAGTTTCTTGATCCAGCGCTTCGGGAAGTCGTAGGTCAGCGAAATCTCCTTCATGCGGATGAAGTCGCCCTTGGCGATACGTGCCGTCGAATAGTTGTAGGCATTGTAAGCGCGCGAAAGGTAGTTGTCCTTCTTGACCTGACGCTTGTTGGCGATAACCGGAATATCCGTATGGTTCTCATCGCCCGGACGCATCCAGCGGTTGCGGAACTCGCGCGGCATGGAGAGCAGGTCGCTGTAGGATTCGGAGAAGACCGGATCCAGACGGATCACGTTGCCGAACGAGTAGGTGATGAAGACATTGAGCTTGAAGCCATAGAGACGGAACATGTTGCCGAAGCTACCGAAATCCGTCGGATCGGCCGTACCCGAATACTTCAGATGTCCGAGGTTGTTACGCTCTTGGAAGTTGATCGAGGTGGTCGTGAGCTGGCCTTTCTCGTTGATGAACTGCGGGATACCCTCGTCGTTCAGGCCTTGGAAGTCGAACGAGAAGATCGAACGCGAAGGATAGCCTTCCATACCGAAACCGGTGCCCGATACGAGGTCGATGGCACGCTTGTACGACATCAGGTCGGTCACCTCCTCTTTCAGGTGCGAATAGATGAAGTCCGTAGACCAGCTGAAATTCTTGGTTTCGATGTTGCGGGTCGAAAGAGTCAGCTCGACACCCGAAGATTTCAGACCGGCGACGTTACCGTATTTCATCACCTGACCGCCGATACCCTGCGTGTTGATCACACCGATCAGGTCGTGGTTGTCACGCTTGTACCAGTCGGCTGCGAGGCTGATGCGGTTGTTCAGGAAGCCCATGTCGATACCGACGTTCACCTCGTTCTTCTTCTCGTAAGTCAGCTCGCTGTTCTCCAAGTCGTAAATCGTCAGACCCGACTCGGTAACACCGGCCGAAGGACGCCACGGGGTATTGCTCGTAATGACGACGCGCGAGTTGGTCACGAAGCTGGGGCCGCGGTCTGCGGTCAGCGAGTAGGAAGCCTTCAGCGACAAGTGCGACAGTGCGGGACGCAGCGCCTCGAAGAAATTCTCTTCGTGTACGTTCCATGCACCGGCGACGTTCCATGTCGGCAGCCAGCGGGCGCTGCGGCTCTTACCCATGCGGTTCGTTCCTTCGTAACGGAAGGTTCCGTTGAGGGTGTAGCGGCCTTTCCACGAATAGGTGCCGTTGAAGAAGAAAGCGACGTTGCGGTAATGGGTGTCGGCCAGACCGAAGTAGTCGGTGTTCTCCTCCTTGCCTTTCTTGAATACCTCATAGGCGTAGAAGGGGATCAGGCCCATCGAGTACTGCATACCCCAGCCGTTGAACCAAGATTCGTGACGGTCGCTCTGGTTGACCTCCATACCTCCGTAGAGGTTGATGATGTGCTGGTTGTTGATCTCCGTATTGTACGAAGCGGCAAAACGGAAGTCGTACGACAGCATGTTGTTGTCGCGGCGCTTGTAGATACCGCCCTTGGGCAGGATCGAAATAGGCACTGCATACGCATTGTCGGGATCGGTATACAGGAACGGGTTGTTGTCACGGATCACCGTAGTAGCCATTGCACGGTAGGCGCGGGCCTGATTCGAATAGTCCGTAATGTTGTGCTCCTGCGTCGTAGCCGAATATTTGATGGCGGCCAGTGCGCTCAGTTCGAGACCCGTGACGGGTTTGTAACGCAGCTCCGCTTGGAACTTCGTATCCACGACGTTGAGATCGATGTAGTTCTTCCCAAGTTCGTCGAGAATGTTGAAGGGAGCGTAGTTGCGCGTGTAGAATTCATCGGGATCGAGCGTCCGGGACGAATTCATGGCATAAGAGTAGGGGTTGATGTCGAAATCGCGCTTCACCTCGCCGAATACCACGTCGGTCGTCGCGGCCAGCGTACCCGGAGCCGTTTGCTTACGGTAAGAACCGCTCGAAATCAGGTTCAGCGTCAGATTGTCGAAGATATTATAGGTAGCATTGAGGTTCGCCGTATAACGCTCCACCTCGCTGGCCTTGGTCCATCCCGGATCGAACATGGCGCTCATCGAAGCGTAGTACTGCGACTTCTCGGTACCGGAGCTGAGGCTGATCGAGTGCGTGTGCATCAACGTACTCCGGAAAAGCTCCTTGAACCAGTCCGTGTTGCGGTACTCGGCCTTACGCAGGTAGCGGTTGCGCGCAGCCTCCGTATTTTCGAGTTTGCCCGTATTTACCAGCTCCCACATTTTGCCGTAAACACCGCTCGAAGAGGCGTTTGCGATAGTCGAGTTGTTGAGCCAGCCCTTAGCGGCCATTTCCTGATATACCGACATCTGATCCTGAGAATTCATGATGTTGAAATCGGCATAGCGCGGCGTCATGCGGAACGTATAGTCGCCGGTATAGCTGATGCGGCTTTCGCCTGCGCGGCCTTTCTTGGTCGTAACGACGATCACGCCGGCCATAGCGCGCGCACCGTATATGGAAGTTGCGGAACCGTCTTTCAGAATGCTGAAGCTCTCGATGTCGTCGGCGTTGAGACCTGCGATGGCGGAGCTGATCAGCGTCGTGGCGTCACCCGAAGAGAGTGCGTCGGCGTCGATGTCGATCACATCCTCCATAATGACGCCGTCCACAACCCAGAGGGGCTTCGAGCTGCCGAAGATCGACGTCGCACCGCGGACGCGGATCTTGGGAGCGGTACCGAACGTACCCGATACGTTCTGCACCGAGACACCGGCCGAACGGCCTTCCAGACCGCGGC
>ERZ834859.2285-NODE-2285-length-17105-cov-2.697009_pt1 | contig 17105 bp, 15 predicted proteins | sample MGYA00519947_ERZ834859 | MGnify/ENA primary metagenome ERZ834859 (study PRJEB31850, sample SAMEA3708763) | human gut metagenome | biome: human gut; feature: human-associated habitat; material: faeces | place: China | collected 2014 ...
TCGCGTATAAAAGATTTCAGTTTCCCATATGGTGCTGGACTGGCTGCTTGTTTTACTGGAGATTTAATGTCTGTGCTGCTGTAATTCCAGTATCCAGACCAAATGCGTCTGAAGCATGCAAGGTAACCGGGCTCATATCGTTAAGGGAAAAAGCCTGACATACATTTACTGTTTCTCCTGGCTGGATTTCTTTCATAAATGCATCAACAGCCTCATCACTGTTTGCCGGAATAGCTGCTTCAAGAGCCGCATCATTCTGATAAGCGGTAAGATTTACATCTACCATAGCACTGGAAGAACTTTCTCCGTTATTTGTGTAGTCGTAGTAGACGAGAAGACAGGGCTCACCGCCAAAGTCTGTGGAAACTACATTTCTGGTATAGTGGATAGAGAAACGCTGGTTGGAAAGATCAATGGTTCCATCAGATGTGGCAGGCGTCTGGACCACAGAATCAGCTGGACCATCGGTTCCCTCTGCTGTGGAGTCGGAATCCGCCAGAGCCTGGCTGATCTCATCCTCTACACTTTTGAAATTGGCGGACATGATCTTTACTGTTTCATCATCAAGAGCTGTAACCTTCCATTGGCCGTTTACTTTGATCATAGGATAAACAATGTCTGTTTCACTGAATTTGTCTTCCAGGCTGGAGGCTTTTTCTATTAAAATAGAAGCAAGCTTGTCCTGGGTTTCCTGTTCTGTAAGACTTTCTCCGGAAAAGGCGCTGGAAACGATCTGACGAAGGAATTCGGTTACAGTTTCACGGTAGATGTCAGATCCGTCTACATAGCGGATCCGCGCAGTGACTTCTGCAGTGCCGTCTTGAAAACTGAAACGTGTCTTTGTGATCTTCCAGGTCATTTTGGCGTTGATGGATTTGAAGAAGCTTTCGTAGGTGGCGTTTCGCACATCTGCATTGTCAAGAGCGGAAAGATCGGCGCTCTGGAGCATACTTTCCATTGTGTCGAAATCAAGGCTCTGGATGCCGGTAAGATATTTATCCAATTCTTTGGCTGGCTGGCTGCGTTCGTAGAAATAGTAGCCAATGGCTGCGCCGGCGACAAGGATAAGAATAAGCAGAAGCAGAATGCGTCCGGCCTTTCCTTTTCTTTTTTTCTTCGGAACAGGGTGTTCATCTGGCATATTTAGTTGTTTTTCTTCCATGTTTCCTCCTTGTTAGGTTTAGAGCCTGTTTGAAAAATCATTCCCACAATCTGCACGTCCCACTTTGCGGTATATTTCGCCCGAATTCGGCCTGCGTAGCCCACTAAGGCGCCCTCATCCAGACAAAATTTCCCACAAATTGTGACGCACATCTTGCAGAAAGCCTTTTTCAAACATGCTCTGGCGATGTCTATGCTATTATAATTTCATAAATTGACCGTCTGTAAAAATTTCACATATAAATCTGTGTGACATCTTTTTTATTATAGTATACTCTTGGGAGAGTGTCAAAGTATTTACAGAGTGTTACTGCTCACTCCGTTCACAGTAACCAGTAACTTTACGGATACCGGGTATTTATGTTAAGATAATAAAAAAGAAGAAAGGCGGAAAAACTATGGGTGCAAAGTATGAAGCTTATATAGAATCAGAGGCGGATGGACTTGATATTTCCGTTCTGGCAGTGGTTCCGGATGAGACACCGTACAAAGGAATCCTGCAGCTTGTTCATGGGATGAGCGAATACAAGGAGCGCTATCTTCCCTTTATGGAATACATGGCAAAAAAAGGCTATGTATGTGTGATCCACGATCACCGTGGCCATGGGAAAAGTGTGCGGGCGCTGGATGACCTGGGATATATGTATGGCGGCGGCGCGGATGCGATCCTCAAGGACATTGAGGTGGTGAACCGGGAAATGCACCAGCAGCTTCCGGATCTGCCATTGATCTTATTCGGGCATAGTATGGGTTCGCTGGCCGTGCGCGCTTTTGCAAGAGATCATGATGACTGCATGGACATGCTGATCGTTTGTGGTTCTCCAAGCAAAAATGGGGCAAGATCTCTTGGAGAAGCAATTGCCCATATGGAAAGTGCTGTGTTTGGACCAGCCCACAAGAGTAAAGTTATCGAAACCCTTTCCTTTGCCGGAAATGTGATGCGCTTCCGCAAGGACAAAAACTGTACTTCCTGGATCTGTGCCAATAAGGCAGCAGCTCAGGAATACTCCGATTCTGAACTTTGTGGCTTTACGTTTACAGATGATGGCTATCTGGCACTTTTTGAGCTGATGAAGCGTGCTTACGACGTAAAGCACTGGCACTGCACCAGACCGAAAATGCCCGTGCTTTTTGTCAGTGGTTCTGATGATCCCTGTATGATCAACGTGCGTCATTTTGCAAAAGCAGTGCAGGATATGCGGCGCGCCGGTTATGTAGACGTGAAAGGCAAGCTGTATCCGGGAATGCGCCACGAAATTCTGAATGAGACAGACCGGAAGCGGGTTTATCATGACATTGCCTTCTATATAAAGAAAAAGGGCTTTTGAGAAAAGACGTCCATTATGCATAAGATGCTCTATTTTGCACATACTCACAGAAATACAGTGTGAAATGGAGAACTATATGAGAAAAAAAGGCTGGATTCTGCTGCTGGTTCTTCTGGGTGTGGCTTTTCTTATGAGCTGCGGCAAAGATACGGAGCCGGATGAAGCAAAAGGGGAACTGGTAAGAATTGAGAGAGAAGGATGCCAAGCTGGTATCCTTCTTTTTTGAATTGGAAAATAGATTGGTCCTGTACAGATTACAGGAATGATTTTTAAAACAGGCTCAAAAGTTTTTTTTAAACATGCTGTAGAGTTATGATAAACAATCTGCGCTTGTGAAACAAACAAATGTCTTTGTATAAAATACACAAAAAATATACCATAATAGCACTGAAAAATAGTACAAGCTTAAAAAATTGCACCGTCACCGTTCTAAAGTTTAAAATGTTACTTGAATAAAGCGAATTGAAATGCTATAATTTTTTTCATATATTATAAAAATGAACTCTGGTCAGAAATCAGTCTGATATGGGTGTGGCGTTTTTGACGGCATCGCTCATAAAGGAAACCGAAATAAATGTTTTCGACCGGAAAAAATAAGGAGGAAAAATGGGAAAGTATTTTGCAAAAAGACTTGGAATGGCGATTCTGACTATCTTTCTGGTAGCCTGTCTTACCTTCCTGCTGATGAATGCTGTACCTGGAAGCCCATGGCTCAGTGAAAAAACACCTTCTGAGACCACACTGGCTGCGCTGAATGCCAAATATGGACTGGATAAGCCGGTCTATGTACAGTTGTTTATGTATCTGAAAAATATTCTTCACGGTGACTTCGGTGTATCACTTAAGATGCAGAAGAACCGTGCAGTTCTTGACATTATCGTGGATATGTTCCCGGTATCTGCCAAGGTAGGTGCACTTGCACTTGCATGGGCGATTCTGGTGGGTGTACCTCTTGGCTGTCTTGCCGCATTTAAGAGAGGCAAGCTGACAGACAGCATTCTTCGTGTGATCTGTACACTTGGAATCTCCATGCCAAGCTTCGTTGTGGCATCTGTTCTTCTGGTAACCCTGACTGGAAACAATGCACTGAATCTGTTTCCGTCTATTTTTGATCCGTCGCAGGGATGGCGCGCCTATGTACTGCCATGCTTTGCCCTGGGCTTTTACCCAATGTGCTATACAGCACGTCAGACACGTTCTGCCATGCTGGATTCCTTAAGCCAGGAGTACATTAAGACAGCCCGCGCCAAAGGTCTGAAGAACAAAAAGATTATTTTCAAGCATGCTCTTAGAAATGCACTGATTCCGGTTATTACATACTTAGGACCGCAGGTGGCCTTTACTCTTTGTGGTGGTTTTGTTGTAGAGAGCGTATTCTCAATTCCAGGACTTGGACGTTACTTCGTACAGTCCATCCAGAACCGTGATTATCCGGTTATTATGGGAACTACCATTTTCCTGGCAGCATTTATTATTCTGATGAACCTGGTTGTAGACCTCCTTTATAAGGTTGCTGACCCGAGAATCAGCCTTGCGAAAGGAGGAGAATGATCGTGGCAGAAGATAAGAAGATTAAGAAATGTCCGGTGAGTCTTCAGCCGGATATTGAGAACCTCCTTCAGGATTTAAGTCCGGATGATTTTGCATCTGCGTCCAGACAGGAGAAGGATGATTTTATTCAGGACCGCCAGAGTGTTTCCTACTGGAAAGATGCCTGGAGAAGATTAAAGAAAAATGTGGTGGCTATGGTTGCACTTGGTGTGATCGTATTCCTGTTTTTATTTGCCTTTGTGGGTCCGCTTCTGATCCCATATGGTTATGACGAGTTTAACAAAGGTGCTGAGAACCTTTATCCCTATCACTATATACTGGAGGACACCCAGCGTGTGAACGACGAGATCGCTTCCAGAACCCAGTCCGATGTAGTGGATGTAGATGAAATGATCGCCCAGGCGAAAGCAGAAGCTGAGAAGAAGGGCGAGAAATTTACAAAGAAAGATGAAGCAGTTATCCGTGCAAAAGCAAAAGTCGCTGCAAAACCTTCAGAAGACTCTTCTGAGGAGCAGAGTGTAGATGAGGATTCCGTCCGCAAGGAGCTTGGAATCAAGAAGCATATTTTCGGTTATTCCCAGGCAGAGCTTGAGCGCAAGGCAAATGGGGAAAAAGTATTCCCTCATGTATTTGGTACTGACATGTATGGCCGTGATATTCTGGTCCGTGTTATGTATGGTGCCCGTGTTTCCATGTCTGTCGGCGTATTCGCAGCTATCCTGGTACTGGTGATCGGCGCCCTTTATGGTGCTATTTCCGGTTACTGTGGCGGCAAGGTGGACGCAGTGATGCAGCGTATTGTTGAACTTATTTATGCAGTTCCGGAGATGCTGGTTGTCCTTTTGATCGCAACTGCACTGAAACCAATCCTTACTGACTATGTGAATTCATCAGGAACCAGTCCTATGAAATCCTTTGTCAATGTACTTGGACCGAACCTGATCTCCATGTTTATTGCATTTGGTCTGTTATACTGGGTTACCATGAGTCGTATTATCCGTGGCCAGGTACTTCAGCTGAAACAGCAGGAATATGTAACCGCAGCAAGAGCACTTGGTGCATCTGGCGGCAGAATCATCCGCCGTCATCTGCTTCCAAACTGTATCGGACAGATCGTTGTTACTACCTGCCTGCAGATACCGTCTGCAATTTTCCTGGAATCCTTCTTATCCTACCTTGGAGTTGGTGTTTCTGCACCTCTTCCAAGCCTTGGATCCATGGCAACAGACGCACTTAGCGGTATGTACACTTATACTTACAGACTGATCGTACCTTCCGTGATCCTGAGCATTATGATCCTTGCATTCAACCTGTTTGGCGATGGACTTCGCGATGCTCTTGATCCGAAGCTGAAGAAATAAGAGAGGAGGAGAACAATGTCTGAACAGAAAAATAAATTGCTGGAAGTAAAAGACCTGAAAGTCTCCTTCTTTACCCCGGCCGGCGAGGTAAAAGCCGTTGGCGGTATCTCCTATGACCTTGATTATGGCGAAGTTATGGGAGTTGTTGGAGAATCTGGTTCTGGAAAGAGCCAGGAGGCATATTCTATTATGGGGCTTCTTCAGTCCCCAGGTAAAGTTATCGGAGGCTCCATTACCTTCGAGGGAAAAGATGTCCTTTCTTTTTCCAAGGAAGAGATGACTGCGTTCCGCGGAAACAAAGTAGCTATGATTTTCCAGAATCCCATGACCTGTCTGAATCCGGTTTACACCATCGGAAATCAGCTTGTGGAAGCTCTTCGTGCCCATGATAAGAAAATCAGCAAAGAAGAAGCCCAGAAACGTGCCATGGAAATGATGGAACTGGTTGGAATCAATAATGTGGAGAAGCGTATGAAGCAGTATCCACACGAGTTTTCCGGCGGTATGCGACAGCGTGTCATGATCGCTATGGGACTGATCTGCCATCCGCAGCTTCTGATCGCAGATGAGCCGACCACAGCCCTTGATGTAACGATCCAGGCACAGATTCTGGATCTGATGCGCGATCTTCAGAAAAAGATCAAAACATCCATTATCATCATTACCCATAACCTTGGTGTTGTGGCAAATATTGCAGACCGTGTTGCTGTTATGTATGGCGGAAAATTAGTTGAGACAGGAGATGTGGAAGATATTTTCCACAACCCATGTCACGAATATACAAAAGGCCTTCTTCGTTCTATTCCAAAAGCACACGAAAAAGGCGGTGAGCTTCAGGCAATTCCGGGAACTCCTCCGGATCTTATGGAGCCTCCGGTTGGATGTCCTTTTGCGGCAAGATGTAAGGAGACAATGATCGTTTGCCAGAAATACATGCCGGATTATACCGATTGCGGCAAGAATCACAAGTCAGCATGCTGGATGCTTGACGAGATGGCACAGGAGGTAAACTCTGATGAAAAATGATGAAAAGCAGGTACTTCTTGATGTCAAGAACCTGAAGAAATACTTTAATGTTGGAAATAAAAAGATCCTGAAAGCAGTTGATGACATTTCCCTTCAGATTTATAAAGGAGAGACTCTTGGTCTGGTTGGAGAGTCTGGATGTGGTAAATCTACCTTCGGAAGAACTGTTATCCATCTGTATGATCCTACAGATGGTACGGTAACTTTCGATGGAACGAAAATTGACAAGAATCTGGATACAAAGCAGAGACATGAACTTTGCAGAAGAATGCAGATGATTTTCCAGGATCCATATGCATCCCTGAACCCGCGAAGAAAAATTCTGGATATTGTAGCAGAGGGAATTGATGCTCATGGTCTTGCTGCCAATAAAAAAGAACGTGATGCCAAGGTCATTGAGCTTCTGGAAACCGTTGGTCTTCAGGCAGAGCACGCAGATCGTTTCCCTCATGAGTTTTCCGGTGGACAGCGCCAGCGTGTTGGTATTGCACGTGCACTTGCAGTAAATCCGGATTTTATTGTATGCGATGAGCCCATTTCTGCTTTGGACGTTTCCATCCAGGCACAGGTTATCAACCTTCTGGAGCAGCTTCAGAGAGAGCGTGGGCTGACTTACCTGTTTATTGCACACGACCTTTCCATGGTGAAGCACATCAGTGACCGTATTGGTGTTATGTACCTGGGATCTCTTGTTGAGCTTGCTGACAGTGAGGAGCTTTTCGAGAACCCAATGCATCCTTATACCAAGGCTCTTCTTTCTGCAATCCCGATCCCGGATCCGGATATTGAGAAGAACCGTCAGAGAATCATGCTTGAGGGTACACTTCCGAACCCCATTGATCTTGGCGAGGAGTGTAAGTTCTGCAGTCGTTGTCCTGTTTGCAAGGATAGCTGCCATAAGAGCCAGCCGAAGCTTGTTGAGGTAAAACCGGGACATTTTGTTGCCTGCAGCCAGTGCGCAGAGTAATATTTGACAGACAGATTGGGTATCTATTCAGAAGATATGGAAAGCTAAAAGACTGGCTGTAATATGAAATGTATAGTGCTATATAAGTTATGTTAACTGTTAAAATAGCAAGAGATAGACTTAGGAAAAATCAGACAGCAGAAAACAGGAGGAAGAAGGATGTTTATTGAGGAACGGCAGATAGCCATCGAGAAAGTCCTTCGGGAACAGGGAAAAGTCCGGACCAGGGAGCTGAGCGAAATGTTCCAGGTCACAGAGGACTGCATCCGTAAAGATCTGAAAACTCTTGAGAATGCCGGTAAATTAAAAAGAACTTACGGTGGTGCGATTCTTTCCCAGGATTACCCGCTGGAAAGAGATGTTATCGACAGAAGAAATTATCATGTGGACAAGAAGATGGTGATCGCGGTCAAGGCTATGACGTTGATCAAAGAGCGGGAAGCGATTTTTCTTGATATATCCACAACCAATATTGAGCTTGCCAAGCTTCTTGCGAAATCGAAAATGCAGCTTACCGTAGTGAGCAACATGATCGATATTTTACAGCTGCTTGCGCAAAATCCCAAGATCACAGCCATTGGAACCGGTGGAATCATGTATCCTACAGTAAATGGATTCCTTGGTTCTGCAGCAATCCAGGTGATCCGGCAGTACAGCTTTGACCGGGCATTTATGGGAAGCTGCGGAATTGATATGATGGATCACACCGTCACGACTCTTGGAGTGGAGGACGGATTGACCAAGAAGGCTGCAATTGAAAGCAGCCGTCATAAATATGCCGTGATGGAGCGGGAGAAATTTTATTTTAATGAATCTTATAAATTTACACAGCTTGATGAACTGGACGGGATCATCACAGATGAATTCCCGGATCAGTCGGTGCAGGATATGCTGGATTCCCTTGGAGTAACGCTCTATTAAGAGACAGCAGCTCAGGAATGCAGCAACAAAGTGACAAGACCGGCGGGATTGGGAATAATTTGTGAAATTATCAGAATGCAAAGTATTGTGATAGCTGCAATGTGATAGTATCAGGCTGGGTGAAAGGAAAAAGAGGATATGAGCAAATTTACTTTGGAGGTTTGTGCAGATTCTGTGGAATCTGTACTTGCCGCTGAGAAAGGCGGAGCAGATCGGATCGAGCTTTGCGGAAATGTGGTGATTGGAGGAACAACTCCATCAGAGAGTCTTTTCCGCGAGATCCGCAGGTATAGTGATATTAAGATCCATGCACTGATCCGTCCAAGATTTGGGGATTTTTGTTATACTGAATATGAATTTGATATTATTCGTTCAGAAGTGAGAAGATTCCGGGAGCTGGGTGCCCAGGGAGTTGTGATCGGTATGCTAAGACCGGATGGCTCCCTGGATATGGAGCATCTGGCACAGCTTATGGAGGAAGCGAAGGGGATGTCTGTAACTTTGCACAGGGCTTTTGACGTGTGCAGGGATCCAATGGAGGCACTGGAGCAGGCCATTTCTCTTGGTTTTAACACCATTCTTACATCTGGACAGAAGAATAACTGTGTGGATGGTTCGCCGTTGCTTGCAGAGCTGGTGGAAAAGAGTGCCGGTCGTATTCACATTATGGCTGGTGCAGGAGTGAATGCAGACGTGATTGCTCCAATCTATGAGAAAACTGGAATCACAGATTATCATATGACGGGCAAGGTTTTGCTGGACAGTGAGATGAAGTACCGCAAAGAGGGCGTGAGTATGGGACTGCCTTCTTTGAGTGAGTATGAGATTTTCCGCACCAGTGAGGCTGAGGTGAAAAAGGCCCGGGAAGTTTTAGCAAGGCTTTGAGGCTGGGACGCTCTTTCACAAAAAAAGAACAATTTTTTCGTGAAAGGGCGTTTTTTCTATTTAAAGTAGGAGGATGAATAGATGTTTCTTCAGAACAGTCAGAGGAAGATTGAAGAAGAATTTTTGAAATTAGCAGAGAAGCTTGGTGCGGACAGGGAGCCGCTGAAGACGATTTGTGAGAAACTGGATGGGTGCGGCAGAGAACTGGGGCTGGCGATGAAGTATTTGTATGTGACAGCGCCTTATAGTGATCTTGTGAATTATTCTTTTGAGGAGATTCAGGATTTCGCAAGCCATGGACTGTTTCTTTATAATACTCTGGAACGTGTGAAAGAGCTGCCGGAGGAGATGTTTTTGAATTATATTCTGGATCACAGGGTGAATGAGGAAGAGGTACTTCCTTGTCGAAGCTTTTTCTGGAATGAGTTGAAGGATAGAATTGAAGGAAAAAATGCGAAAGATGCGGCAATTGAGGTAAATTACTGGTGTGCGGAGGAAGCTACTTATCATAGTGGTGATGACCGTACACTTCCGGCACTTACGGTATATCGAAGAGGTTACGGACGCTGCGGTGAGGAGTCTGTTTTTCTGGTAAATGCACTTCGCAGTGTGGGAATTCCGGCGCGGCAGGTGTATGTGCCAAGGTGGTCCCACTGTGATGACAACCACGCATGGGTGGAGCTTTGGTGTGACGGAAAATGGTATTTCACAGGCGCATGTGAGCCGCTTATGATCCTGAATAAGGGGTGGTTTACCAATGCTTCTTCCAGAGCAATGATGGTGCATTCCCGCCTGTTTGATCTTTTCCCGGCAGAAGGGGAGGATGTGATCGGCAAAGAAGGTGCAGCGGTTATGTTGAACCAGACTACGCGTTATGCCAGGGTGAAAACTGTTTCTGTAAAAGTGACAGATAAAGAGGGCGCGGCTGTAAAGGGCGCTCAAGTGCAGTTTCTGGTGTTGAATATGGGAGAGTATTTTCCCATTGCAAAGGCAGAGACAGACGAAGATGGAACCGTTTCTTTAGTGACCGGTTTGGGAAGTGTAAGAGTTCTGGCGTTCCTTCCGGGAATGGAAGGATTTGCACAGGCAGATCTGGATACCAGAGCGCAGGATGAGATTTCCCTGATTCTTACTGGTGAGACTGTGGAAGCTGAGGATTGGAGAGCTGTAGATGTAATTGCTCCAGTTGACACCCCGGTGAACCCGGACATGCCTACCCAGGAGCAGAAAGCAGAAGGAACCAGACGACTGAATGAAGCAAACAAGATCCGTAAAGAAAAGAAGGAGAACTGGGTGAACCCGGAACTGACTGCTTTTCTTGCAGGCGAGGATGAGAAGGAACTTCGCCAGGCAATGGTGGATGTACTTTCGGAGAAAGACCACACAGACTGTGTTTGCAATGTATTGGAAGAGCATTTGGAATATGGCAAGCAGTATGCAAAAGAATTTAAAACGAAGTCTGGTACTGGGAAATGTGGCGAAAAAGAAATGAATGGCGCAGATCGCTTCACTCAAGGCGCTGAGAGTGCTAATGCAGAGTGCAGTAACTATAAAGCTGAAAAATCTGCGGCATATACAAGAGCTACAGGTGCAGAGTCCGGCTATAATCTTTATATCAATTACGTATTAAATCCCCGTGTGGAGGATGAGCTTCTTCGTCCACACCGAAAGGGCATTCTCTCCTTCTTCACAGAAGAGCAGAAAGCAGACTTCCGCACAAATCCGGCAGAAATCTGGAATTATATCCAGGCGCACATCACCGCCTACCCGGACAACGAGCGCGAAACTGTAATGGAAACCCCATACGAATGCCTGGTATCCGGAATTGGTACCCAGCGTTCCCAGAAGGTACTTTTCGTGGCAATTGCCCGCACATTGGGAATCCCGGCAAGATTGAACCCGGATAATAAAGTGATGGAATATTGGGAAAATAATCAGTTTGTTCCTGTCCTGAAACAGCAGGAGGGCGGCGCAGTTCTCACACTGAAAAAAGAGGCTGATGCTGTATGGAACTACTATCAGAACTGGACAATGGGACGTCTGGTTGGAAATGAATTTGTTTCCCTGAATCTTACAGGCAGAAGCTGGAAAGGGGATACTCTGGAGCTTGCATTGATTCCAGGAACCTACCGGATTATCACCACCAACCGTCTTCCTAACGGAAATCAGTTTGCATGGGAGAAAACATTTACGATAAAAGAAGGCGGACAGAGAGAAGAAACCTTGCGTCTCCGCGAAGCTCAGCTTGGCGATATGCTGGAGCGTATTTCCCTTCCGGAGTTTGAGGTAAAAGATTCTGCCGGAAACACAGTAACCTGCGCTGAGTTAACCAAAGGCGGCAAGAAAATTCTCATGTGGCTGGAAGAGAGCCGGGAGCCTACGGAACATATTTTGAATGAAATGCTGGAACATGCAGAAAAATTCCACGAATTTGAAAATTCCATCTCTTTCATGATTCGTACTCCGGAAGCCAAGCAGGATCCTCTTCTGGGAAAAGTGCTGAAGATGTTCCCAAAGGTTTCCATCTATTACGATTCCTTTGAGGAAAACATCGAACTTCTGGGAAGAAGAATGTACGTTGATCCGGACAAGCTTCCGCTGATCCTGGTAACAAATGGCGAGTCTGTAGGGATTTATGCAACCAGCGGATATAATGTAGGAACTGGCGATATGCTGATCCGTATTATGGAAGAAGTGCCGGAGGCGCAAGTATGAGTAAATACACAGAAATTCACCCAGATGGACAACGTGCATACCAGTTTGTAGCTGACACGGCATACGTCCGTGAATCCGGCACAAAGGGGGAGCACAAAGCAGCGGAATACATTTTGAAGGAAGCGGAGCAGGCAGCAGCCCAGACGGGAAAGTCTGTCTACATTCAGACACCCCGCATGGAATTTTTTCAGTGTCCGGATTTTCAGCAGAAAAAGGCAGAGCTGGTAATCTGCCAGCCTTATAAGAAGGCTTATCCGGTGCGTGCCTACCTGAATGGCGCCTGCACCCTGGAAGAGGGCATCACAGCACCATTTCTCTTCGTGGGAAAAGGAGACGACATCAGTCTTTCCAAGGCAAAAGGGGCAGTTGTGCTGGTCTGCGATCCTATTCGTGAAGATATGATAAATAAAATAAAAGCAGCAGGTGCACTTGGCTTTGTAACCATATGCGGCACGCCGCTGGATCAGGGGGAAGACCGGATTCCAACCCAGTACCGCCGCAAGGCAGGTGATCTTCCAGGCGCATCTATCCATTATCTGGATGCAGTGGAAATCGTGGAGAAACAGGCATCCAAGTGCTGCCTGAACATTCAGCAGAGCGAGATTTCCCGCAATTCCGCCAATGTGGCAGTACGCATTCTGGGAACTGATTTTCCAGAAGAAATCGTTACGGTAACGGCTCATTATGATTCTGTTCCGGAAGGCCCTGGTGCATATGACAATATGTCCGGCGGAGCCATGGTGATGGAAGCTTTTCATCATTTCGCAGAGCACAGACCAGCCAGAACTATGGAGTTCATCTGGTTTGGCTCCGAGGAAAAAGGTCTGGTTGGAAGCCAGAATTATGTGAAATCCCATGAAGGAGAAATGAGCAGCCATGTGTTTAATCTGAATGTAGACCTGGCAGGGCAGCTCCTGGGAGGAAACGTTCTGGGAGTAACTGCAGATCCGACTGTCTGTGCAGAACTGAAAAATCTCATGGAAGAAAATCAGCTGGGTGTTACCATCAAAAATCAGGTCTGGGCCAGCGATTCCAATACTTTCGCATGGAAAGGTGTGCCAGCGCTTACCTTAAACCGTGACGGCTTTGGCATGCATACAAGACACGATACGGTAGAATATATTTCTCCTCGTGCACTGGAAGAAGGGGCGAAAACTCTCTGCACAGCAGCTGCATGGGTGGCAAACGAGCCAGAGCTTTCCTTTGAACGGGAAATTTCAGAGGATATGAAGAGAGAACTGGAAAAGTATTTTGCCTGATTTATTAGGAAAGTTCTGAACATTGTTGCGCGGCGACATATTTTCATGTATGGGGATGACGCCTCCTGCGAAATACCAGGTTGGTAAGTTTTAAATTTAAGCGAGAAAGTATGAAAAATATGTAAACTAAAAAATCTGCGATACGGCTTCTGATGAGAAGCATTTGTTGCCTGAAACAGTAATACATAAGAAAGGAACTTACTATGAATAAAGTAATCGAAGAAAGAACAAAACGTACCGAATGGTACCGTGACGCCCGTTTCGGCATGTTTATTCACTGGGGACTTTATGCAATCCCTGCCAGAGGAGAATGGGTGCGCAGCATGGAGCAGATTCCACATGAGGACTACTGCCATCTCACAGAAGAGTTCACAGCTGAGAATTACAACCCAAGAGAGTGGGCGCGTCTTGCGAAAAAGGCAGGCATGAAATATGCTGTGCTCACAGCCAAACACCACGACGGCTTCTGCCTTTTTGACACCAAACTTACTGACTACAACTCCATGAACGCAGCCTGCCACAAAGACCTGGTAAAAGAGTTTCTGGAGGCGTTCCGCGCGGAAGGAATCAAAGTCGGTCTGTATTTTTCCATCATAGACTGGCGCCATCCGGATTTCCCGCACTATGGAGATATGCACCATCCAATGCGCAACCATCCGGAATGCTCCAATGAAAACCGCGATTTCGACCGTTATCTGGAATTTATGTTTGGTCAGATTAAAGAGCTTCTTACCAATTATGGTAAGCTGGATCTGATGTGGTTCGACTTCTCCTACGGCGATATGAAGTGCGACAAATGGAAAGCCCAGGAGCTGATTTCCATGGTGCGTTCCATCCAGCCTTGGCTGATCATTGATAACCGTCTGGAGGGCAGTGCTGAGGACTCCGGTTCTATTCTTACTGCAAATCCTACCGAATATTCCGGCGATTTCGCATCTCCGGAGCAGATGATCCCGCCAGCAGGAATCCGCAATGAGCTTGGTGATCCGGTACCATGGGAAGCCTGCCTGACCCTGAATAACAATTGGGGCTATTCCTCCAGTGACCGTCATTATAAATCAGCTGAAATGGTCATCCACATGCTGGTTGAGTGTGTCAGCAAGGGCGGCAACCTGCTCCTGAATGTGGGTCCTGATGCAAAAGGCCGTATTCCGAAGGAGTCTGTGAAGATTCTGGAAGAAGTAGGAGAGTGGATGGACGAGAACTCCAAGAGCATCTACGGCTGCGGCTATGCTGAGATTGATAAACCGGAATGGGGCCGCTACACCCGCAGCGGAAATAAGATCTATGCCCACGTTATGGAACCTCAGGCAGGAGCAATCCCTCTTACCGGAATTCACGGTAAGATCAAAAAACTCCGCCGTCTTTCCGACAATTCCGAGGTAAAGCTTACGGATTACTGGAACCTGAAGGAATACTCCCAGAATCAGTTCTTTTTCCTCAACGCTGACACCTGCGACAGCTACCCGCTTCCAGATGCCCGGGATACGGTTGTGGAAGTAACGCTGGAAGAAACAGAAGAATAAACAGAAGAAGAAACAGAAAGGGACTGCCGGGAAATGGCAGCCCCTTTTTGGATTTATAAGAAAGCCAATCTCTGGCACTTTCCTGAACTGGGCAGTGTTTATAAGAAAGCTAGAGCGTGTTTGGAAAATCATTCCCGCAATCTGCACGCCCCACTTTGCGGGAGATTTCACCCGAATTCGGTTGCCGTAGCCCGCTGCGGCGCCCTCATCCGGGCGAAATCTCCCACAAAGTGTGACGCACATCTTGCAGAAAACCTTTTTCAAACACGCTCTGGTACAACAATGATCGTCATTGCTTTTCCTGCCCGGTGGGGTTCTTCGTTGGTGGCGTAATATTATACCAGGTCTTTCCTTCATCCTTGGTCTGATAGACGGCAGTAGGGCTCACATAAATAAAGTTATCAATTTTTTTGTCTTCTCCAAATGTATAATAGGCGAATCCATCCTTTGTTTCTGTAGTACTATTATTATTCTGAACCTTATAGAAAGGGCTGTTTTCATAGGTCGAAGGCTGCAAGGTCCATTTATCCAGTGCGTCCTTGAATGGACCACCGCCTGCATAGTAGACACGGACTTTTACTGTCTTTGCACCGATTCGAAACGTCTGATTTGAAAAATATGCGGCGTTATTATCCATATTGCCTGTGTTTTCTAGTGTATTGAAATTAAGATAATTGTTTATGGAATAATCAATCGTTCCAGAATAGCCTCCACTCCAATTTAAAATAGCTCCCGTATCTTTCTCGTAGGAAACCATACAAAATCCGTCTTCGTCTGGTTCCCCAATCCAGTTGTCTTTATCGTTGTTACTGATCCCTCCGACCGTGAGTGTCGAGCTCGTCTGCCAGCCCAGCTTTTTTTGCACAAGATCCACTTTGATCGGTTCCGGGATTTCTGTATCTATTGCTTCGGCCATGATCTTCGCATAAGCGGAGCGCACATTAGCCAGATCTGTTGCTTCTCTGGATTTTTCAAGCTGGCTGGAAAAAATGGGAATGGAGATTGCCACAAGTACACCAATGATAGCGACTACGATCAAGAGCTCAGCCAGCGTAAATCCATCGTTCTCGTTCATATTTTTTTTTACCATTTTCGGTACCTCCGGTGTGATGAAGTTGCACAATCAAGATAGTCCATTGTACCATTTAAGCTCTTTAAATTCAACCTGACACAGCGGATTTTATAGTTTGTCTATGCAAAAAACATAAGGAACCTAAATACTGCGGTGACGGTAAAAGATGGATTGCCCTGGTTTTGGCAATATAAAAAGAACTTCGAAAAAATATTTCGAAGTTCTTTTAGAATGGCTGTGTTTTCTGTGAGTCATCCGGGCAAAATCTCTCATAAGTCGTGATGCATATCTTGCAGAAAGCCTTTTATCCAATACACTCTAAAGTGAAAGTCTATTTTTTACTCTTTAAAACATTTCGCACGATCATACAAATGAGAATGGTAACCACCATATCTGGCAGTGTATTTCCCACAGGAATATCAATTCTCATTAAAATTCGGTACAGCACAAATCCGATCACCCAGATTACCGCATTTGTTATGTCAACCGATTCGCCCAGACTGTCAGCACGTTTCAGCAGGAAGAAGTCTGCAATCTGAATGGCAATCATCGGTGCAAATACAGAACCGATGAGATACAGGAAATCGGTAATGTTGTCCATTGGATATACAATTGCAGCAATTGTTCCGATGATGGTTACCGCAATTGCGGCATATTTTCCATTAATTTTGGAAAATACAGATTCAGATGAAATTCCGGCGGAGTAAGCATCCAGGAATGTAGTGGTAACAGTGGAAAATACAATGATCAGAAGGCCTGCAATTCCCAGTCCGGCTTTCACCATAATCTGAGCAATGTCGGATTCACCGGTATAAATCGCTGCACCCATACCGATTACATACATCCAGCAGCTTACAAGACCGTAAACAATAGAGCTTACAGCAGTTGCTTTCACTGGCTCCTTCGCCTCACGGGTATAATCACTGATCAGCGGCAGCCAGGAAAGCGGCATTGCCACGGCAAGTTCCACAGCCGCACCAAATGTAAGACTTCCATCATCCACGACCGGAGCCGCACGATCCGGCAGCGGCTGGACGACATGGCGGCGCTGACGCTGGAGACCGAGCAGAACGCCCGTTACCACGCCTTTTACCACCGGCCAGAGAACCAGAGCATCCATGAGGAGCTGAACTGGCGCATCTGCGCCTATCTGACGCCCCATGTGGCGGAGGAGCTGGAGGACGCCTGTCAACGGGGGGAGCTGCGCCTGGAGCATCCGGCCCTGGCGGCCAGCTATCTGCTCCACGGGCAGATCGGCCTGCTGGGGGAACATGCGGTGCCCCTGGAGGAGCGGGTGGCGCTCCTCCGGCGCTATGCCGACCGGATTCTGGAG
>ERZ834859.2293-NODE-2293-length-17062-cov-17.872699_pt1 | contig 17062 bp, 24 predicted proteins | sample MGYA00519947_ERZ834859 | MGnify/ENA primary metagenome ERZ834859 (study PRJEB31850, sample SAMEA3708763) | human gut metagenome | biome: human gut; feature: human-associated habitat; material: faeces | place: China | collected 2014 ...
ATGAAGGAATTGAAATTCACGATATAGCCGATTGGTTACTACAAGAATAAGCAGGGCGAAATATCTCCGTCATTCTCTTTTGAAATGATGGAGATATTTTTTATTATTATATAGAATAGTGTATACTTTTTGTGATAAAGGTATTTCCGCTCCTTTATTTTCTGCGTGTATGCTTCCAGCTTGTCATGCAGAGAGCCAAAGGACGTGCATGAGCTTATTTTTTGATAAGTTGTTGTGCGCTTTATTAGAATGGAATTATGCGCTCTTATATTAGTATCAAGCAAAATATTCGCAACTCTGTCTATATCTGCCCTCTGCATTCTTCTAATCACTTATAATCCTCATTCAACTTCTAAATTTCAAACTCGACCAACGGAAAATTACAGAACTACTCATTGAATCGGGTGTAACCCCACCAATCAGGAATTAATTCCTTAAGCCTTACCGTTTTCTTAGTTTCTAAATCAAGGAGTATTTCAATATCCACACTGTTTTTATCCACCTGCATCAATAAATGGCGAAATTGTTCGGCTATTTTGCACTTTAACTGCCGCATTATATAATTCATTCCACATAAAAAATTAATTTTCCAGCTCGAAAAACTGAGATTTTAATCATTTTCTTCGTTTCACTTGCAACGTTTCTTTTTTAGCAATGAACCCATCAGCATACCAATTGCTGAGATTATTACTCCAGCAACAACAAGTCCCCACTCCGGAGTATTCAGCTTGTCAAAAGCAATGTTATTTGCCATTGCGAATGTGCCGTATTCAGCAAGCATATACATCACTCCAAAAAATAGAGTAAGTGCCCATTTTCCTTTTGCCCAAAAATCATTTTTACCGATTATGAAGGAAACGATAAATGTTGTTACAGGAAGAAGAATCCATAAGTATACTAAACTATATCCCATCGCATCACTTCCACTTGTAAAGAACCAGAACGCAATCATAGCAATTGCCCATACAAGCATATAGGACAGGATTGTAATAATTTTGTTTCTGTTGGTATTGCTTTTTACAACATTTGTACTTTCTTCAAGATATTCATAATAAGTTTTCATTGTCTGTTCTCCCTTCAATAAATAGTCAAGAGAGACTTCGTAGCAATCGCTCATTTTAATGACACTGATGATATCCGGGTATGATTTTTCATTTTCCCAATTTGAGATGGTTTGACGACTCACTCCCAACAATTCGGCAACCTGCTCCTGTGTCAGCTTCTTTTCAAGTCTGGCTGACTTGATTTTACTTCCAATATCATGTTCCATGCCACTACACCTCCCTTGCACTTTTAGTGTAGGAAAAACTACCTTTGTTGTCTACCAAACGACTTTGACATTACTTAAAATGCGTGTCAAAATCCTTTGACATCTCATTGTAAAATTCAAATTTGGAACGTGCTTTATAAATTTTTTCCGATCCCCTCAAGTTCGTTCATGGAATCCTTGTTTTTTTCAAGTTCATCTTTGGCTGTTGCGTAATATGATTTTTTGAAAAGCATATCCCATGAAAGATATTTTGCCATACAGTCAAACTGCTTATCAATCAGCTCATACTGGATACTGTCTACGGGAGAACCGCCTACAACAATCGTGCCAACTTTTTTATTTTTTAACTGCAATCCACGGCAGTAGCACTTATCAATGATAAGTTTCAATTGTGCTGACATTCCCCACCAATAAACTGGTGTAGCAAAAAGAATCATATCTGCGGCAGCAATTTTATCAATTGTAGGATTTGTATCATCCTTATCGACGCATCCCTTAGAGCATTGACAGACACCACATCCCTTGCATGGTGCAATGTTGAGTTTGTCAGGTTCAATGATTTCAATTTCATTCTTTTCTGATGCTCCTTTTATAAATGCATTGATTGCTGTCAGCGTGTTTCCTTTTCTGGCACTTCCATTAATGATTACAATTTTCATGCGTGTATCCTCCAACTTCCGAGTTGTCGTTCTTAGTGTCCCATGGTTTCCGCACACAAAAAGCCCCCTGTGCAAGATATGTGCTTATACCTCGCCCGCAAACTTCATGCCCCAGCTCATGCGGGTGTCGTACATCAGGCGGGTCAGGGCAAGGCTGTCCTGCGGGGTGTAGCGGTCGCTGCCGGTACGTCCCTGCTTGACGCAGCGGCTTGCTTCCCGGATCTCATACTCAAAACCGTTGATGTCCACCGGGCAGCGGATGACCTCCGGCTCTTTGCCCTCCACTTCCAGTGTCATGGTCTCGGCGTGCTGGAAATCCGGCAGAAAGATGCTGCCCTTGGTGCCAACGATACGGGCATTGCGCTCCAGCTCCTGCCCGATGGTCTGGACCGACTCCGCCTTGCAGCCGCCGGGGTAGGTCAGCGCGAGGCGGCTGTAATCATCGGTGCCGTACTCGTTGATGTGCACCTCTTTGGTCTCCACCTTCTCCGGGTCCTGCCCGGTGAGAATGCGCAGAAAGCCCAGATTGTAGATGCCGATATCCAGCAGCGCACCGCCGCCCAGACCAGAATCAAACTTGCGGTCCTTCCGGGCACCGGAGGCAACAAAGCCGTACTGACAGGTGATCTGCTTCAGTTCCCCGATGGTGCCAGCCGCAAGGATCTCGCGCAGGCGGTCGTACAGCGGCAGCAGCCAGATCCAGAATGCCTCCATGAGAAAGAGGTGCTTTTCCTCTGCCAGACGGTACAGCTGCTGCGCCTGCTCCGGGCTGATGGTAAAGGGCTTTTCGCACAAAACGTGCTTGCCCTGCTCCAGACAGAGCTTGCAGTTTTCGTAATGCAGGGTGTTGGGGGTGGCAACGTAGATAGCCTCCACCTCTGGGTCGGCGGCAAGGGCTTCGTAGGAGTCATAGCAGCGGGGAATGCCGTACTGCTGCGCAAACGCCTGCGCGCTTTCCAGATGCCGTGACCCCACGGCAACAAGCTGCTCTCCTTCTGCGCCCATCTGTTCCACCGTAGACGCAAACTTTTTGGCAATGGTGCCGGTCGCTAAAATTCCCCACTTCATAACGGTACCTCCCGGTTTATTACTTTGGATTCGTTGCGTTCAGTATACCATGGTTTTCCCTTGCGGAAAAGATAGTGAAAAGCAAAAATGCCCCCGGAGGGCTTATTCCAACTCTCCGGGGACAGATTCTATGCACCGGTATCTTTCATCTTGTTCCAAACATTCTCATCCATTATAATAGAGATAGAAAGAAGGTGCCAACATGAAACATCGCATTGTGACGGCTGCGCAGATGAAGGAAATTGAACAAGCCGGGGATGCCCACGGTCTGCCCTACCTGCAAATGATGGAAAACGCCGGGCTGGCGGCTTACGCTGAACTGCAAAAGCAGTTCCCGCATCCCGGCAGGCTGCTGGTGGTCTGCGGAAAGGGCAACAACGGCGGCGATGGGTTCGTGATCGCCCGTGCCGCTGCAAAAGACGGCTGGAATGTGACCGTTCTTCTGGCCGAGGGCGAGCCGAAAACTTCTGACGCTATCCGCAATTTTGAGTGTCTGCACTCCCTGCCGGTGCACATCTGCACTGACGATTCTGTACTGAAAACCCAGAGCTTTGCTGCCGTTGTGGATGCCCTCTACGGCACCGGATTCCATGGTGAACTGCGGCCTTCCGGCCTTGCTACCTGCGGACTGATACGCCATCTGCACAAGGGCGGTGCCTTTGTGCTGGCCGTGGACCTGCCCAGCGGCATCAATACGGACACCGGCGAGGTTGCCGACGGTGCTGCCCATGCAGATTTGACCGTAACCTTCGACAGCTATAAACCGCTGCATATCGCAAAAATCTCTGCGCCCCTGTGCGGAAAGATCGTCTGTGCCGACATTGGCATTCGGGACGAATGGCACCCGGAATTTTGACGAGGGCTTGCCGCTGCGGAAAAGCACCTGTGCACAAAAGAGCCGCCGCACAGATCCCTGTGCAGCGGCTCTCTAGCTCTCAGCGCCGACGGTGTCACATCCTGCGCTCAAGGTTCTGCCGGAACAGCGCATACGCTGCCCGCATCTCCTCCGGCAGACGCTTCAAGGTCTCCTGCTGCAATTCAGACGGCATCCCGTAAAAAGCTTCGGCAATGCCGCCGGTGATGCAGGCAAGGGTGTCGCTGTCGCCGCCCAGAGAGACCGCATTGCGAAGTGCATCCCTTTATATCAAGTTTCGCCTTTGAAATCAGAGAGAATCATAGTATTGATGTATTTTCTCGGCCATCAGTTCTCGACGCCTTTGTAGAAAATCCTGATAGTCGCCAATCTCCATGCTTTCAAATCCGTCTGGAATACAATTCTGTTTAAGATTTTCAGCCAGCCTATCTTGTTCTATGATTCCACCATAAACAGGCTTTTTCGTATTGCATTGCCCTATCACTTCAGTCATATAGTGGGCTGGCGAACTATCTTTAATTTTAATGTTGATTTCCTGTTGAATAAAAGCATAATTCGCAATTTGATTGTATTGTGCTTGCACAATTCCATTTTTTATCAAGTAATTTTTCGGGAACAAATGGTGAATATCGCCTCTGTTTTCCAACATGGACTCAATATCAATTTCCATCGACAAAAAGCCTTTATCGTGTGCCTTGACCTGTGCCACAAGGAACATATTAAAATATGGACTGCTCGCAACCGATGTGTTCAGCCGTTGAACAAGATTTACCTTCCAGTACGCCTCAGATAATTCGCCCGCCTCTGTGATATTCAGGTACTGCGTCGGATCATCATAAGCAAAGAATCTCTTAATGTCGTAATCAAATGCAGACTCTGGCGAGCCAGAAGAATATCTTCCCGTCAAAATAGACAAAGCCAGCCACTTGCGTACAATCTTTTCAATTTGATTACTATCCACTTTTCGTTCACGAAGTGCAAGAAAAAGCGCATAGCCAAAGTTCAAAACATTTTGTGAACGAATCAGCGATTTTTTCACAATTCCCGCTGAGCGCACAATCATCAAATACCGTTCGTAATTTGTCTGATTCACCGCTTGCAGAACTGCCTCATGTAATTGATTGAACGACCTTTCTTCTATTTCGATCTTAAATTCACGCGTTTCAAAATCTCGACCTGAAAGCAAGCTAACCAAATCTGCTAGCTTTCCTCGCTTGAATTTATATGTAAATGCAACACGAAGAATATCCGTATAACATGTGCGATAAATCGGTGCATTCTTTGCAGCTGCCCACTTTATAGCTTCGAATTCCGGTCTCGCCGCAAATTCAGCATCATTTTTCTTGATTTCTTTCAAATCCTCCGGAGACTCCAACAAATGACAGAAGTAATCAATCGTTTTTCGGGTCACATTTCCATTATATATTTCATTCGAAGAAATCTTAGACATTGCAAAATCTGCTTGCGACAGAACCACACCCTTAGAATTGATTCGAATAAAAATTTCCGTTACACTGTCAATATCCAAATCTTCTGCCAGCGTAATAACACCAATGCTATTATTTTGTATTGCCCTCAACCGATTGATTGTGTCATTGATTTCCTGTGCTTTGTCCATAATTCCGTTTTTCTGGCAATATTCCATCACAAAAGAAAAAGAACCAAAGGACACATCCAGCACTTTTGCAATATCCGGAATCCATTTACTGCTTTTTTGATTTGCGGAATTTGCCACTTCAAATATTTCGTCAATGGGGTTAAACGCAATACAGACCCGTTTCCATTTATAGTGGCTGTCTAAAACCTCCTGTCCCACAATTGCAGCCGCCATAGCAGTAATACGCTGTTGCCCGTCGATCAGAACTTTTTTCCCTATTGCAACTGTTCCGTCTTTCAACTTTACACTTGGATTTTGCCATACGATAATATATCCGACCGGAAAGCCCTTATAGAGCGAATCCATCAAATCACGCACTTGCGTTGCGTCCCATACAAATGGACGTTGCATTTCCGGAATCGCAATATTACCGGATTTTATATCCGCCAAAAGCACATCCACCGTATAATTATTCACGCTATATCGTGCCATAGTCAAATTCCTTTCTGTTGTATCATCCTGGAATTCTATCTAAAGTTGTTTTCATACAAAGCGTTATTAAATTTTGTTTAATCTTATCACATCCGGCGGGGCGGTGCAAGGGGTGCTCTTGTTTCCTGTCCGCGCAGCTATTATAATAATAGGTACCGAAAGAAGGTGAGCTTCCTGCACGACATCTGGAATCCATGGCACGGCTGCGTCAAGTGCAGCGAGGGCTGCCAGAACTGCTACATGTATTTTCTCGACCGGATGCGGGACCAGAACGGAGCCGAGATCTACAAAACGAAAAGCGGCTTTTCCTATCCGCTCCAGAAAGACCGCACCGGACACTACAAAATCCAGAGTGGTGAGCAGATCCGGGTCTGCATGACCTCGGATTTCTTCTTGGAAGAAGCCGACCCGTGGCGGGCTGAGGCGTGGGACATCATGCGCCAGCGCAGCGATGTGGTGTTTTTCCTGCTCACAAAGCGGCCGCAGCGGGTGCGGGAGTGCCTGCCGCCGGACTGGGGCAGCGGTTGGGACAACATCTTTTTCAATGTCACCTGTGAAAATCAGCGCCGCGCCGATGAGCGCATTCCCATTCTGTTTGACCTGCCCTTCAAGCACAAGGGCATCATGTGCGCGCCCTTCATCGGGCCAGTAAGCATCCGGCAGTACCTTTCCGCCGGGCAAATCGAGCAGGTCATCTGCGGCGGCGAAAACTACGATGGTGCCCGCCCCTGCAATTTTGATTGGGTCAAGTCTCTCCGGCAGGAATGCGTGGATGCCAATGTGACCTTCTGCTTTATCGAGACCGGCACCGTGTTCATCAAGGACGGCAGGCGCTACCACCTGCCCAGCAAGCAGCTGCAAAGCCGGATGGCTTATAAATCCGGCATGAATTTTCAGGGCAGGCCCATTCATTTTGACCTCGTGGACGACTGGGGCTACCCCATCCCGCAGGAAGATCTCTATGTGCCTCATTTCCGCGCAAACTGCGAGACCTGCGGCAGCAAGTTGATCTGCAACGGCTGCAGCGATTGCGGAAAATGCTTATAAAATAAAGGAGTTCTATGAAGAACCAGAAGAAAAAATCGTTTCCCCGCAGAGTGTTCCTCTGCCTGCTGGCTGTTTTGCTGGCCGTCTGCATCGCATTCGGCATTTACGTCAGCGACTACTACCACACAGACCCCGCCGCCGAGGATGCACTGGCGGCGGGGATGAATCTTCAATAAAAAGCAAAATATCCCGACCATTTTCCTGTATGTCACAGGAGAATGGCCGGGACTATTTTTATTATTCCGCGAACCAGCACTCAATACAAATGGAACTTATGGCTGATCTGGTGTGCAATTTCATCCGGCAGCGGGCGGAACCCGATGCAGGTCAGAGTCATGCCATCGCCGTTTTCATCAAATTCTTCCGGTTCCAGCTCGGTGTGGCAGGCATCCCGGATAAGGAAGAAGTCTTTGTTTTCCACAAGGCCCAATTCCTCGGCAATGGTCTTTGCTTTCAGCAGTTGATTGCGGTTCTTTGCCCCACATACGGTCTTGGTAAACGAACCATCGAACCATTCTTCATAGGTTGCTTTCTCCAACATGATTTCTGCCCGATAGCCGGTAATTTCTCCGTCTTTCTCGATGGGTTCCACGCCCTGTCCCATGCCGATGGGGTCGGTGAGGAATGCCAGCGAAGCATGGCAGCACTGCGCCGCCAGCTTGCCAGGCGACATCTGCAGATCTTTTCGTGCAATGATGAGTTGACGCATTTTTTCTCCTTCTTACGACAGCTTGATCTTCAAATCTGCCAGCAGATTCACCGCTTCCGGCAGGGAAAATTTCGCATCCTTCAGGCGGCTGCCCAGAATGTCCACCTTATAACCGGCGGCATCCCGGAAATCCGCCTTGCGCAGGTCACACTGGTAGAATTCCGTTTCGTAAAGTTCCACGCCCTTGAAATTCGCCAACTGCATCTCGCATTTGGCAAACATAGAGCCGACGATCTCGTTTCCGTCTGAAAAGTTGAAGCGGTTGAAGTTCATTTCGGTGAAGGTGTTATATTTCAGGCTGCACCCCTTCAGCGTATGGATGGGGTCCGGGAAGGCACCGTTGGACATCAGCGGTGCCCACTCGATTTCATTCAGGCGGCAGTCCTCAAAATCCAGCGACTGCACCGAAGAATGGGTGCTGCGCAGACCTGTGATCTCACACCGCACGAATTTGCACTCATTCAGCGTGGTATGATCCAGTTCGCACTTGGTAAAGGAGCAATCCACAAACACGCAGTCGGTAAAGTCGCAATCCTCAAAAGCCTCCTCGGTGAACGACAGGTCAGCAAACCGTTCACCTTCACAATAACGCTCTGTCATAAAATTCTCCTGTCAGCGCAGTTCTTCCAGCAGAGCCGTGCAGCTTGTATCGTATCATTTCAAATTTGGAACGTGCGCGTTCCAAATTTACGCTTGCTTCAAGAACTCCCGCAGCACATCCTCTGGGCGGGGTGTATGGTTCGGGTACTTTTCCCGCAGCGGTGCGGCGGCACCATCCATAATGTAGGGCACACCCACAATGTCCAGCATCGACACATCGTTATAATTGTCGCCAAAGGCCATCACATCGGCAAGGTCGATGTCCAGAGTCTTGCAGATGCTGCGCACACCGATGCCCTTGTTGGCAAAGGTGGTGTCGATCCAGTACGGCCCTGCCACAGCGCAGTTTGCCTCTTTCCATCGTGGGACAAACCGTTTCGTGTAAGATTCTACGCCTTCGTGCAGATACACCGATACTTTTGTGATCTCCTCCGGCACCTCGGAAGGGTCATGGATGATTTGATAATTGTTCCCGATGAACTGAATACGCTTGAGCATTCCCAGACCCCGCTCCATCAGGTATGCAGTATTCTGGCCGGAAAGCATCACTTCGCCCTGCCCGTCGCTGCGGGTCCACAGGTCGTTGGCGATTTCTTCGGCCAGTGCACGGGGCATCGGGTTCTTGGCGATGCACTGTTCGTCTTTATAGATCACGCCGCCGTTTTCGCAGAGAAACACACAGCAGTCCGCCACCGGTGCAAAGAGCTTGCGCAGGCTGGTATACTGCCGACCGGATGCCGGGCAAAACAGAATGCCGCGCCGATGCAGCTCCCGTATCTGCTCAAAGATCTCGTCTTCCAATTCCTTTTTGCCGTATTGCAGCAGCGTACCGTCAATGTCGCTGCAAATCAGTTTGATTAACATTTTCCGTCCTCATTTTTCAAGATAATTTTAGGCAATTCCCCGGCATCCAGAACACGGACGCCTTCGTCCATCAGCATCTTGGCAAAAACGCCCTGTCCGGGAATCTTTGTCCCGGAAAACGTTCCATCGTAAATTTCCTTCACGCCGCAGCTGGGGCTGCGGGATTGCAGGATGGCAAGCTCCACCCCATTTTCTTTTGCGATGGCAAGGGCCTTGGCTGCGCCCGCTCGGAACTCCCGGTCCACATTGATGCCCTCTTTGTTCGTGACAACGCCCTGCACGATTTCCGCCGGGCACCGCGGTGTGGGCAGGCCGCCCAAAACCTCCGGGCAGACCGGAACCACCTGATGCCCCCGCGCAAAATCGCAAACCGCCTGATTGTAATTGTTTCCGCCGCTGTATTTGCAGTTTTCGCCCAGCAGGCAGGCGCTGACCAGAATCTTCATTGTTGCGCGCTCCGTTTTTCAGATACTGAATCTTTTCCCTATTCTACCACGCTTTTGGGCTTGAAAAAGAGGATTCTGCTTTTTCCTATCCCCATACCGGGAGGTCAGCCGTAATCTTTTCTAATTCCTGTGCAAGAAACGTCAGTCTTTCCCTCAGATGGTTGTTATGCGGTGCATCTCCGTTCAGCAGATAGTCCGTTCTGACATTCAGGCAGGACGAAAGATCCTGCAGCAACTCAATCGAGCAGCAGCGGCTTCCCGTTTCAACTTTTGCAAGATGGTTCGCACTAACGTTCAGCATTATACTCAACTGTTCCTGTGTAACCGTCAAAAGAAAAGACGCTTCAGCCAACATTAAATTCTCATCAAAAAACAGGGAGTGACATCAAATCACTCCCCGTTTGCATTGATTGTATTAGAGTTTCGTCATCCAAAGGCCATGCAGGTTGCAGTATGCGTAAACAGCCACCGGCTTTTCACTTCCCAGTTCAAACCCCACATTGGGAGCCTGCCCCGGATTCAGATAGCGGATCTGCCCGCCGTTCTCAGTCTCCACAAAAATCCACTGAATATAGTGAACATCCGCCATGGGGTGCTCCACCGCGCCCACTGTGACCGTGAGACGACTGCCGGAAAGCTCTGCCACCGGCAGATGCTTCTCGCCGCTGGCTTCCACCGTATTGGGAACCAGCTCTTTCATTTTCTCCCCGCAGCAGACCAGCGGAACGCCTGCGTTATGGATGGTAGTGACGAGGTTGCCACAGTGATTGCAGATGTAAAACTTTGCCTTCATATCGAAATCCTCCATTGGAATGTTATCGGTGTGTTTCTTGTATCTATATGATAACATTTCCTATTTATGATTTCTGTAACTGAATCACGCAAAGCGTTTTTGGGCTCACTTGCAATAAATCTCAATGGCTTTCTGCGCAAATTCTGCGGCACCCGCACCGCCGGCAGCATTGATGTTTTCCGTAAATGCTCCGCCTGCCCCATACATCTGCCCCAGCTGATTCAGGATCACCTTGGAACAGTTATAGTAGTGCTCCGTGATAAACTCCTGCAGCTTCTTCACCTGTGCCTGCACTTCAGAGTCCGCCGGGTCTTTGCTCTGCATCCCGCCGAATGCCGCCACGATGTCCATCAGTTGACTGCTCATGTCCTTGACCTCTTTCTCGGTCTTATGGGCAGTTTTTTCCTCAAACTCTTTGTATTCCGGCGTTTCGCCCCATTCCTTTTTGGCCTGCTCGGTATACTTCTTGATCTTCTGCGTATCAAATGCGGTAAAGTCCATAACCATTCCTCCTGTGGATCGAATTTTCTGCGCAAGGCCGATCAGATCTTCAAGATGCTGCTTTTTCAATGTCAGAAGTGTGATCTGCTGTTCCAGTGCTTTCTGCCGGTCAAAAACAGGATTCTCCACGATTTTCTGGATGTCCTTCAGCGGAAATTCCAGTTCCCGGAACAATAAGATCTGCTGCAAACGTTCCAGCGCGGCATCGTCATACAGCCGATAGCCTGCTTCGGTACGGCCCGCCGCGCGCAGCAGACCGATTTTATCGTAATATTGCAGGGTCCGGATGCTCACTCCGGTCCGCTTGCTCACTTCGTTCACTGTCATCATCTTGCTGTCCTCCCTTGCGACAGCCACAGTATACGCTATGACGCTGCGTCAGGGTCAAGAGGTTTTCTGAAAAATTTTTCAGCCTTCCCTCTGCTCCACGATTTCCAAGCTGTCACGCCCCACACGGCAGAGCAGAAACAGCACCCGCACACCTGCGGCCTTTGCTTCGGCCAGTGCCGTACCAAACTCCGGCTGTGTGCTGACATTTGGCCGAACCTCGGTGATGCCTTCCATCTGAATCACGAAAGCCACTGCGCACCGATACCCTGCCTGCTGTGCCTGCGCCAGCTCGTGCAGGTGCTTCACGCCGCGCTCGGTAGGTGCATCCGGGAAGTAGCCGATACCGTCCACTTCCAGTGTGCAGCCCTTGACTTCCATCAGATACTTTTGCTCGCCCTTTTCCATATAAAAGTCGATGCGGGACTTCCCATAGGTGAATTCCGGCTTGATATAGTCGTAGCCCTGTTTTGCAAGCCACTCTCCTACTACCTTGTTGGGTGCCTGACTGTCCATGTTGACCCAACCAAGCCCCTGCTTATGTACCGCCACAAGGTCGTATTTTGTTTTGCGTTTCGGGTTATCCGACACTTCCAGCCGAACCGCCGTGCCAGGCAGCAATAGCTCTTTGCACCGCCCGGTGTTCTTGACATGGACGGTTTCCACTGCTCCATTCACTTCCACATGGGCAATAAAGCGGTTGGGACGGTCAACAAAAATGCCGTCCACAATTTCTCTGTATTTCAACGTTTTTCTCCATTTTCAGTACAGGATTCGGGAGCTGTGTCCATCCTGCCTGCCAAGATACAGTTCCACGACCATCCTGCCGTTTTCGCTGTTGCAGAGTTCTTCCTTGCAGTAGCCGCAGAGCTTTCCTTCCACTTCCGATACATAGCGGTGCAGCGGTTCCTGCAGGTCTTTCGGGATGCTGCTCCACGGAATGACATAGCTCATGCCAGTATCCCCCACATCCACGGTGCAGGCCCGCTCACTGTCCTCATCGGACAAAATCAGACTGACCAAAAACACGTCTGCGAACGGTGCGCCCTGATACTCTGCCTTTTGCCGTCTGCGCTCTGTCCGAAGCTCGTCCAGTGCCCGATTCAGGTCATTTTCTGTCAGCGTGGACTTGTACAACAGGATATGCAGCTTCTGCTCCACCGCTCTGTCGTCATTCTGACCGTCCGTCGGGAGTTCCACATCTGCATGAATGGTGCAAATCTGTTTTTGCATTGCAGCACGCAGGTTTTCCAGTTTCTGCTGCCGTTCTGCTTCCAATTGTTGTGCAGACTTCTGCTGTACTTCTTTGGCTTCTGGCTGTTGCGCAGCCTGTTCTGACTTGGAATCCGGCTTCTGTGTTGACCGTTCAGTGTGCTTTCCTGCATCAACCTCTGATGCACTATGCCCTGCCGCTGTCGGCACCGACACGCTTTTGGCACCGCTTTGTGCTGCCGATGCTTTCTGTGCCGCAGAAAGACGCTCCGTTCTCTTTGGTTTTACCGACCGCGTTGCACCTGTGCCCGTGTTTTTCGCTTCCGGCCTTGGTGTTTTCACCGCAGGAACAGCATTTTTAACACTTTCCGGTCGAACCCGTGTCTGCGTCTGCCAGAAATCGCGGCCGGTGCGCTGATAATAGGACGTCTCCGCTCGTTTCCGGCTGCTGCGCACACCATCACAGATCCACGAAAAAATCAGGTAGCGCTCCAGTGTGTTCCAAAGGCTGCTGCGCCGATGGCAGGGTTTATGCCGTCCACGGGACGCATACACAATCACTGACAAGCATCCGAAGAACAGAAATCCTGCCGCAAAACCGATCCCTGTAAACAGCTTTTTGAAAAAGCCCATCTCTCACACCTCTTCCGGTTACAGCCTTGCCTGATACACCCGCTCCGTCCGGGCATCGAAGCAGCAGAAAATCACCTGCATGGCGTAATCCGCGTGATCTTCCAGCCACTGTGCCACTGTTTTGACCGCAATCTCCGTGGCATCTTCCAGCGGGTAGCCATACACGCCGGTCGAAATTGCCGGGAAGGCAATGCTGTGGAGTTCATACTCTTTGGCAAGGTCCAGCGAATTGCGGTAGCAGTCCGCCAGCTGCGTAGCATCCTCTGCTGTGCCGGAATATATCGGGCCTACCGTATGAATGATATACTTTGCTTTCAACCGGTAGCCCTTAGTGATTTTTGCTTCTCCAGTGCGACAGCCATGCAGCGTGCGGCACTCCGCCAACAGTTCCGGCCCTGCTGCCCGGTGGATGGCACCATCCACACCGCCGCCACCCAGCAGACTGCGATTGGCCGCATTCACGATGCAGTCACAGTCCAGTTTAGTAATGTCACCCTGCACCACTTGAATCTGATTTTTTACTTTTTCAGAAATCATTGTAAACACCTCACTTTTTGAGCAGCTCCAGCGCCTTGTCCATTGGTACGCAGTCAGCATAGCGGTCCGGCCAGAGGAACTCATTATAATAGCGGTAGCTCTGCTCCCCTGTCATATACTCGTTGTTCTGCGTGGAATTTGCATAGGCAGGAACGATCATGTGCAGGCCATGCTCAAAGCCCGCCTCCACCGTTGCATTGATGCAGAAGTCGGTCATGATGCCGCAGACCATCACATCTTTTTCGCCCTTTTCCGTCAGATATTCCAGCAGACCGCTTTCTTTTTTGAACGCACTGCATACGGTCTTGACGAACCGTCTTTCAGTCGGCAACGGTGCAAATTCGGAATAGACCTCAAATTCATCGTCCCCGATGGAAAAGCCAGTGCCGGGTCCATCGTCATGCTGGACATAGACGACCTCGATTCCCTGTTCGCGGGCAGTCCGGATTAGTTTCCTGATGTTGCTGACAAACTTTTCAAACGCATACAGGCGTTCATCCACGATACCTTTCTGTGTATCCACAACCAGTAAAACCATGTGTAAGCCCTCCTGTTTTTCTTTGATTTCATGCTACCATAGACCGCCGTTTTCTACAAGCAGATTCGAAAAATTTACTTCTTCCAAAGCCTGTCTGATGGGTTTGTTATGGCTCCCCATCGCCGCAGCAGTCCACAGGCGGTTTTGAAAGATAAATCTCCTTCATTTTCATTTTCTGCTTAACGGCAGCAATAAAAAAGACCCCCGCAGCGTATGATTTGACGCCGCGGGGTTTCTCAATTGTTCGGTTTGTATTGCAGCACCTTCTGGGAGAACGTCCGATCGAAGAACTGGATGAAGGGCCCAAGGCAGAACGCACAGATCAAGGTGCCAAGGCCCACAAGGCCACCCAGCAGCCAGCACAGCAGGGCGCTGAGCGCATCGGTGAAGATGCGGCACCCGAAGTACGGGCAGGGTGTGTAGTCCCGCAGACCGAGGGAAAGGTAATCGTAGGGCGCAATGCCGAGGTCGGCGGTCTGGTAGAGCGAAGCGCCCAGCGCCGTGACCAGCACCGCCGCGATGACCCACGCCAACTGCACCGCCAGCGACGGCGCGTCGCCGAAGTGGGCGTGAATGGGGTCATAGAACGCCGTGACGATGTACCCGATGCAGATGCCGTTGACGAAGGTGCCAAGGCCGATGTACTTGCGCCCGAACCAGAATTCCAGCAGGAAAAACAGGATGTTCGTGCACAGGTTCTGGGTGCCCAGCGAGATGCCGAGCAGCTCCGCCAGCCGCATGTTCAGGGCGCTGATGGAGTCGTTGCCGAGGTGGGACTGCTTGAAAAGCGCAATGCCAAGGGCGATGATGACGATGCCCGCCACCATGCCCACCACCCGCCGGACAGTCGGTTTGCGCAATGCGGTGCCGTTCATAGGGGATTCTCCTTTAGCGTTTCTTTTCCCCTATTATACGCCTACTTTGGGCGGGAGACAAACTATTTATGGAAAGATACAACGATATACGGGGGATCCGCCTTACCCCTTTAATCTCACCTCAATCCGTTCTTTCTCCAGCCCCTCCCCGATCACGATGAGCACTTCCTGCCCCTTGGGGATAGCGTTTGCCGTCAGGCCGTCGGCGGTGGCGTTCAGCTCCACCCAGCCGTTCTCGTCCTGTACGAAGCCTTTCGCCCGCAGCACATGGCCGCACGCGGGGTCGGTGAAGAGGGCCGGGATATTCTGTTCGAGCTGCTGGCACGAGAGGCCCAGCTCCAAAAAGTAGGCCGAACCAAAGGCCCTATGCGGTTGGCGTTACCCGCTTCTAATTATAGCAAAAGGAGGTTCTTTTTCTACCGTTTCAACGCTACGGCTCTTTTCTTCCACAAGCATAGCTTGTGGTTTTCTCTATGAATAAGAGCGGGACCTTGCAAATGATATGTACCCGGTTTTCTGGACACCGGTTCAAAATTGAATAATTAAGTTTCCATCATGGATGCTTCCCTGAATTTAGAGGGAGGCATCCATTTTGTTTTAGCTTGGATTCTGGTGTTATTGTAATAGTCGATATACTCAGCAATCGCCTTAGAGAAGGATTCAAAGGAGGGATAATCCTTCTCTAATCCATAGAACATTTCGTTTTTCAGCCTGCCAAAGAAAGTCTCCATAATGCAGTTGTCATAGCAGTTGCCCTTTCGGGACATAGATTGTATAATTCCATGCTTTTGAAGTTCGCTCCGGTAAAATGCGTGCTGGTACTGCCAGCCCTGATCCGAGTGCATAATCAAACCTTGTACAGAAGGAAATCGTTCAAACGCTTTATTCAGCATATCCTTGATTTGTTCCATGTTCGGACTGGTAGAGAGATTGTAGGAAATAATCTCATTGGTATTCATGTCAAGAATCGGAGAAATGTAGCATTTACCCCAAGGCAGATTGAATTGCGATACATCTGTTGTCCACTTTTGAAGCGGCTTCTCGGTACTGAAATCCCGATTGATAATGTTATCAGCGACCTTGCCCACATCGCCTTTGTAGGAATGGTACTTTTCCTTGGGGCGTTTGCCGCATAGTGCAAACTGATTCATAATTCGCTGGACACGCTTATGATTTACCAGAAAGCCACGGTTCAGAAGCTCCCGATGTACCCTTCTTACGCCATATCGCTTCCTGTTCTCGTTGAAAATGGAAACAATTTCAGACGATAGATCGGCGTTTCGTTCTTTGACTTTGTCGGTTCTGCCGAGCTCATAATAATATGTCGACCTGGACAGCCCAATGGCATCCAACAGATCATTCAGTCTGTGTCCTTCTTTGTGGAGCTCTTGGACGATCGCAGCTTTTTCGCCTTGAGTTGCGCTGCGCATCGCTCTTCTCTCAAGGCAATCTCTTTTTTTACGACGGTAATCTCCGCTCTCAGACGCTCATTCTCTGCTCTGAGCCGAATCATTTCTTCTCGCTCTGAAGGGGTCAGTTCTGCTGGTACGATTTTCTTCTTCATGGCAGGCTCCTTGGGTGGCCGTCCTTTTTGCTGTGCGGCCAATCCCTGATACCCTTTCATTTTATAACATCTGACCCATTGGTACAAGAGACCGTCACTGATTCCAGCCGAAATTGCCGTTTCTTTACACGATGCACCGGCCAAAATTTTAGCAATCAGCTCATACTTTTCTTCTGTTGCCCATACTTTGTTTTGATTTTTATGTCGAAATGCTTCTGGACCACAAGCATCTTCTGTACGAACCCAAATCCGAATTGTATCATGAAATCGTTTTTCATTTACTCCCTCTGGTGTTTCTGGCCATTTTCCTTGGCGGTACAATTCCACACACTTTTTCTTGTATTCATAACTATATTTCATAAAAATGCCCCCAATACTGGGTGTCCAGTATTAGGGGTACATATCACAGAGACTGCCTTTTTACATCTGGAAATAGCGGGAATATAGGATTGCCCT